>Ga0209226_10001279_pt1 | contig 11570 bp, 10 predicted proteins | sample BarGraNGADG00212_2_FD_184497 | JGI IMG/M metagenome (GOLD analysis project Ga0209226, IMG submission 184497) | Arctic peat soil microbial communities from Barrow, Alaska, USA - Barrow Graham LP Ref core NGADG0011-212 (SPAdes) (version 2) | ecosystem: Environmental > Terrestrial > Soil >...
AATTCCGGCGCCTGTAGGACCGCCGCCAGCCGTGCGGGTCCTTCGGCGATGTGCCGGCGGATGAGCGCCAGTTGGCCGGGCTCGGGCATATACAGGCCCCCCGCTGCCAGGAACTCGCCCTTCTCTGTGATGTGGAAGTAGTAGGCCGGCAGGTTGCTGCTGCGCCCTTGCGGGCAGATGGCCGCGCTGAAATACGTCTTGTAGGGGCTCTTGTCAGGCGAGAAGCGGATATCCCGGTTGATCCGATACAGGCAATCTTTCGGCTCGACGATCCCTACCTGGGCATCAAACAGCGAGACGCCGTCCAGCACGCGCGTCAACAGGCCCAGGAACTGCCCGCGCAGCCTCTCATAAGTCTCGCGGTGCGCGTCGAACCAGGCCTTGTTGTTGTTCTGCGACAGCGCAGAGAGGAACGCCAGCAGCGCTTCGAAATCCATGCACACCCCCTTCAATGCGAGCGTAACACTCAGCGTAAAACGCTGAGAGCGTAACACGCTCCTCCCGGCTGGGCCAGTTTTCCATGCTATAATAGATCGCGATTCCCGAGCTTTCGTTGAGCGTGAGGCGTCCATGCCCGAGCTGCCCGACCTGGAAGTGATTCGTGAGTACCTGGCCCCGCGCCTGCCCGGCGCAACGGTCGATACGGCCGAGGTCCGCCGCCCACTCATCGTGCGTAACCTGCTGGGCGGCGATCCCGCCGCGGCCCTGGTGGGGCGGCGTTTCGTTTCGGCCGAGCGCCGGGGCAAGTTTCTCATCCTGGGGCTGGACGGCGACGTCGCCCTGGTGATCAACCCCATGCTCGCCGGGCGGCTGCGCTATGCCGCGCCGCTCAAGCGCGACCGCACCCGCGACGCGCTGATCTTAACCCTGGATGACGGCCTCGAGTTGCGCTACCACGACGCCGAGGACATGGGTAAGATCTACATAACGCGCGACCTGGAACAGGTACCGGCCTTCGCCGGGCAGGGACCCGAGGCGACCGATCCCGGCCTGATGCTCGAGGCCTTTCACGAGCGCCTGCGCCGCCACCACGGCGAGATCAAGGGCATCCTGACCAACCAGGCCTTCGTCGCCGGCATCGGCAACGCCTACGCCGACGAGATCCTGTGGGCCGCGCGTATCTATCCCTTTCGGCGGCGGGCCGACCTGAGCGCCGATGAGGTAGCCGCGCTTTACGCCGCCATGCGCTCGGTGCTGAGTGAGGCGATAGTCACGCTGCGCGACCGGGTGCGCGAGACCATCGACGTCGAAGTGCGGGACTTTCTGGCCGTGCACGGCAAGCCGGGCCAACCCTGTCCGCGCTGTGGCAGCCCGGTCAGCGAGGTCAAGCGCGAGCGCCGGGCCACGGACTTCTGCCGCACCTGCCAGCCCGGCCTGATGGTCGGGCCGCGCCGCATGTTGGGGTAAATCAGAACATCGTATTGTCATTGGCCGATTTTTCCGGCACAACCTGTAGCACGTCCCAGTGTTCTACGACCTTGCCGTTATCGTCCAGCCGAAAAATATCGATGCCGGCCCAAACGCTATCATCCGGCCATTCCTGATAGCAATGCAAGACCACATACTCATGGTTCGCTTATATTTTTAGTGCTTATTAGAATTAAGCTCGCAGCAACGACCTGCATTTTCGCAGCGACTTACATTGATGCCACTTGCTTGCAACCAATAATGATGCGCTCGCCTTGATGCTTGATCAGATGCACCGATCTTACGATATGGACTGCGCAAGATGGCATATCTGACCGGTTCAACATTGGTTCAGCTCATGTTCGGCAGCCGAGGATGCGGCTTTCGAGCATGACAGTTCGCATATCGTGCAGAACCCGATGCCTACGCGGGCCAAATCTGGAAACTGCTCAAGAAATGAGCGAACCATGAGTCTGAGCTTACCAGATAATTCGTTATTGCGCTTGTTTTTTCAGCGAAAGGAAAGGGTTCTCGCAGCGCCCGTCGATGTCCCAGTCGACCCAAGAGACGTCGATGTCCTGGCAGTAGGCGTTGTTATTGCCGTCCCCTCACGGTGCAGCGTCTTGACCAGCGTCTTGAACTCGTTGACCTGCTGGCCGAGGTTCCCGCTGCTGCTGTAGCCCACTTCGGGCGAGAAAAAGCCGCATGAGTTGTAGCCCCAATAATTGGTCAGGCCCTTATCCAGCAGGTACTTGTCGATCACGAATTGGTGGACCGGCATCAGCTCCACCGCCGTGATGCCCAGCTTCAGCAGGTAGTCGATGATCGCCGGCTGCGTCAGCCCGGCGTAGGTGCCGCGCAGATGCTCCGGCACGTCTGGATGGCGCGCGGTGAAACCCTTGACGTGCAGCTCATAGATGATGGTTCTGTGCCAGGGCGTGGCGGGGGCGTATCGCCGCCCCAGCTAGAAGCGGGGTCGATCACAATGGCCTTGGGCATGAACGGCGCGCTGTCACGCTCGTCGAATGAGAGGTCCTCGTCGGGGTGACTGATGGTATAGCCGAACAATGCATCATCCCAGCGCATGTGGCCCGACAATGCCTTGGCATACGGGTCCATCAGCAGTTTGTGGGGATTGCCATACGAATAATGCTCCTTGCCTGCGAGGCGATGCCCGGCCAGAGCCGGCGCACCAAATGACGGCACGAAGCATAAGATGTTGTGGAGATCGGCGCAGTGTCCAGTTATACAAACTCACTGCGGCCGCTCGTACTTGGAGTCCTCGATCTGCCGGCGCAGACGCTCCTCCGGGCTGAGTTCCGCTTCGCCCGCGGCGGTTTCCCCGTCCGGCGCGCCGCCTTTCAGCCTGGCTTCGGCCGCCGCCAACGCCTCGCGACCGGCCATGCCTGCAACCTGCCATTTGCCGCAGTGCGAGCAGCGCGCCAACTTGCCGGTCAACAAGTTCACGCTGAGGACGCTGCGGGCGAAAGGCAGCCCGCATCTGGAGCAGACTGCGGCTCCTGCCGGCTCATATGAGCCGGCCGGCCGGGCGCTGCCTGCGCCGCCTCTGCTTTTCTGCCGCAGGAGCGGAATGATTCTGACGACGACGACCAGAAGCAGGACAAAAACAGCGATCCAGAGCGAGGGAATGCCGGTCAGGTTGCGTTCCGGGGCCGGGCCAAGCGCGGCCGGGCCAAGCGCGGCCAGGCCGAAAGCACGCGCCAGGCCGGCGGCTATGAGTGTGGTCATTCAGTGCCTCCATCGGGTGAGGATTTGTGGCGGGTGCAGAGGGGCGGGCATCCGGCAGGGACTCTAGCACCGGCTGCCCTGCCGGGCAAAGCCGGCGATGGGCGAGCGCAGACCAGGACGTGCCGGCGTTCCTGTGCCCTGTCCGTCACTTTCGGGGTGCAGTCCCGATGCTCACCGGCCGGCGAACGCCTCGCGGATCGCGGTCCAGTTCGCAGGGTCCTCGCCGCCTAGCGACCAGAGCGCGATCCCGGCAATCTGTGGGTGCCTGGCCAGCGCGTCCTGCAGGCGGGTCTGCATGGTCAGCCCATCATTGAAATAGACCGTGTCTCGCCCGTCGGTCCCGTAGCTGAAGAAGCCCTCGTTGGACGCGTCGCGCTGCACCTGGGCGTCATTGGAGTCTTTCAGCTTGGTTGCCTGGCGCCAGTTCAGGCTTTGCGCCGTCGCGCCGGCCCAGTCGTAGCCATACAGCGGCACGCCCAGATAGGTCTTCGCGGGCGGCACCACGGTCGCCGCATAGGTGAGGACCTGGTCCACCCAATCGAGCGGTGCAATCGACCCGGCGGGGCCACCGGCGCTGTGAAAGTCGTAGGTCATGATCTTGAAGCTGTCCACCGCCGCACCCAGTCGCAGCCAGTCCTGCGCCTGCGGCCCGTTCCACGACCCCTGCGCGTCCGTCTTGGCGTGGACCGCGATCGAGAGCAGCTTGCCCTGCGCGTGCAGCGCCTTTGCCAGTTCCTCGATGAAAGCGCTGAAGTCGTCGCGGTCTTCGGCGTTCAGGCACTCGTAGTCGACATCGATCCCGTCAAAACCATCCTCCTGCACCAGCTTGACGATATCCGCGACATGCCGGGTGCGCTGCGCCTGGTCATGGATCAGCCTGGCCACCCGCGCCCGGTCGAAGTCCCCGTTCTGGATCGAGGGCACGATTCGCAGGCCCGCGGCACGCGCGGCGGCCACCCCTTCCGGGCTTTGCACCGAGCCGGCGATGCTGCCGTCGGCCTTTAGCTGATACCAGAAGAAGTTGGCCTCCTTGATGACGTCGGCGTTGTTCGTGAGGGTCATCTGTTCGAGGATCGTCACGACCGGCGCCCACACCGTCACTTCGTACCCGCGCCGGGCCGGAGGCGCCGTGGGCGGCGGCGTGGGTGGAACGGGCGACGGCGATGGCGGCGTGGTCGGCGACCGGGTCGCGGGCGTGGTCGCCGACGGCGCCAGCGTGGCGCTGGGCGCGATGGGCGCGACGGTAGCCGCGGGCAGCGGCGCCGCGCTGGGAGCACAGGCGGCGAGGACCAGAGCGCAAATCAGGAGCATGCTGCTTCCTGGCCGAGGCTTGTCACGCACCCACATCTTCTGCCTCAGAAGGTTCCATGGCCACAATTGTCCGTTTACTGTGATGATGATCGTGCTGCTTTAGCGCATATTCTACCACGTGAACGTGATCTTCTATGCAGCCGATCGCGTGGATCGTCCCGCCCAGTTCGCTCCCCTTACTGCGCAGGTACTTGTGCACGGATATCGGTAAAGGTGAAGCCGATGGTTGCCAGCATCGGGATCACTTCGTGGCTGCCTTGTCGAAGATCGCCTGCAGATCCGACTGCATCTTGGCGATCTCGTCGTCGAGGTTCAGCTTGCCGTTGTTCTGGAGCAGGCTCCAGAAGGTATCCATGCGACCCGCCGCCTCGGTGTAATTCGGCATGAAGCCGTCGCCACTCGGGTTGTCCGGGTAGTGCAGGCCGGCCTTGACGACATCCCAGTTCGTGACGAACGGGAACTGCTTGGCCTTCGCAGCGAAGAAGGCGTCCTGATCGGCGGTGCGTGCGGGCATGCCGCCGTAGGTCAGCAGCAGCTTCTGCGAAGCGGGCCCGATCAGGTAAGACAGAACGGTGAAGGCGGCGTCAGGATTCTTGGCGCCCTTGAGGATACGGTAGGTGTCGCCGTCCACGCGGCCGTTGACCTTGCCGTTGTAGCTCGGCAGGGCAGCCAGGTCCCAGGTCTTGCCGGCATCCGCGATACAGCAGGTGTACCACATGTGCGGGATCATCATCATTGCAGCCCCGATCGACATCTACAGGCAAGGGCGCTCCCAGGCCTGACCGGGCGGTTGAATGTGGAGGGAACAGGCCTCTCCGTAGGCCGATTCCCCACCATTGGATCTGTTTGGTATGGGTAAGAAAGGAGAACTCACCATGGCAAGGACGATTTCGCGTCGACAATTCCTGCGCTTCGCGACTGTTGGTGCAGCGGGGGGTGTGCTGGCGGCCTGCGCGCCTGTGCCCGCCGCGACCCCCGCACCGGCTGCGCCGGCTGCCACCGCGGCGGCGCCCGCTGCGCCGACCACCGCGCCGGCTGCCGTCTCGTCCAAGCGGCTGTTGTTCGAGTGGTCTCCCAAGGCCACCAACAACCCGGTGTTTAACGTCGCCAAGGTCGGCGGCCAGATGCGCGCCAAAGAGTTGGGCGACGTTGACTTCCAATGGGTCGGTCCGGCCGACGCCGACGCCCAGAAGCAGGCTGCGTTGCTCGACGACGTGGTCAGCAACGGTTGCGATGGTCTCGGCCTTTCGTGCAACGATGCCGATGCTCTCAAGCCCGTGATCGACCGCGCCATGGGCAAAGGCATCCCCGTCATCACCTGGGACTCGGACTCGCCGAGCTCCAAGCGGCTCGCGTTCTACAGTTTTGATGTGGATAAGACGGCGACTGCCGGCGCGAACGTCTTCGTGGACGTCATGAAGGATAATCCGCACCGGACCTATAGCCTGCTGATGGGAGTGCCGGGCGCGCCGAACCTGGAAGGGCGCATCAAGGCAGTGCGCGCGGTGCTGGACAAGACCGACCTGAAGCTGATCAGCACTGAGGCGTGCAACGACGATATCCAGAAGGGCGCCGAAGTCGTCGAGAACCGCATGACGGCCACGCCTGACCTGGGCGGCTGGTTCTTTATCGGCGGCTGGCCGCTCTTTGGCGACATCAAGGCCATGCCCAAGCTGCTGGCTGCCAAGGGCAAGACCAAGGTCGTGACCTGGGACACGCTCGAAGCCGAGTGCCAGGACCTGATCGACGGCGTTCTGCAAGGCCTGATCGGTCAGAAGTACTTTGGCTGGGGATATGACGGCGTCGGCATCATGTACGACATCATCACGCATGGCAAGAAATTCCCGGCCTTCATCGATTCGGGCTATGACCTCGTCACGACCGGCGACCAGGCCAAGGACTTCTTGGCGCGCTGGAAGAGCCAGGACTTCAAGATGGGGCCATCGCCTTTCGGCAACGGGTAAGGCGCGCGGGCCCCGGCTGCTGCCTCGGCGGCTGCCGCCCCCTCCCATCCTGTTCCCCGTCCGCTCCCGCGTCGCCCGGCGACGCTCACAGGCCAGCCGCAGACCCCACTGCGCCGGCCGCAAGCCGGCGCAGTGTCGCGCTCGGTTCTTGCCGGCGGGTCAGGCGTCTGGGCTGCCTCTTGATCTGCAGCCAGCCGGCCAGGCGCGTCCCGCCGCCCATCGCCAAAACCTCGCCGATCGCCGCGCCTGTTACTTCCTTGGGCGGCCAATGCCGGCAATCCAGCGCTTCTTGACGCACTGTGCCGGATGGGCTATCCTTGCCTGGGCGGAGGACGAGCTCCAGCCTTGATAACCGGTTAGAGGAGAGAAATGAACGTTGGCAAACTGATACGCCTGAACCGCCTGTTCGCACACCCATCGGGGCGGCTGTGTTCCGTGGCGGTGGACCACCTGGTGGGTTATGGGCCGGGGATGCCGGCCGGTCTGCTGCACATCCTGAAGACCCTGGAGGCAGTGGCCGCGGCCCGGCCCGACGCGGTGACGATCCACAAAGGGATGGCGGCTTCGGCCTGGGCGCCCTACGCGGGGCGCATACCGCTGATCGTGCAGAGCAGCCTCATGCGCGTGGACGATTTGGCTTTCGAGCAGATCGCGACGCCCGAAGAGGCGGTGCGCCTGGGCGCAGAGGCGATCGCGGTGGCGGCCTTCATACGTGGCGAATCGGAGAGCGCACATTTGCGGGTGATCGCAGACTGCGTGCGCGAGGCGGCCCGCTTCGAGTTGCCGGTGATCTGCCACATCTACCCGCGTCGCTTCGACGGCGGCCCGCACGTCTCGTTCGCGCCGGAAGATATCGCCTGGGCGGCGCGTTGCGCGGTCGAGGCGGGCGCGGACGTGGTCAAGGTGCCCTACTGCGGCGACGTGGCAGCGCACAGCCAGATAGTAGCCGACTGCCCGGTGCCCGTGGTGGCAGCTGGCGGCCCGCAGACGGACACGTTAGAAGCAGCGCTGGCCATGATGTCCGAGGTGGTGCAGAGCGGGGCACGCGGCGCGACCATCGGGCGCAACATCTGGGGCTTCGAGCGGGTTACCGCGGCGGTGGAAGCCTTCAAAGCCGTCATCCACGATGGGATGACGGCCCGGCAGGCCATGGAGAGCGCCGGGCTGTAGGCGGAATATGACGACTAAGCGTTGGGATGTGTTGGGCCTGGGCATGGTGACCATCGACGACCTGATCTACGTGGACCGCTTCCCCGCGCCGGACACCAAGATGGCGGTCAGCGACATGCGGCGCCAGGGGGGCGGCCAGGTGGCCACGGGCCTGGTGGCGGCGGCGCGCCTGGGCGCCACGACGGCCTATTGCAGCGTGTTGGGCGAGGACGATCTGTCACGCTTCGCCTTGCACGAGCTGGAGCAGGAGGGCGTCGACTGCTCACCGGTCATCCGCCGCCCAGGCGCGCAGCCCATGCATGCCGTCATCATCGTCAATCGCCTCGCCGGCCAGCGCACCATCCTGTACTCGCTGGCCGGCGAGGCGCAGCCCAGGCCGGAAGAAATCAGCGAGGAACTGGTAGCGGCCTGCCGCGTCCTGTTCTTAGACCAACATGCCGCCGAGGGCGGGCTGCGCGCGCTGGAACTGGCGCGCGCGATGGACATCCCCTGCGTCGCCGATCTCGAAAACGTCAACCGGCCCTGCTCACAGGAGCTGCTGCGCCGGGCCGACCATCTCATCGTCCCCGCCGCCCTGGCCCGCCAGCTAACCGGGGAGAACGAGCCGGCAGCCATGGTGCGTGCGTTCGCCGGCCCGCAACGGGCCTGCTGCGCCGTGACGGACGGAGACCGGGGCTGCTGGTACGCCGAGCGCGACAGCAGCGTGCATCACTTTCCGGCCTATGCGGTGCCGGTGGCGGATACGACCGGCTGCGGCGACGTGTTCCACGGGGCTTACGCGGCCTGGCTGGCGCGCGGGGCGAGCGTGCCCGAGGCAATCCGCATCGCGAGCGCGGCGGCGGCGCTCAAGGCCACCCAGCCGGGCGGCAGGACCGGCATCCCGGACCGGGCGACGGTGGAAAGGTTCCTGGCAGATAGACAATGCTGATTGGCCTGGATTTGGGGACGACCACGATCAAAGCTGCCACCTATGACCCCGCCCTGGGGCGAGTGGGGGCGGTGGCCGCGCGCCCGACTCCCGTCAGCCATCCACAGCCCGGCTACAGCGAGCATGTCCCCGAAGCCCTGTGGGCAGCCGTGGGGGACTGCCTGCGCGAGGTGCTGGCACATGACCCCGGGCAAGCTGTGGCGGGCCTGGCGATCGCGAGCTTTGCCGAAGCAGGTCTGCCACTGGATGGCGAGATGCAGCCCCTTTACCCGATCATCGCCTGGTATGACCGGCGCTGTGAGCCGCAGGCCGCCTGGTGGGATACCCAATTCTCCGACGCCGAGCTGCACTCCATCACCGGCCAGCAGAGCAGCCCATCGTTTGGCGTCAACAAGTGGCTGTGGATCCGGGAAAACCGGCCCGACGTCGCGCGACGCACGGTCAAGTGGCTTTCGGCCGCCGATTACATCCTGTACCGGCTGAGTGGCGAGCAGGCGACTGACTACAGCATCGCCTCGCGCACGCAGATGTTCGACCAGCGTCGTCTGGACTGGTCGGCTGAGATCCTGCGCCGGGCCGGGCTGAGCGCTGAACAGTTGCCACGCGCCCGGCCGGCCGGGAGCCTGGTGGGCAGGGTGACGCGCGCGGCGGCCCGCCTGAGCGGCGTGCCCGAGGGAACGCCGTGCGTGCTGGGCGGGCACGACCACCTGTGCGCGTCATTTGCGGCCGGGGCCTATCAACCGGGCATGGTGGTGGACTCCAGCGGCACGGCGGAGGCAGTCGCAGTAGCGCTGCCGGCTTTCCAAACCAGTGCGGCGCTGGCCCAAGCCAGTTACGCCTGTTATGCGCACGTTGCGCCCGGCCAGTACGTTCTGAAAGGTGGGCTCAAGCTAGCGGGGGGCGCGGTCGATTGGCTGGCCCGCCTGCTGGCCGGATTGGAGGCCCAATTGCCCTACGAGCAGTTGTTGGCGCGCGCCGAGAGCGGAGTCGGGCGGCGAGCCGGGCCGTTGTGGCTGCCCCATTGGCTGGGCTCGGGTACGCCGGAGGGCGACCGCCACAGCCTGGCGGCGCTGGTGGGGGTACGGGCCGAGCACGACCAGGGCGACGTGTTCCGCGGCCTGCTGGAGTCGCTGGCCTTCTGGCTGAGACACAACCTGGAAGAGATGCAGCGCCTGTCAGGCCAGACCACCGGCCCGGTCGCCGTCATCGGCGGGACGATCCGTCTTGGGCTGCTGACACAGTTGAAGGCCGACGTCTTGAACCGGCCGGTGAGCGTGCCGGAGCTGCCCGAGGGGGCCGCGATCGGCGCGGCCCTGCTGGCGGGGCTGGGAACCGGCCTCTTCGGCGATCCGGCGGAGGCCATCGGCTCGTTGCGCTATGGGAAGACCGAGGTGACGCCGGACCCGGCGCACGTCGCCTGGTATGACACACTGTACCGGGAGTCCTATCTTCCGCTCTATGCGGCCCTGCGCGGGGTGAACGAAGGGTTGGGAAAGCTGCAAGGGTAAATTACTTGGCGGGCGAGGCCGCCAGGCCGCTGCCCGCGCCGGCGGGCTGGCGGGCAGGCTCATGTACGCCGCGCAGCGCGACCACCGAAAGCAGGAACAGGATACCGTAAATGACGAAGATCAGCACATAACCCAGGCCGGGTACCTGCGGCAACCTTGTGGTGAAATAGTCGGCGATCGGCCCGCCGATATAAGCGCCGACTGCGCCGGCGCCCGCGCCGGCCAGGTTGGAGATGCCCAGGTAGCGTCCCGCCTCCTCTTTGGGCACAATCTCGGTCCCCAGCGCCCAGTTGGCCGCATAGAACAGACCGGTGGCCAGACCGATCAAGCAGCCGCCCACGTAGATGACGCTCATGTTCGGCAGCGACAGGGCAACGAGCGTGCCAAGGGCCGCGACGAAGCCACTGACCGCGACCAGACTCTTGCGACCGAAGCGATCGGCCAGCCAGCCGCTGCCCAGGGCCGACAGCAGGACGAACACTCCCACCACCAACATCAAGTAGGCGGCCGGACCGGCGGCCTTCTCGCGCACGTAGCCGAGACGTCCCTGGATGAAGTAAACTGCAAAGGTCGAGAGATTGGTCGCGCCCACCAGGAAGGCCAGCCGGTTAACCACCCACCAGGTGAACGACGGGTTCCTGCGCACCGCCTGGTTGCCAAGGCTCACGCGCACGCTGGCCCACACCCCCAGGCCGACGGCGATCCCCATGGCTGCCAGGCCGGCAGTCCCCATGATCAGCAGCAGGACGACCGGCGAGTCTATGCCGGCAATTGCCCGCCCAAGAAGCTGCACTCCCTGGCCGGCGCCGAGGATGATGATGGCAAAGAGCGCCGTCATAAGCGCCAGACGCAGGATGGGCGCCCAGTCGAAAGGCATGGCAGCGCCGGTTGGCCGCTTTTCGGGCACCAACATGGTCAGGAGCATGGACACGGTCAGGATGCCCATCGCCAGGAGCAGGCCCGTCCACATATGGCCGGCGCTGATCAAGCGGGCCACTGTGAAGGAAACCAGGATGAGGGGCAGCGGCACGTCCATCACTGCCTTGATGCCGGAGAATCGCCCGCGCTGCCGATCGGGCACGACATCCGGAATGAGAGCCTGCTGCGGTCCCTGCGCCGTGTTGGATGAGATCTGGAGCAAAATCGCCATCACGAAGAGGAAGGCATAACCCACAGTGCCACTCATGCCGGCCGAGAAGCCGATGGCGGTGATGAAGACTAAGTCGAGCACGGTGCCGGTGAAGATGAAAGGCCGGCGCCGGCCCCAGCGTAAGGTGCTGCGGTCAGAGAGCATGCCCATCACGGCTTGCATCAACAGGGCAACCATAAGAGTCCACAGCCGCAGGCTGCCCAGGTAAGCGCCCTTGACCGCGTCGCCGACAAACAGTTGGATGAGCAGCGGAAAGACCAGGTTATTGGTCTGCGAGAGCGTCGACAGGCCGAGGAAATAGATGTTGACGGTGATGTAGTCGTACCAACGTACCGGTCGGTTCATCGTCGAGCCCTCCTGGCTAGCCGGCGAAAGTGGGAAGG
>Ga0209226_10001280_pt1 | contig 11567 bp, 10 predicted proteins | sample BarGraNGADG00212_2_FD_184497 | JGI IMG/M metagenome (GOLD analysis project Ga0209226, IMG submission 184497) | Arctic peat soil microbial communities from Barrow, Alaska, USA - Barrow Graham LP Ref core NGADG0011-212 (SPAdes) (version 2) | ecosystem: Environmental > Terrestrial > Soil >...
AAGCAGGCATTCTTTGCTAAGGCAACGCCATCTGGAACGGCATACGAGTATCTTGAAGACAAAGGGAAGGTCCACGTTACGATTCTTGATCTGATCCATTTCGTTGCTAAACAGGCTTTTGGAAAAGTTTCAAAGAAGATGAGGAGTCCCACTATAACAATAATGATTTTCTTTTTCGCTGTCGTAACAAGGTAGCACACAGAGGCGAACTTATATACAGGGATGACTCCGGCATATTACATCCCGTTGACAACGAAAAGTTAGCAGAATGGTGGGAATCTGTTACGATTTTGCGTGAGTGGCTCCATGCCAATGCAAAAAAGCTGGAGGCAACCAAACCTACCTGAGAAGATATCCGTCAAATCACGGGACATTGTTTAAGGATGCTTTCCGGCTCAACATACCTGACGTTGCGCCTGAATGGTGGATTTTCTATTTGCATTACCGGTTGTGACTATTAATGATTCGGTTGCTTCCGTACGAATCTGATGCAGATAAGACAGATAAGGAGCTTGTAGTGATATGATAGAGATAACAATCCTTTCGCACTCAGATTTTCTGGCAGATGGTCCCGTTCATGAATGAAGACCTGAAAATTCGATAGATAGTCTTGGAACCATTTCTTAAAGAAAATCCCTAAACAGGAATGCGATAGTAGCTAGGCTGTTCAGCCCGGCAACGCAGTGTCCTGGAATATATCACCATTTCCACCGGAAAGAAAGAGAATGAAGCTATCAACTCTTCTCAGCCGGGCGGGTGGCATGGCTGAGGTTGATCGTCAGCTCGCCTATGTTCATGATATAATCAAACATTCGCTCCAGGCTGCTTGCCAGAACCAGTCGCACCAGCATCTCCGATTTGTCAAGGGAGCCGGTGGATTCTGTTATCCCCTCGGCACGCTTCTGAATCTCACGAATTCGATCAATCAGCTCATTGGCCTTATCGGAGTTGGTCTGCAGCAGATAGGATATGGAGTCGTCAATGAGGCTGCAAAGCAACGCCTCCATGCGGGACAGCTCTTCCTTCAGGTCCTCGGCCAGGTTGCAATTGCACTGTTTGGCAATCTGTGCAATCCGGTGGGCGTGGTCGGCGATGCGCTCCAGGTTTGAAGCCGCCTGCATATAGTTGAAGGCCGTAATGGGATTCAGGGTCTCTTGCTTTACCGATCCGGATCTCAAGATCTCTGTGAACTGTCTGGAGATGAGAAGATTGAGCCTGTCCACATCATTATCCCTCTGAATAACATCCATGGCCAGCTCTTCGTTGTTGTTCAAGAGGCTGGAGAAGGAATCCTGAATCATGGACTTTACTACCGTCCTGATCCTTTTCAGCGCTCTCTCGGACTGAAGCTCCTCCGAGCTCAAGAGGTCCTGAATGACCACCTTGTTTATGGTCTCCTCCAAGATCTCAGGCCCTATGAGCTTATTGACTATCTGGTGCAGATCCTTCTTCTGGGCGGAGGACATGTGTTTGCTTGTCACCTCAATGGTTCGATAGCCACCCACATAGCATCCAATAATGTCTCTTACCAGATGTTCGCCCAATTTGTCGCCTATATCCAATTTCGCTCGCAAGTCTCTCTCGGAGCGGTCCGTGGATAAGGTCAGGGCTCCATTGTCTCCCTGATTGATGTAAATTATCGAGCCGGCTGAAATACCGTTCTTCGTCGCCCAAGCCTTGGGAAGGGAGACGATAAAGGTAGACTTACCGGTCCTCTGCACCTTTCTCGTGTCCATAAGACTCCTAGTTAAGATGTTCTCTCTTCGCTTCCACCATGTAGACGATGGTCTCGCAAATATTGCAGATATGATCGCCGGTCCTTTCCAGATGCCGGTTCACCATGAGCAAAGAGGTTCCTTCCTTTATTACTTCGGGTCGCTCAATTATGATATTTAGAAGCTTATCTCTCGCTTTAACATACAGCCCATCGATCTCATAATCCCATTTGGTGACCTGACGGGCCATATCAGCATCGTTGTTCAAGAGAGCCTCCATGGACTCCATGAGCATCTTTTTGCTGATCTCCGCCATGCGCGGTATATACTCGAGCTTTGTTATCTGGATCTTGTTTTGTGATTGGGCGGTAACTCTGGCCACGTCTACCGCCAGGTCTCCTATCCTCTCCAGATCTATGCCGATCTTCAGAATGCCTATGATCCTTCGGAGATCCCTGGCCATCGGCTGCTGCAGCGCCAGAAGCTCCATGCATAGATTCTCGATTCTGAGGCTCAGATCGTCCATGTCCTGATCCTTTTTGATGACCTCTCTGGCCAGTTCCACATTTGCATCGGTCAAGGCGATAACGGACTTTTCGATGGCGGCTCCAACCAGATCGGCCAGTTCTTTGGTCAGATTCTTCAGCTCTGTGAGATCTCTATGATACCGCTCTCTATACAGGCTCATCTTCTCCCCCAAACATAGACCTCATCCAAACCTTCCCGTGATATAGTCCTCGGTGCTCTTCATCTTCGGCACCTCGAAGATGCGTTTTGTCTCCCCGACCTCGATAATCTCTCCGAGCAAGAAGAAGGCAGTGCAGTCTGAGATCCTGGCTGCTTGCTGCATATTATGGGTAACTATCACCTGTGTATAGTCGTCCTTTAAGGTCTCCATAAGGCTCTCGATCTTGCCTGTGGAGATGGGGTCCAGTGCACTGCAAGGTTCATCAAATAAAATAACATCAGGCCGCATAGCCAGGGTCCTGGCGATGCATAGCCTTTGCTGCTGCCCACCTGATAGGCCCAAAGCCGGCTGGTCCAGCCTCTCGCTGACCTCTTCCCAGAGTGCAGACTCCTTCAGGCTGCGCACCACTATTTTGTCGACATTTTTTTGCCCATGAATTCTGGGACCATAGGCGATGTTGTCATAGATAGACATAGGAAAAGGGTTTGGCTTCTGAAATACCATGCCGATTCTCTTGCGAAGTTCCACGACGTCAACGTCTTTTCCATAAATATCGACGTCATCATAAAGAACCTGACCCTCAATCCGAATTTTGGCCACAAGATCGTTCATCCGATTCAGGCAGCGAATAAATGTGGACTTGCCGCAGCCGGATGGACCGATGAGAGCTGTAATTCTTTTCTCAGGAATTTCCAGGGAAATGTCCTTTAGGGCTTGCTTTTCTCCGTACCAAAGGTTCAAATTATTAGAGATGATCTTCGACGTCACCACATATCCCTTTTAGCGTTATTGCCGATTCGTTATCGCTATGCTGCCCGGTTGTTGCGCTGATTGGAAAATCCATCAGCAGATATCCTGGCTCTGATCGAGTGACAACTATATAGATCTTCCTATATAGACTATACATATGGCAGGTTGCATACAAATGCGAGCGTTAATGAAGCGAAGTTTTATATAGAACTACAAACTGGTAGTAAGAAAAAGTCGGGGAGGACTAAGGTTTGGCAGGTTTGAGCGGCGTACCGATAATTATACTGAAAGAAGGAAGCAAACGAGATACAGGGAAGGATGCCCAGCGCAGGAACATCTTAGCGGCAAAGGCGGTTGCTGAAGCTGTCCGGACCACCCTTGGACCAAAGGGAATGGACAAGATGCTCATCGATGGCAGCGGAGATGCTACTATTACCAATGACGGTGCAACCATCCTCAGAGAGATGGACATCGAGAACCCTGTGGCCAAGATGATCGTCGAGGTGGCCAAGGCTCAGGACGACGAGATTGGAGACGGCACCACCACTGCGGTAATAATCGCCGGCAAGCTTCTGGAAAAGGCCGAAGCGCTCCTTGATCAGGATGTTCATCCCACAGTTATAGTGCAGGGATATAAGCAAGCTCAGTCCAAGGCGCAAAGTGTTCTCCAGGAGATGGCTATAGACGCGTCCGGAGACCAGAAAATGCTTCTCAAGATTGCCCAGACCGCCATGCGAGGAAAGGGCATTGAGATCGCCATGGACAAGCTGGCTCAGATCTCCGTAGATGCAGCGATGGCAGTAGTTGGCTCTGAAGGAAAGGACATTGAGGAAAATGTCAAGACGGTTCGAATCCCCGGTGGCAGAATCGAGGACTCCGTCATAAACTACGGCATTGTTGTGGAGAAGGAGAGAACAACACCCCAGATGCCGAAACGTGTTGTTAAGGCCAAGATTTTGCTGCTGGAAGGCACCCTGGAGCTGAAGAAGCTGGACACGGATGCCAAGATCACCATAACCGAAGCCAAGGATCTCAATTCGTTCAAAGAGGGCGAAGAGCAAGTCATCAAAGCTCAGGTCGATGCCATTAAAGCCGCCGGGGCAAATGTGGTCTTCTGCGAGAAGGGTATTGGCGTTACTGCCCAAAACTACCTGGCGAATCTCGGAATCCTGGCTGCTCGCCGGGTCAAGAAAGAGGACATGAAGATGCTGGCCCTGGCTACGGGCGCAAGACAGGTGGGAGATGTAATGCTGGTCACGCCACAGGATCTGGGATCGGCAGCCCTCGTGGAAGAGCGCAAGGTCGGCAAAGATAAGCATATGATCTTCGTGGAAGGCTGTGTGAAGGCTAAGGCGGTCTCCATCATTCTGCATGGGGTTTCGGATAAGTTCCTGGAGGAGATGGAACGCGCATTGGATGATGCCCTCAATGTGGTCCTGGATGTCATTCGTTCCGGAAAGATCGTGCCCGGAGGCGGCGCTCCTGAGATCCTGGTAGCAGAGAAGCTCAGGCAGTATGCATCAACCCTGGAAGGGCGGGAGCAATTGGCCATTCGAGCCTTTGCAGATGCCATAGAATCCATTCCATTGACACTGGCCGAGAACTCTGGTTTCGATCCGGTGGATTGTCTGGCAGCTCTTCGAGCCAAGCATGGACAGGGCATGAAGAACTACGGATTGGATATCTTAACGGGCGAGCCCGCCGATATGTTGGCACAGGGCGTCGTGGAGCCGCTAAAGGTAAAGACCCAGGCGATCAAATCCGCAACCGAGGCGGCCACCATGGTTTTACGAGTGAGATCCGTCATAGCTGCTAAAAGGGAAGAGATGACTCCAAAGCCAGGGCAAAGCCCGCATGACTACACCATGCAGTAGATTCCGATAGCCTCACTACTAAAGAACCCGGGAAAGCCGGCTGACGGAGCCGGTCCGAATCCTCCCTGTGATTTCTAGAACGACTAACTTCGGGTGTGAAGATCAATGGCAGAAGATACGGATATGAGTCATGAAGAGAAAGAAAATCAGTGTAATTCAGAAGCAAAAATCGAGGAGCTTGAATTGCAGCTTTGCCAAGCCCGGAGCCTGTCAGAAGAGCGCCTCGATCTGCTAACGCATTGCCGGGCGGACCTGGATAATGTATTGAGGAGATCGGCCCGCGAAAAGGAAGAAAATGTGAAATATGCATCTGAGAAGCTTATCGCCAAGTTGCTTCCTGTGCTTGACAGCCTCGACCAGGCGGCAAAGCACGATGAGGGCACGAAGGTACTCTATGCACAGCTACTCGGCATACTGTCAGCCGAGGGGCTCACTACCATTGATGCTGTCGGCAAAAAGTTCGATCCATATCAGCATGAGGCTCTCTTTCAGGTAGAGACGGGGGAACTGGAGGAAGGCACCGTGGCAGAAGAGATACAAAAAGGTTACCTTTTCAACTCCCGGGTCGTTCGCTTCTCGAAGGTTGCAGTGGCGAAACCATTGAATGCAGCGAAGATATGAATCGCAGCAAAATGATGATAAGTTTAAATATTTACAAAGTCGTGACAGCATTTAATTTCAGGAGATGAGATCTTGTCAAAAATCATCGGTATTGATCTTGGAACCAGCAACTCGGCTGCTGCAGTTCTAATTGGTGGCCGGCCCACCATAATTCCCAGTGCAGAAGGGACAAGCATCGGCGGCAAAGCCTTTCCATCCTATGTCGCATACACCAAAGAGGGCCAGGTTCTGGTAGGCGAGCCTGCTAAGAGGCAGTCAGTCACCAATCCAGAAGGCACCGTCCAGGGAATCAAGCGCAAGATGGGCACGGATTATAAGGTCAAGGTCTACGGAAAAGAGTACAGCCCGGAAGATGTATCCGCCCAGATATTGCGCAAGATAAAGACGGATGCTGAGACTTATTTGGCTGATACGGTGGACAAAGCAGTAATTACAGTCCCTGCCTACTTCAATGACAACCAGAGGCAAGCGACGAAGGACGCGGGCACAATCGCGGGCCTGGAGGTCGTTCGCATCATCAACGAGCCAACCGCCGCAGCTCTTGCTTTTGGTCTGGATAAGGTTGGAGAGCATAAAATAATGGTCTTCGATTTGGGCGGAGGCACATTAGATGTCACCATCATGGATATAGGTGAGGGAGTCTTCGAGGTCAGGTCCACATCCGGTGATACCCAACTGGGCGGCAGAGATATGGACGAACGGCTGACGAACCACGTCCTGGATAGATTCAAGCAGGAGTCAGGCGTCGACCTGCGCGGCGACTCCATGGCCATGCAGCGCCTGCGGGAAGCCGTAGAAGTAGTCAAGATCGAACTTTCCAGTGTCCTGCAGACCAACCTCAATCTTCCTTATATCACAGCTGACGCCAGCGGCCCCAAGCATCTGAGCATGACATTAACCCGCTCTAAGCTCGAAGAGCTAATCCAAGATGTGATGGAGCGATGCCGCGGCCCCATGGTCCAGGCACTGAAGGACTCAAAACTGGAAAAGGCCGACATCGGCAAGATCATCCTGGTAGGTGGACCAACCAGAATGCCGATCGTTCAGGAGTTCGTGAAGAGCTTCATGGGCAAGGAGATTGAGCGCGGTGTGGACCCCATGGAATGCGTTGCAATGGGTGCTGCCATTCAGGCGGGCGTCCTGGGCGGAGAAGTTAAGGATCTGCTGCTCTTAGATGTCACACCCCTCTCACTCGGCATTGAAACCCTGGGAGCCGTTACTACCAAGCTGATCGAGAGGAATACCACCATTCCCACTCGCAATAGTCAGGTGTTTACCACGGCCGCCGACAACCAGACCAGCGTTGAAGTAAATGTACTGCAGGGTGAGAGACCCCTCGCCAAGGACAACGTATCCCTGGGAAGATTCACTCTGGTAGGCATTCCGCCGGCACCGCGAGGCATTCCTCAGGTAGAGGTTACCTTTGATATCGACGCTAATGGCATCATTCACGTGTCCGCTAAAGACCTGGCCACCAAGAAGGAGCAGCGGATAACCATCACCGCACCTCACAAGCTGAGCCGGGACGAAATCGACTCCAAGATCAAAGATGCTGAGCGGTTCGCCGCCGACGATCTCAAGAGAAAGGAAGAGATAGAGGTCACAAACGCTGCCGACTCTCTGCTCTACGCCTCTGCGAAGATGCTCAAAGAGGCGGGCGACGTGGCGACGGCTGAGCAGAAGGATAAGATCGAGAAGGCCATTGGCGACCTGAAGAACGCCCAGACCGGTGGCGATATCTCAGATATCAAGACCAAGACTGAAAGCTTGCAAACCTCGATCTACGAGCTGTCTACGGCCATGTACCAGAAGGCTGCGCAGGAGCAACAGGCCCAGCAGGGCCAGTCGAGCCAGGGCGCGGGATCTGAGCCGGGCCAAGAGCAAGGATCGTCGGATCAGACTGTGGATGCAGACTACGAGGTAGTAAACGATAAGAAATAAGGCTGAGCCTGAATACGGGCCAGAAGGAACTGAATAAACCATGCCGGAGAAGAAGGACTACTACGAAGTGCTTGGGGTACCCAAAGAGGCGAGCGAGAAGGATATCAAGACCGCCTACCGCAAGCTCGCCATGTTGCATCACCCCGACAGGTCGGACGCGCCCGAAGCCGAAGAGAAGTTCAAGGAGCTCTCAGAGGCTTATGCGGTCCTATCCGATCCGGATAAGCGCCAGAAGTACGACCAGTTCGGTCATGCAGGAATCAATAGCCAGTACTCACAAGAGGATCTCTTCCGCGGAGTGAACTTCGAGGATCTGCTGCGGGGCTTTGGAGGCGGTGGGGACAGCATCTTCGATATGTTCTTCGGCGGCGGTGGGCGTCGCGGTCCGGCCAGAGGGCGCGATCTGCGTTATGATGTCAGCCTAACTCTCGAGCAGGCGGCTAAGGGTCTGGAGACGACCATCGATGTTCCGCGAACGGAAAGCTGTCCGACCTGCCACGGGAGCGGTGCAAAGCCCGGCACCAACCCTGTCACCTGCAGCAATTGCCGGGGATCGGGTCAGGTTACCAGGGCCCAGAATACTCCCTTCGGCCAGATGGTCACCTCCACAGCATGCAGCAAGTGCGGCGGAAGAGGACAGACCATCCCCAGCCCCTGCGGTGATTGCAGCGGCATGGGAAGAGTGCATAAAACCCGCAAGATCAATATCAAGATCCCGCCGGGAGTGGAGGACGGGCAGCATCTCAAGCTGCGCGGTCAGGGTGATGCGGCTGGGCCAAAAGGCGAGAGCGGCGACCTTTATGTTGTCCTCAATATCCTGCCTCATGCAAGGTTCCAGCGCATGGACAGCGACCTGCTCATGGAGGCGCCCATCAGCTTCACCCAGGCGGCCTTAGGGGCGGATGTTGAGGTTCCGACTTTGAGCGGCCGGGCCAAGATAAAAGTGCCAGCGGGAACGCAGACTGGAACCACCTTTAGATTAAGGGGAAAAGGCATGCCCAGGCTGCAGGGACTGGGTGCGGGCGATCTGCATGTGAAGGTTAAGATCAAAACACCAGCATCGCTGACGCAGCGGCAAAAGCAGCTCCTTGAGGCTCTGGCGCTCGAGTTTGGCGAGAAGAAGCGTCCGCATAGTGAAAAGGAGAAGAGCATTATCGACAAGATTGTAGATGAGGTGAAGGGCGCAGTTCAGTAACTGCCTTTCCATCTTTTTCGTGGTCTTCTTTTGATTCGTGATCTATTCTTGATTGCAGTCTATTTGGTTGCAATCTAGATTTATCTCGCTCCAGAGATCCGGTGCTCTCCTTCACTATCGTGGACCACACAGACCCCGCTTTCGCTGAATTTGCCCCGCTCAAAGTCCTCAAATTTTTCCGTTAGAGCAATGGCCTCCATAAGTTCGAGGACGGAGCGGCGACGGACTCGCTCTGCCAGCTCCTTTGCCTCTGCCGGCTCGATAACGCCGCCAATGCCGAGGCACAGGGAATATTGCAGGACTCCTTCATCCAGATAGAAGGGATATGTGCTGCATAGCCCTGGCCGGGACGGGTAAATACCGCATCTTCCATTTTCATAGAACCGGCAGGATTCGCTCTCTTTTTTCAGCCGCCACTCCAGTGTATGAAAGCAGCCATCTTTATCCCACTCGCCAAGGTCCGGAGGCCGGACGACCTCCAGCCATCCGAGGCCTGTTGCCGCCTGAATGTCTCTAACCTCTACGGGAAAGACGACTACACTATTATCTTCGCCAGAGCAGCATTCGCCACAGCCCAGGCACTTAAAACCGATATCGAGAATCTGGGTGGCCAATGCATCCGCTGAAAGACTCTTCACCATCTCCAGAGCCGCATGCAGGTCTGCTATCTGCAAATCCTTTTGGCGCATATTCCCGGCGACCGTCTCATAGCGATCATCGCTTGCATATATTGATGAAGTTGTCCAGGAGCTCGGGCCCAAGTTCGGTGTGTATGACCTCGGGATGCCACTGCACTCCGTACAGGGGTCTATTCAAGTGTTTCATAGACTCGATCTTGCAGACTTTGGATGAGGCCAAAATCTCAAAATCGGCCGGGAGCTCCACTACCTGATCCATGTGGGATGCCCAGGTTTTGAAAATAGGCGGAAATCCCTTCAGGATATCGTTCTCCTTGATGACTTCCACATCCACTTCTGCATAGCCGCCGATGTTGCCGGGCTCAACTTTTCCTCCAAAGGTCGTACCCATCAGCTGCATACCCAGACATATTCCGAGGATAGGGATATCCAAATCCCGCAGGTAATCACCACAGCGTCCGGCTCGCTCCAATGCAGGCCCTCCGCCAAGGATCAAGCCGTCCGCAACGATTTCGTCCGGTGGCGTCTGGTTGGAGATAAGATCAGTCTCCACCTTCTCCCTGATGCTGCGCCGAATGAGGTGATTGAACTGTCCATAGTTGTTGACTACGAGTATTCGCATTGAAATATCAATGGATAGCATTATAATGATATATTTTTTGGCGTCGAGGAATGGCTCTTGAGGTAAGAATATGATATATAATATAATAACATGTCTATAATATGGTGATATATGATATGATGCTACCATGATAATACTGAGAATATTAGGAATATTCATAGACAGGTTAGAACACAAATTTATAGGAAGAAGACTAACGTTACTATAATGTATGCTTTCGAAAGAGTACTGGTAGGAGAAGCGCTGGTCGGAGAAGGACCCGAAGTCGCGCATATAGATCTGGTAATCGGACCAAGAGGCAGCACTGTGGAACAGGCATTTGTTAATGCTCTGGCATCGCCAACGGTAGGACATACGCCCTTATTGGCAGTTCTTGAGCCCAATCTGCCTGCGAAGCCATACACTTTAATGGTGAATAAGGTTACCATTAAAGGTGCCGGGCAGGCTGTACTTATATTCGGCCCTGCCCAGGCGGCCGTGGCAAAAGCGGTGATGGACTGTGTAGGCATTGGGACCTTGCCAGAAGAGCTTGCCGAAGATCTGTTCATAATAGTATCAGTATTCATAGAATGGGATGCAAAAGACAAGAAGAAGGTTTACGAATATAACTATCAGGCTACAAAACTTGCCATCGAACGCGCGGTTGCCAAAGAGCCGAAGCCTATCGAGATACTGGCCAAAAAAGATTCCGCGAAGCATCCTTTCGCCTGAAGACATGGCCTCCTTTGGTCTTCATGCAATCTTCATACAAGATTCACAGAGGAATCACATGAGATTGCAAGACGGCCATTGGATCTAATAAGCCTTCAATGTGAAAAATAGATTCATAATCGTACAGAACGGTCTTTTGGTCGTGAAAAATATTTACATCGAGTGGGTTAGAAGAAGTGGAGAGTGAGGATATGCATAAAAAAGATAAGAAGAGCGAAATTGAAGCAAAATTCAAACGATTTCTAAAAACGAGTTACATGAACGTATTTCTCGTCTTTGCAATGGTTCTGATTGCGGGAGTGCTTTTCAATGCACCGACCAGCGCACAAGACCAGCAGCCGGGATTTCCTGGACAGCTCGGTCTGCCCTCTCAGGACAATTCCCTGGTAGAGACAGGCCTCAACCAGGTGCCCAATATCACCAGCCTCGAGTCCGACAAGCCCGGACCACAGGATGCCGGCAGCTCGATAAAATGGACGGCAAAGGCAGTTGATTCGGAGAATGACCCCATATCCTATATGTTCAGGCTAAAAGGTCCTTCCACCGGAGACGTATGGCTGTCTGTGACTAAATGGACCCTGGAAAATACCTGGAAATGGGACACAGCTCCTGGAGACGCGGGAAAATACCAGATCAGTGTATGGGTCAGAGACCCGGCGCATGCAGGGACGGAATTCAAACCGGTAGAGAAGATTGTTGACTATACAATAACTCAGCCACAGGCTTCCACCGGCATCACGCCAACAGCACCGGTGACGAATGCCGAGCAGAACGTCCCGCAGGCCATACAGGTCCCTGAACAGACTGCACCC
>Ga0209226_10001284_pt1 | contig 11552 bp, 9 predicted proteins | sample BarGraNGADG00212_2_FD_184497 | JGI IMG/M metagenome (GOLD analysis project Ga0209226, IMG submission 184497) | Arctic peat soil microbial communities from Barrow, Alaska, USA - Barrow Graham LP Ref core NGADG0011-212 (SPAdes) (version 2) | ecosystem: Environmental > Terrestrial > Soil > Wetlands...
TGGGGGTTGTCTTCAGTAATCTGAAGCTCCTTTCCAATTCCCGATTAGCGCTGATGGCCTCTGAATTTGCCCGTGATCAGGGCATGTATCATTCTTTTCATGAAAACATGTTTCATGCGTATTTTACCGAAGGTCTGGATATCGGCAATCCGGATGTAATTGCCGCTGTTGCCGGGAAAAGCGGTCTTGATGAAAAGGAAACACGTAGTGCCATTTTGGATGGCCGTTATGCGTCGCGTTTGGATGAAGCCAGAAAGGAAGGGCAATTGATTGGCTTAACGGGTGTGCCTCTGTTTATCGTAGAGAATCAATATAAAATAGTCGGAGCTCAGCCGATTGAAGTATTTCGTGATCTTTTCAAAAAAGAATTGTAATAAATAAAATTGCGAGTATATTTAAACGCATGTTCTTAAAGTATATCATCTCTTGAAACGCATTTAATAAATAGTGCGCTGTCCCTCGTTTCGATATGATAAGGAATTTATAAAAACATGGCCAGAATAATTTTAAACAACAAAGAATATTCTCTCTACGATTTTGACAATGAAGCCGATTTTGAGAAGGCGGTGATTGAAAATCAGAAATATCTTTTTGGGAAAGATTCAGTGTACGTTGATGTTAAAAGACGAATCGGGCGAGATAGTCATCGTGGCATACCGGATGGATTTTTGATAGATTTTTATGACGCCAAGAAACCGCAATTGTATATCGTGGAAAACGAGATTGCGTCGCATGATGTGTACGCGCACATTTCGGAACAAATTGTGCGTTTTGGTACAAGCACCGTGACATCTGCTAATCAAATACGCAACATGCTTATTAAGGCGATCGAAAACGAACCCGAAACGAAAAAAGTAATAGAGAAATACTTACCGCAAACCGTCTTTAAAACCGTGACGGAGTTAATGCTTTTTCTTACCGAAAACGATATTAAAATTGTTATCGCTATCAATGAGGTCACAGCTGATCTAAATCTCGCTTTTAAGATCTTCAAAAATCCGCCCGATAGAGTGCTTTTACAGCGATATGTATGCGGAAATGATATTTCTTACTATTATGAGCCGATGCGCGAGGAAATTGAAGACATAGAAATAGAAAAGACAAAAACAGGCAGAGCGGTGGATTTTGACACAGTTGTCTGCGCCGCTTTTGAAGACGGCTTTAAACACGCTTATTTGGAAAATAATGCGTGGTGGGAAATACGACTTTCACAAAAAGCGCGCGAGAATTTGAAGTATTTGGCAATTTATGAAAAGGCACCGATTGCGCATATTAGTCATTACGCGGAAATTGAACGGATAGAACCGTATAAGGATACGGGTAAATATATTCTTTATCTCAAAAATAAAAAGACCGTAAAACCTATTAAGCTTGGAAAGGGCAAAAAAGGCGAAGCGCCCCAAGCTCCGCGATATACAACGCTTGAAAAATTATTAAAAGCTAAAGCAATAAGCGAACTCTGGAGTTAAAAAAATTATATGGCGACAATACAATTCAAAGGCAAAGAACTCGTCCGCAATTATCACCTGTCGGTGCCGTATCACGAGTTAGTACCGGACGGGAAAAAAAGCTTAACCAAGAAAGTAAGTTTGAATGATAACCTTATCATCCACGGCGATAACCTGCTTGCGCTGAAAGCTCTTCTCCCTACCTACGCCGGAAAAGTAAAGTGCATTTATATTGATCCACCTTACAACACCGGCAATGAAAAATGGGCATATAATGACAATGTCAATTCGCCGATGATGAAGGATTGGCTGGGTAAGGTGGTGGACAAAGATGATCTCACACGCCACGACAAGTGGCTCTGTATGATGATGCCGCGGCTCAAGCTCTTGCGCGAACTTTTGCGCGATGATGGAGTAATTTTTATATCTATTGATGATAATGAAGTACAGCATTTGCGGATGCTGTTGAATGAAGTGTTTGGGGAAGAAAATTTTAGAAATCTAGTCGTTGTTAGGCGCGGCGTAAAAAGTGTTCAAGCACAATTCGAAACTATAGATCGACTCGCACTTGGCGCTGAATATGTCCTAGTTTACACAAAAACAAAAGAGTTTAAATTTCCCACCTTTCATATTGAGTTAGGCGAGGAGAAGGAAGGATCATGGAATAACCATTGGCGTGGCACAGATAGACCAACAATGCGATATATGTTATTCGGCATTTTGCCAGAAACTGGACAATGGCGGTGGAGTGAAGCGAGAAGTTTAACTGCCATCAAGAATTATAAACAGTGTTTGAGAGACATTGCTAAGAAGGAAGATAATATAATTCAGGAGGAGATAGATGAATGGTATTTTAAGCAGCTTGAAGAGGGCGATGATCCAGACTTATTGCGATTATCAAACACTGAGAAGCCAGAACACTACGTGCCTCCAACAAGCACCAAATTTGCTAGTAGTCATTGGGCAGACCTCAAGCCAAATGGGAGTGCTCAAGTAAAGCAAATTTTTGGTAAAAAGGTTTTCGATAATCCAAAGTCAGTGGATTTAATAATGAGAGTTGTTAAATTTAGTGGTGCAAACAAGACAGATATCATACTCGACTCATTTTCAGGAACAGGACCAACCGCTCACGCGGTTTTGAATCTTAATAAAGACGGTGGCAACCGCAAGTTTATTCTCGTCGAAATGGAGGATTACGCTGACAAAATAACTGCTGAGCGGGTACGGCGGGTGATTAAGGGAGTCAAAGGAGCCAAAGACGAGAATCTGCAAAAAGGACTTGGCGGGTCGTTTAGCTATTTTGAATTAGGCAAACCCATTGACGCGGAGCGGATTTTGAAAGGAAAAGATCTTCCGTCGTTTGCGGAAATGGCGCGGTATATTTTTTATACGGCTACCGGCGAGGAATTTAACGAGAAAAAAGTAAATGAGAAAACAGGCTTGATTGGCGAGAGCAAAGAATATCAGGTGTATCTCCTTTATAAGCCGGATATGGAATACTTGAAGTCCACCGCGCTTACGCTCGAACGAGCTGAAGCGCTCGGAAAATTCGCGGGCAAAAAGCGCCTCGTGTTTGCACCAGCAAAATATCTTGATCAGGAACATCTTGAACGGCTCCATATTGATTTTGCGCAACTGCCGTTTGAGATTTATCAAAAGCAATAAATATGGAATTAAAAGATTTTCAACAAAAGGCTCTGGAACGGGTCAAACGATACCTTTCACTTGTCCGCAAAGAACAAGACGGCGGGAATACTCGCCACGCAAGCGAAGATGCATGGAGAGAGCTGGAGAAGGAATTTTCTTTGGGACAATACAAAGAAAGGCGCAACGGGCTTGAGCGTGATGTGCCGAATTTCGTTTTGAAAATTCCGACCGGTGGCGGAAAAACATTTTTGGCCATCAAAACACTGGATACGATAAACGAGGTTTTCCGAAAAAAAAGGACAGGACTTGTTTTGTGGGTAGTGCCAACGACTGCTATCTATCGGCAGACAGTACGCGCCCTGAAAGATCGCAATCATCCGTACCGGCAACAACTTGATATCGCCAGTGGCGGCCGGACATTGATTCTGGAAAAATTTCAGGGGAAAATAGACCGATTTTCACCGCTTGATGTAGAAGAAAATTTAGTGGTGTATGTGTTAATGCTGCAGTCCGCGGCGCGCAATGTACTAGTACAAAAAGATCTGCGTATTTTTGCTGATAGCGGCGGTTTTCAGGAGTTCTTCCCTTCAGAAGATCGCCTTGATCAGCACGAAAAATTACTTGAAACCTATACTAATCTCGAAACATTCAACGAAGCTGGTGGTATATGGAAAAGGCAAATAAAAACATCTCTTGGAAATACTTTGCGACTTCTTATTCCTGTGGTGATTTTAGATGAAAGCCAAAAGGCTTATTCGCCAACCGCACAAAGGACTATTTTTGGATTTAATCCGTCTGTGGTGATTGAACTTTCCGCAACACCGCCGGAAGGAAGTAATGTTTTAGTAAAAATTTCCGGTAGGCAGGTGAACGACGAAGAAATGATAAAGCTGGATTTACATATTACACGAAAAGGAAGTTTGGCGTGGAAAGATACGCTCTGGGCAAGCGTAAAAAAGCGGGAAGAACTGGAAAAAGAAGCGATCAAAAATGAACAGAATACAGGAAATTATATTCGCCCAATATGTTTAGTACGCACAGAGCGCGTCGGCAAAGAACAGCAAGGAAAAGGATGGATTCATTCAAACGATGTACGGAATGAACTGATTCATGGCGGTATACCGGCAGAATATATAGCTATTAAAACCAGCGAGGAAGATGAACTCAAGGAAATTGATGATATCGGCGGACTTATGACACGCGATTGTCCGGTGCGCTATATCATCACCAAACAGGCGTTGCAGGAGGGGTGGGACTGTGCCTTCGCGTATGTGCTAGCGGTACTGGATAAAACACATTCAAAAACAGCTTTGACGCAGCTTGTAGGGCGAATTCTGCGGCAGCCGGACGCGAAAAAAACAGGCGTGAAATTGTTGGATGAAAGCTATGTATTCGCATATCGTCAAGAGACGTCGGAGCTGTTTGAAGGAATCAAAAAAGCGTTTGAGGGCGAAGGACTGGGAGATTTGCGGACGCATATTTCGGTAGACGAGGGTTTAGAGGGGTACAAAAAAGATTTTGAAGCGAAGGAATATAAAGTCCGAAAGCGTTTTGAAAAGGTGGCCGAGCAGATCATTTTGCCATTTTTCACGATCAAAGATCGTGGCAAATGGCGTAAGGTAAGCTATGAAATGGATATTTTGAGCAGGATAGATTGGGATGCTATCAATTTGGAAAAGATATTTTCATTATCTTTAACCGATCGGGTGGTGCGTGATGATGAATATGTTGCGCAATTATCCGACGATGTGCGCAAGGTCATTGAAGAAAAGCGCGTGGCGCAAAAAGAGATAGGCGGCGTTGTGGTTGATGGCGTTTTTATGGCACAACAATTGGGTGATGTTGTTCCCAATCCGTGGGTAGCTTATAGCTTTGCCGAAACGATTTTGCCGCAAATGCTTGCACTTCATGGAGATGCGCGCGTGAGTGCAAATTTTTCTTTCATTATCGAAGAAACCAAGAGCGTTATTGCTGAGCAGCGTGACGCTTTGGCAGAAAAATTCTTTAACGAGTTGCTTGGAAAAGGCGCGATTCGGTTTATGGTAGTGAGCAGAGATCTTGGATTTAAGTTGCCGAAAAAGATTCGCGTACCGGTGAACACCGAGTATCTGCGCCGACCGGACGGAAGCCCGATGCAGTTGAGCTTATTTGAGTTTGTGGCTAAAGATGCCTTTACAGAAGGCTTGGAGAAGCCGGTAGCATACTTTTTGGATGAGCAGAGTCGATTGTTCTTTTGGTATCGCAATGAGGTGAAACATGACTATGGCATTCAAGCGTGGAAGAAAGGCAAGATATACCCTGATTTTATTTTTACCGTGACCGATGAAAAACAGAAAGATAAAGTAAACAAGGTGTATATTGTTGAGACAAAAGGTGATCAGTTGATCGGTAACCTTGATACGAAATACAAGGAGTCTGTGTTTGATGTGTGTAACCGCTATGCTAAAAAAATATCCGCGGACACATTGGATTTAGCTATGAAAGATCGCGAGATTGAGTACGAAGTTATTTATGGTTCTGAGTGGCAAAGGAAATTGAGCGAGCTGTTTTCATAGATTAAATCCGGGGACACCATACCAGTTATTTTCTTGACAGGGAATTCTGATGCCTCAAAAAGGTGGAAGGCCGAAGAAAGTTGATAATAACTAGTATAGTGTCCCCAGATTTTGATCTTAGTAGAGACGGCTATTGTCTTCGGTAAGGCATTACGTACCATGTGAATATTCAATGGATACGGTGTCCCTAAAGCCGAAGCAGGATATTCGACATCTGCTATATGCGCGCCTCCTTTAACAGCAGATAGTGCTTCCTTTTTGCCTCGTATGCTTACCAGCAATCTTTGTCTATAATGTTTCATATTGAATCCTTTTCTATCGACTAGATTTCAAATTAATGATTTACATAGATTAAAAATTATAGTTATATAAAATCCTAATTGCAATGTATAATAACTGTTAATGAAAGTGCTTAGAGGATAATTATTATGTACATAAAGAAAATAATTCTCAAAGACATACGCTGCTTTGAAAATCTCAAAATTAACTTCGATAAAAATGGATCTTCAGCTCTAATTGTAGGTGACAATGGAGATGGGAAATCAACTCTTCTAAAAAGTTTAGCAATAGGTTTATGTGATGAATCGAGCGCTGCTGGTCTTCATAGAGAACTCCCTGGGGAATTTATCCGAAAACATTCTAAGGGTAAGCATGGTATTATTACAATTGAATTGGAAGATAAACAAAACAAATATAAAATTAAAACAGTTATACAACCCTTTAAAACATTTGAACGCATTAGACAAAGGGTTTATGTGAATGGTAAAGAATCTAGCCAAAAAAATTTTCCATGGGCTGATATTTTCGTTTGTGGATATGGACCAGGAAGACAGACCTCAGGTAATGCCGATATTGAAGAATATACAGCAATTGATGCAGTATATACTCTTTTTCGTTATAACGAACCAATGCAGAACCCTGACCTAGCTACATTTAAATTAATTGAGAAAGCAAGAAGCATGGCTGGTAATGATTCAAAAAATAAAGAAGGACATGCTGAGAAAATGCTTAGTAAATTAAGTAGCTTGCTTAAAAAGGTCCTTAATCTGGATGAGAGAGATGAAGTATTTATATCTTACAAAGGTATTGAAATAAAAGGACATTGGGGTCGTCACAGATTGAGCTCTCTTGCTGATGGATATCAAGCTACAGTTACCTGGGTTTTGGATTTTTTGACTTGGCGACTTGTTTACAACAAATCTTTAGACATTGAAAAAATGTCAGGTATTGTTATTATCGATGAAATTGAACAGCACTTACATCCGCGATGGCAAATCAATATTATGAGACTGTTACAGGAATCGTTTCCAAAAATTCAGTTTATTGTTTCTACTCATTCGCCATTAGTGGCCTCAGGTTGTGAGCATTGTAAGATAATTTCATTGAAACGTGGATGTGCAAAGGTACATAAAAATGTTTACGGGTGGTTGCCGGAGGATGTCTTAAGAGAAATAATGGATTTAGCCAAACCACGACCTAATCCTGTAGATGATAAAATTAATAGATATGGAAACCTGTATGAAAAACGACTCAGCAATAAGCAACTATCACCTTCTGAAAAACAGGAATTTCTCAATATAAGGCATAGTCTTGCACACCAAATGCCCGAAGGTGATCCTATCACTTTTACTACGAAAATTGACGTCATTAAAAATTATCTTAAAAAAGCAAAGAAGAAGAGCTAATGCGACAAGTAGACAGGACTAAAATACCGATACCGAAATCTATCGAAAATAACGGCAAAAAATGGACTAAAGAATTACTTGGTGCCATTGCAAAAGCTAAAAAGTCGAGAACTAAAATACCAAAAGCATTTTACAATAAATACAAGAAAAATGACATTTTAAATGCATTGAAAGACATGTACGGGGATAATGGTGATTCGTATTGTTGTTACTGTGAGTCTACAATTAATACTGTAAGTTATGAGGAGATTGAACACCGAAAGCCAAAAAGCAAATATCCCCGAGAGACATTTGATTGGAATAATCTTCACTTAGCATGTAGCAGATGTAATAAACATAAGGGTGACAAATACAATAATAAATTTCCTATTCTCGATGCCGCAATTGATAATATAGAACAAAATCTAGGTTATAAACACACACCAAAGGGTGTTTTACGCGAAACATTAACGCAGCGTGGGATCACAACAGTGGAAGATACAGATTTAGATAGAGAACCTTTACCGAAGAAACGACAAACAATATGGATTAAAACACAGAGTTTAATTGATGATATTAAACGATTAGGCAATGATCCTAGAGTTTATACTGCTAAGAAGGCTTTACGTTATGAATGCAAAGGTGAATACGGATCATTAATCAAACATCTAATGATCAAAGAAGGTATTTGGATATAATAATGAAATCAAAAAAATCTTCGCCATATGGTTTTGAATTAATGATAGATTTGCACGAATGTGATACTGCTAAATTTAACAGACATAGTTTGCGAAAGTATTTTGTTAAAATTTGTAAAGCAATTGATATGAAACGCTGTGAACTTTATTTCTGGGATGATGTGGGCATTCCAGCAAAAGAAAAACAGAATTTACCCCATACAAAAGGAACATCCGCGGTTCAATTTATACTGACAAGCAATATAACCATCCACACTTTGGACTTGCTAAAAGCTGCTTATATCAATATATTCTCTTGCAAACAATACGACAAGGCTGTTGCAAAAAAAATTACGAAAGAATGGTTTGGTGCAAAGAAGTGCAGAACTATTTTTATAGAGAGAATTTAATATGCTGTTAATAGAAAAAGAAATACATATTCCATCGATCAAGCAAGAAGCGTCCCTGCTCAAATATTTTGAGAGTGCGATCAAGGCACAACTTTCTATTGGTGAAATTCCCGTCCGCTTTGCAGTAACAAAAAGTGATGCAGAGGGATACCATTGTGAGCTAGGTATTTTAACAGATTCAAATTCTTTGCCGGCTGCGCGGCAGATTTCAATATTTGATTTTGAAAAAAGAAGAATTGAAAACACAGATAAATTTAATGCCGTAATGATAGTACCTACCGGAATAGGTGCAGAAATAGGCGGTCATGCAGGTGATGCTACGCCCGTTGCGAGGTTATTGGCAGGTGTCTGTGATAAATTAATTACTCATCCCAATGTGGTAAATGCCTCCGACATCAATGAAATGCCGGAGAACGGACTTTATGTGGAAGGCAGCATTGTATCAAGATTGCTCATGGGGACCGTCGGCCTGCAAGATGTCCGTTCAAATCGCGTCCTTTTAGTAATTGATGAACACGAGGACAAACAAGTCTCAGAGCTGGCAATTAATGCAGCTTCCGCCGCACGAATTACACTAGGTTTAGATTGTTCAGGTGTTGTTAAAATAAATCCACCAGTATATCTGCGGGCTGAGTATTCATCATCAGGCAGCGCGGTTGGTAGAGTTGAGGGCTTGGAGAGACTACTCGAAGTGCTATACCGCCGCCGTTCAGAATTTGACGCGGTGGCTCTTGCTTCAAAGGTTGATATATCGGAAGGTCTTTATGCGAAATATTTTCTGTCTGGCGGTGAAATAATTAATCCCTGGGGTGGTGTGGAAGCAATGTTGACGCACAGCATATCATTGCTATTCGATGTACCTTCGGCACATTCTCCTATGGCAGAAGACATGGACGAGGCGAATGCGCTATTTGGTATAGTTGACCCGCGAATGTCGCCTGAGGCTGTATCAAGCTGTTTCCTGCACTGCGTTTTGAAGGGTCTTTACAAAAGCCCTCAGATCATCACCGACAGGATGCTATTCACACATCCAAGCATATTAACTGCTGCTGACATTTCATGTTTGGTCATACCTGATGGTTGTGTCGGCTTGCCAACTCTTGCTGCATTGGAGCAAGGCATACCAGTAATAGCTGTTCGCGAGAATCGTAACCGAATGAAAAATGACCTCGAAAAACTTCCATTTGCGCCAGGGAAACTTTTTATTGTTAACAATTATCTTGAAGCAGTTGGTGTAATGACAGCTCTTAAAGGTGGGATTTCTGTTTCGGCCGTGCGGCGACCACTTGCAGAAACCAAAGTCACAAGCGAGCGCCTGTGTGAACAGATAAAAGGTTATGATGAGGGCAAGATTCCAGCGAAAGTATCTAAAGCTGCTGCTGCGGAGAAGTAATAAGTATGACCGGTGTCCGTTGACGGAACTGGGGTCAAATCTTTTTTCTTGACAATTGCCACTAGGGAACGACGCATACCTTCACCAGTCCTAGCTTTCCAGCTTCAATATAAAAAACTGGATTCCGGCCTGCGCCGGAATGACAAAGGGTATCAGTTCACCATTCTTCTGCGCAATCTCTTTACCGCAAAGAATCCAACAACAAGGATAAACGCTACAATATAAAACAAGTCCCACAGATGAATCATTTGATAATGATTTGCACAGATAGCTCGTACAAGTCGCACTGAATGCGTCAGCGGCACAATTTCGACCAGCGGTTGAATATAGTCAGGCAAATTGCTTGTCGGAAATACTACTCCCGAAAAGAAGAACATGGGCGATATGAAGCCGGTGAAATAGAAATTGAGTTGATTGATCGTCCGGACAAACGATGTTATTAATAGCGATATCACCGCGAACATTGTGCCGGTCAGAAATCCAACCAGAGGAGCCAGCAAGCTGTATGGCAGATGGATCACACCAAAAATCGCCAGGATGCAAAGTACCGCAAATGAGAAAAATAATCCTTTTGTTCCCGCCCAGATGATCTCGCCGACAATCAGGTCGTTAACAGTCAATGGCGATGCCAGCATCCCATCATATACCTTATCGAATTCCAGCCGGATAAATGTGCCGAAACTGCACTCGAACGCCGCCGTGAACATCGCCGCTGTAACCAATAGCCCGGTCCCCAGGAATTCTAAATAGCTAAGCCCCTCCATTGATTGCGTTATATATGTGCCCAGGCCAAGTCCAACTCCCGCCAGAAACAGCAACGGTTCTAAAAATGGCGGCAATCCATTGCTGAAGATGTTCTTCGTATAAACGCGCATATGCCGATACCATACGCTGTATAACCGCCAATATAGGGGTGGACACATCATAGAATTATTGGGATTCACTTAGCCCCCTTCCAGTTGCCTTCAAAAAGACATCTTCCAAATTAGTCTGCCGCAGATAATAATTTTCACTATCCATCGAGCCGGCCAGTGTCTTGAGATAATCATAGTTATTGGAAAATAGCCGCGTCCCCTGCTGCGACCTATCAATCCGCACTTGCTCCCGCATACTATCATTGAACTTATCTTGCAGCGCACCGGCATCCAACAATTCCAGCACATATTTCTCGATATTCTTTGCCAATAGATCCCTCGGCGGTCCTTCAATTATCCGCTGCCCTTTGTGCATTATCATCACCGTATCGCATATCTGGAAAGCCTCTTCCATGTAATGCGTCGTCAGCAGTATTGTCGTCCCCTCTTTTTTCAAGAGCCGCAGCTTATCCCAGATCAAGTGCCTTACCTGCGGATCCAGCCCCGTTGTCGGTTCATCGAGTATCAGCAGCCGTGGATTATTCAATAGCGCCCGCGCTATTACGAGCCTGCGCTTCATTCCGCCGGAGAGCTCCGTTATCCTCGAATTTGCCTTTTCCGCAAGCTCCAGAAAATCCAGCAGATACGCGATCCGCTCGCGAGCGAGTTTGGCCGGTATGTTATAGAACTTCGAATAGATCATCAGGTTTTGGATGACGTTCAACTCATCATCGAGGTTATTATCCTGGGGTACCACACCGGATTGGTACTTTATCTCCAGCTCATGGTCTTTCGGGTCATAACCGAAGATGCTCATCTGGCTCATCGGTTTTTCGTCTCTGGTGCACTTGCCGTAAATGATCTTCATCATCGTTGACTTGCCCGCCCCATTGGGCCCGAGACA
>Ga0209226_10001287_pt1 | contig 11543 bp, 12 predicted proteins | sample BarGraNGADG00212_2_FD_184497 | JGI IMG/M metagenome (GOLD analysis project Ga0209226, IMG submission 184497) | Arctic peat soil microbial communities from Barrow, Alaska, USA - Barrow Graham LP Ref core NGADG0011-212 (SPAdes) (version 2) | ecosystem: Environmental > Terrestrial > Soil >...
TAGCTCTGACGATTGGGGTGTCACATGGACAAACAATACTGCGCGACGCTGGTGAGTCACACGCATTGGGACCGTGCGTGGTACGTTACATTTCAGGAGTTTCGCATGCGGTTGGTCCGGCTGGTCGACCGGTTACTGGATTTGCTCGCCGCGCAGCCGAACTTCAGGGTTTACATGCTCGACGGCCAGATGGCCGTTCTGGAAGACTACCTGGAGGTCCGGCCGCAGCGGGGCGGCGAGCTGCAGGCGCTCTGCCGCAGCGGGCGCATCCAGGTCGGACCCTGGTACGTGCTGCCCGACGAATTCCTGGTAAGTCCCGAAGCGCTGATCCGCAACCTGATGTTGGGACATCGTGTGGGGCGGGATTATGGAGGCGTGGTCAAGATCGGGTATGTGCCGGATGGTTTTGGCCACATCGGCCAACTGCCGCAGGTTTTGCGGGGTTTCGGCATCGACAACGCCTTCTTCTGGCGCGGGATGGGCGCGGAAAGCGACCGGCTGGGCACGGAATTCGACTGGTGTGCGCCGGATGGATCTCGTGTTACCACGATCCTGATGCCTTGGGGCTACCATAACATCTCGAACATCGGCTACGCGATCCATTGGGGCGATACATCCCAAATGGAGTTCGACATGTCCCTGGCAATCGAGCAGATCCGGCAGGCACTCGACGCGCTCAAACCTATGGCCCACACGCCAGCCCTGCTCTTGATGAACGGCATCGATCACGCCGAGCCTGAGCCGCGCATCCCTGAGATCATCGCGCAAGCGAACCGGACCATTGAGGACACGGAAATCCGGCATGGGACGCTTGCCGAGCACCTCGCCTCGGTGCGGTCGGCAGGCGCAGACTTGCCGGAGTTTGAGGGTGAGTTCCGCTGGGGACGGTATTCGGAAATCCTGCAGGGCGTGTACTCGACTCGCATTCACCTGAAGCAAATCAACCACCGCGTCGAGACCCTGCTCGAGCGTTACGTCGAACCCTTGGCCGCGCTGGCCTGGCTGGCAGGCGCGCAGGCGCCGGCCGGTACCGGCGATTTGATCGCGACGGCGTGGCGCTGGCTGCTGAAGAACCACCCCCATGACGACATCTACGGCAGCGGGATCGACAAGGTACACGAGGAAATGCTCTATCGCTTCGACCAGGCCGAACAAATCGGCCAGTACCTGGTGCGAGACAGCCTGCGCCAGATTGCGCGGCAGGCCGACTTTGCGGCCCAGGCAGGGGTGCCGGTGCTGATCTACAACCCGCTGGGCCGGGACCGGCACGAGGTAGCCGTCGGAGATATTGATTTTGATTTCGATGACCCGACCGCCGGCGGCTTCCAGTTGGTGGATCGCATGGGCAACGTCATGCCGCATCAGGTGCTGAGCGACGAAGAGGTCTTCTGGATGGAGACTCTGAAGCCCAACCGCAAGCGCCGCGTGCGGGTTGCATTCCCCGTCCAGGCGCCAGCGTGCGGTTACACGACCTGTTACGCCCAGGCTCTCAATCCCTCAGGCCGCACCTCCGCAGATACTTCCTCGGATGGCGATTGGCGCGTGCGCGAAGATGGTGCCGAGAACCGCTTCCTGGCTTTCAGCATCACGGCCGATGGTGGCTTGAATATCACCGATAAGCAGACCGGGCACACTTATAGCGGCCTCCATCATTTTTACGATGTCGAGGACGCGGGCGATGAATACTCGTACTGCCCATGCCCCAACACGCGCGTGGTGAGTACCGCTGGCGGAGAGGCCGCCACTCGCTTGGTGCTCAGCGGGCCTTGCATGGCGAGCTTTCGCGTGGAACGCGCGTTGCAGGTGCCCGAGGCCCTTATGGAAGGCCGGCAGCGCCGCTCGCCCACCCTGGTCGAAATGCCCATCGCTTCCGAGATCCGAATTTATCGTGATCAGCCCGGTATCTACATTGAGACAGAGCTCGAGAACACGGCCCGGGATCACAAGTTGAGCGTGGCCTTCCCGACGAGGCTGCCGGCCGAGGAATCCGCGGTCGATTCGTCCTTCGCCGTCATGCGCCGGGCCATCGATCTGCCCGCATCCGAAGGATGGGTGGAAGATCCGACCCCGCTGATGCACCAGCGCGCGTTTACCGACATATCGGCGGACGGCCGTGGGCTGGCCATCCTCAATCGGGGCTTGCCGGCCGTGGAAGTGACACATGGAGCTGACGGTGCGGTGGTCTCGTTGACCTTGCTGCGCAGCGTCGGCTGGCTCAGCCGCGCTGACCTGTCCACACGCCGGGTTGCAGCCGGGCCCCTCGTGCCGACCCCCGGCGCCCAGTGCCTGGGCCGGCAGCGGTACGAGTACGCCATCCTGCCCCACGAGGGAGATTGGCAGGCAGCCTACCCCGTCGCTTACGGTTATGTGGCGCCGCTGCTCGTGACCCGTGCGGATACGCACGAGGGCTTAGACCTGCGCGAAATGAACATCACACGCGATGACCCATCCCGTGTGAAAGGAGTGCCGTGGCCGCGGGGCGGTACTAACGGCGATACATTGAGCTTCCTCAAAGTCGAACCGCAGGAGGCTGTGCTGAGCGCGGTGCGGCGGACGGAGGACGGGCAAGGGCTGATCGTCCGCATCTACAATGTGAGCCGCAGCCCTGTTGTGGCGCACATTACGACCGGCTTCGACCTGCAGGCGGCTTACGAGTGCAATCTGCTGGAAGAGCGGGGAGATGCCCTGCCCGTCTCTGGCGCTCGTACGCTCGAACTGCCATTGCGCAGCGCGCAGATCGCAACTTGCGAATTGCTGCCTGCCCCGAGGCCTTTAGCATGATCGAGCGTGGTGACAAACTGACCCGTAAGGAGCGGATGCTCGTGGCGATGCGGCACGGCGTGCCAGATCGCGTCCCCGTCTGCCCAGATACATCGGCGATGATTCCCGCGCGCCTGACAGGCAGGCCGTTCTGGGACGTCTTCCTCTACAAGGCCCCCTACATCGGCGATGCGTACATCCAGGGGTCCGTATCGAGTCTGAGCCTGTCGTCGCTGCGCTTTTACCGGAAGTACAACCTGCCGTTTATCAAACAGGTGACGGCGCGGTGACGGCGCGCCGGGCTGATCAGCCACCAGCATACGTGCGGCAAATCCGCCAAGATAGTGCAGATCAACTACGAGGAAACGGATCTCGACGTAATGGAGCCACTGGAACCGCCCCCGGGAGGCGATGTCGACTTGCGGGTTGCCAAACAGCGTTGGGGAGATAAGTTCTGCCTCAAAGGCAACCTGAACACCTTTGACTTGATGCTGAACGGAACACCCGATGACGTCAAGCGTGCGGCCAGGGAGGCGATCGATGCCGCGGCGGAAGGAGGCGGTTTCATCCTGTCGACCGGTGATCAGTGCGGTCTCGATACGCCTGATGCCAATCTGGCCGGCCTGGTGGAGGTCTCGAAAACTTACGGGCGCTACCGCTAACCGCGGATGCGCCGGCTAGTATTGTCAATGCTGGTGCTGAACACAATCCTTCATTTTGGATTCAAACGCCAACCGACGCTCAGTGGCGCTCGGCTGGCGTTTGACTACTGTGGCCTAGAGCACCGGTCAAGTAGTCGCCGGCAACCGCTTTTGGACCAGAATGGCGGTCACAGGGGCTTCCTATAGGCCGAAATGGCTCTGAAACGGCTCTCAGGACGGCATTTTCGGGACTACACTGACTACTTGACCGACGTTCTAGCTGCCCGTAGTTCGAGCCACCTTCTCCAGGGTATCTTCGCCGTCGTCCCACCACTCCTTCACGTGGGGGCGAGAGAGCCACGCGAGCAGAAGTGGGAAGTCGGCGGGAAGCAGGGGTCTGAACGAGAGCATGGGGCTTCTCCGACTGAGTGCGACGTGGCTCAGTCACAAAAAGAATGATCGGTCCGCAGCGGTGAACAAGGATAGTTTGCCGGCGCCACGATTTGGAGATCTTGCACGACTGAAGCTAAATTCTGTCAAACATTCGGCGCAAATTTACAGTCGGACTGGCATTGAGGCAAAAGAAACCACGAGTTGCGACAGATCTAACGAGTCAGCTGCTTCGATTCCATCTCGCTGATTACCCTCACGATTGCTTGAATGGTGGCCAAGTAGAAATAGAACATCCAGCTGTACCAAATGCCTCGATTGTAATCACTCTTTTGCTCGTAGGTGTGGTGACGTATGGCAAAGTTGTTGGCGATATTAAGCAGGTCACCATCGTCTTTCTTTGTCAGCAGGTATTTGTTGGCCTTTTCCCGCAGAAACTCAAGGATAGCGGCAAGATCACGAATAGCATCTTTGCGATCTTCGATGGAAGAGCGGTGTCGGCGGAATTTGCCTTTCGCTGCTTCCACCCGCATCTCTGCATTTTCAGGATCATACACAGGTAGCGCAGCATCCAGTAGCGGCTGCAATCCCGGATCAGCCAACGCGAGTACTTCCCCTTTTTCGGACAGCTGATACCCTTCCTGATAGTCAACGAGGTAGCTGTTGACCTCTTCGCGGTACTCTTCCCGGCCGGCCACACGATCGTATTCGGAGGAGTGCCAACCGCAGTTAGCATAGTCGTGATAGTACCGGTTGGTAGGTCTTGAGACACAGTCGAACAAGAACTCGATCATGTCAAACAGATCATCCTCGGAATAGCCCACAATGCTAATATTGAAGGGATCCAGCTTCAGGGGCTTGCGCAGGTGAAGCAGTATGGCGCTCTCGGGTTTCTGCCCCAAATTGCCGTAGCAGAACCCTCCGTATGCATCGACACAGGGGTAACCCAGAGCCTCTTGGAAATAGCTATTGGCCTCGAATTTCACATAGGTGCTGAGGAACATCTCCTTTAGGGTGTCGAGCCCGAAATGGACAGCTCCGGTGTTCTTCCCGGTACGAAGAGAGTAATAGCGGCGCTGTACCATAAGGCACCTCCACTGCACAGCGGCGAGGAGAAGAAAACCATATGCCAGGAATTATACTTTAGTGTGAGTAGATGCCCAAACGGTTGGACTCTAAGCCCATTTGAGGCGGTATTACCACTTTGTCTTTTTGCTATCCAGACCAGAATATTCTGCTGAACGGCCCGCGCAACCTGCAGCAGATGATCTTGGATCGGGACTTCTTCCACCTTGCCCATTGGGATAACGCCTGGTATGAAGGAGACGTTCAGAGTCTCGTTTGTCCGGCTGTCAAAGCGAAAAGCGAGGCGGTCCCAATAGTCATCACGGAGTTTAGAATACGGTTTGCCATCGATCTTAGGCAAGCGGGGTATCTGCTGCTTGGAGCAACTCAATATGATAATCATCTTGAGGCCTTCGAAAACTTAGCGTCCAAGTAGTGCATCAGCGTTCTTGCCGCGTTGATGACAAGTTCGGCTTCTTCCTTGGCAAGAAGCGTCTCGTTGGGGTGTGCAACACTGGCATTGTTCCTGATCGGGTTCAAGGCGTCCATGACGCTACTAAAAGCCTGCAGAACTTTCTCTATATCCTGTGACCGAGGACCAAGGTTTTGTAGAGCCGGATGCTGTTGTTTCGTAAGCCTGAAAAGCTTCGTGATTGAATCATCTTTGGAATACTGAATACCAGCCTCATCACAGACGGCTCTTAGGTATCCATGTAGAGTGGTATGGATGCGATCTATCCCGCTGACCGCCGTACCGGCTTGTAGCAGCGCCTCGGTGTCGCTAATCGCCTGGGCAACAACGGCGGACGTAATCTTGGGTGCTGGACTGGCAATCGGCATCGCACCTTCCAGCCGCCTTATAATCTCACAAATCTCTTGTTGCAGGCTCTGTGTACGGACCGATGGCGCAGCTGCTGATACCGGGAACCTCTCGATGACACCCCGCAGTATTCTGGCTTGGATTTTTGGCGACGAGCCCTTCAAGATTGCTATGAAACGTTCCCGCGTGGTCCCTTCGTATCGATATGGGTCAATGTCCAGCCCACAAAATTCGGGATAAAACTCTTCGTGTGTTCGATAACTGAAATCCCCAAGATACCCTCCGGATACACCAATATATCGGTTGACCACCTTTAGAATCTCAGCATTTGTCAGTCCTACTTCTTTCATTCTCCCACCATGCCTGCATAGCCATCCATGCTCTTGACCTGACCCCCGAAAACTGAGCCATGAGATGTTGTCACAGGCCGCGCTCTTTGGCTGCAATTTGGACCAACGAGGCCAATTTATCTGGCGGAGCACCCCGCCGTTTCTCTCAGCCGTTCGCCGGCGTTTAGTCCGGCCCGTGACATTATCTGACCCGTTTAAGTTGCCGTTTGCGCGGCTGTAATCTAAAAACAAAGAGGCTCTTTCAGCTCTGCCCTTCGTCTTTCAGGTAATCGCCGCTCCTCAACCGTTGCAACTTCTCCATGATGCGTGCCCTGGCTCGGGCAGTTTCTTCTTTGTCGATGGCGGCGCTTTTCGCCTGGTCTCCTTCCATCTCGACTTGTAACCAATGGCCTTCTTTTGCCCCTCTCGGCAAAGCCTTCCTCGGCATGTTGACCTGGCGCTCGGCGTCAGCCTCGCAAATGATCAGCACTGCGAATCCCTCTTCGAATCGGTCGATGACTGCTTTCTCGCTCATTTTGCCACCGTAAAGCTCGTGTCCTTGGTGATATTCTGGCCGCCGGCTGTCGCCGAGACCGTAAGCGGCCAGGTGCCCGGCGTAGTACTGGGTCAAACATTCCAGGTCCAGGAGCAGGTGCCGTCTGATCCGGCCGTAATGGGACCAAGCCCGGCCGCGTTGCTCGGGCCACTCTTGTAGCGCACCGTGATGCTGCATTCTGCGCCAGGCGAGGTCTTCGCAACCAGGGTGGCCTTGCCTCCCGGCCGAACAGGAGAGGTCACGGACACGATCTCAAGCGTCAGATTGCCTGCCGGTAGCACAGGAGCCAGGACAACGGCCGGAGCTGTGTGCTTACCATTTTTTTTGCGAGCAACTCGTTGAGCGCATCGACCTCCAAGTCTCGCTCGGCCAGCAGGCGCTTCAGCTTCGCATTCTCGACCGTCAATTCCTTCAGCCGCTGAACATCGCGTTCGTTCAGCCCGCCGTACTTACGCCGCCAGCGGTAAGACGTCTGCTCTGCAACCCCCTGCTCCCGGCATGGTTCAGCAACGGGCTTTTCACCTTTCTCCACTTCGCGCAAGATGCCAACAATCTTTTCTTCCGAAAACCGCTCCTGCTTCATGTCGAACCTCCCTGTTCTTGGAGATTCTAACACATCTCATGGCTCAGTTTTCGGGGGTCAAGTCAGCATAGTAGTCAAGATCGCACCACGGCAGGAGTTTGTCGGACACAACACCCGGCACGATCTCCCGCCCGGTGTTTGCGATGACCAGCAGGAATAGGCGAACATGCGCCACACCACTTCCGGCCGATCAGCCCTCTGAACGATGCGCTCATCCCGTCTTCGTCCTTGAGATTTCGCTCAAGTCCCGCTCTTGGTCTTGAGGTAGCGCTGGAACAGCCAGTCGATCAGGAACCCAGCGAATTCGGCATCGTCCGTGATCTGCTTGTAGAACTTGAAGTTCGAGTCGATCATCTCTTGGAGTGTGTCCGACACGACGTGGTTGAAGGTCAGCCGTGCGTTCTCGGGCGGGTTGACGCGCGCACTGGCATTCAAGGCCGTATTCTCGGCCAGACACGCCTCCAATTGCTCGATGAAGACCCGGTCTTCCTCGCTGAAGTCGGTGCCGAAATGCTCATTCAGTTCCTGGATGATGGCTGAAAGCATCTCCACTTCATCTGGAAGCAGGACATGGGCATCATCCTTCGCCGCCATGGGATCAAGGTTGCCGTTGCCGCGCTTGAGCGAGATGCTGCCGCTGCCCGTCCGCTGGACCCGGTATGAATCCAGGTCGATTTGCTGGCGGATCTCCAACGGCAGTTCCTCGCGGTTCGCCGGCAGCTTGCGGAGGAGGAGCCTGGCGAAGGTATACAGCTTCTCCAATTCGGGGTCGGCGAACGGCATCACCTGCGAGAGGAAGGCATAGAGGCGGACGAAGTCAACCAGATTGCCCCGGAAGTCCAACTGCTCTTCCAAGGGCGCTGCACCATAACGCTCCATCACCGGTTCCAGCACGGCGTGCAATTGATTCTGTGTGCCCTTGACATCAATGTAGATGGCCGCGAAAGCTTCCACTTCGCCCTGCGAGTAGAAGCCCCGCGCCTCCAGTCGCCCCTCCAGATCGTAAAATGGTTAGGGTCGGTGACCTCGGAGAGGATGGTGCGGTCGTAGTAAGGCTGGAACGCTTTCTGGATCTCATCAGCCTCGTTGGTGAAGTCCAGCACCATCGTCTCGTCCTTGCCCGGATGGACCCGGTTAAGGCGCAAGAGCGTCTGCACCGCATTCACGCCGCGCAGGCGCTTGTCGACGTACATAGTGTGCAAGAGCGGCTGGTCAAAGCCGGTCTGGAACTTCTCTGCCACCACCAACAGGCGATACTCATCGCGCTTGAACGTCTCGGCGGTCTGCCTCTCTGGGAAGCCGTTCATGCCGGTCTCGGTGTAGTCCACGCCTTCATGCCGCACGGTCCCCGAAAATGCGACCAACGCCTTGAAAGGATAATGATGTTCCTTCAGGTAACGGTCCACCGCCTGTTTGTAGCGCACGGCATGCAGCCGGGAGCGGGTCACAATCATGGCCTTAGCGTGGCCGCCGATGCGCGCCATCACCTGCCCGGCGAAGTGCTCCACGATGATCGCCACCTTCTTTTCAATGGCGTGCTCGTGCAAGTCCACGAAGGTCTGCAGCAGGTAGTTGGCTTTCTTCTTCTCGTAGCGCGGGTCATCGGCGATGGTCTTCAGCAGGCTCCAGTAGGTCTTGTAGGTGGTGTAGTTCTGCAAGACGTCCAGGATGAAGCCTTCCTCGATGGCCTGGCGCATTGAGTAGAGGCTGAAGGGTGCGTAGCTGCCATCGGGACGTTTGCTGCCGAACAGCTCGATAGTCTTGGGCTTGGGGGTAGCAGTGAAGGCGAAGTAGCTGACGTTAGGCAGCCGGCCGCGCTTTCGCGCTTCCGCGACCCAGGGGTCCTCGTCCTCCTCCTGGGTCGCGTCCGCCCGCTCCGCTTCTTCGAGGTTGCCGGCCGCCAGAACCTGTTTCAGGCTCTTGGTGCTCTCGCCCGACTGTGACGAGTGCGCCTCGTCCACGATGACGGCGAAGCTCTGTCCTGGCAGGTCCTGCATCTGCCCGGCGATCACCGGGAACTTCTGCAGGGTGGTGACGATGATGGTCTTGCCTTCCTCCAGCGCCTGCTTGAGCTGCCGGGACGTGGTGTCGATGTTTTCCACCACACCGTCAACTTGCTGGAACTGAAGCACGGTGCGCTGCAGCTGGCGGTCCAGGATGCGCCGATCGGTGATGACCACGATGGAGTCGAAGACCCGGCGGTCCTTGTCGTCGTGAAGCACCGAGAGCTGGTGGGCCAGCCAAGCGATCGAGTTGGACTTGCCCGAGCCGGCACTGTGCTGAATCAGGTAGCTGTGACCGCTGCCGTGCTGGCGCGCATGCCTTACCATGCAGCGGACGGCGTCGAGCTGGTGGTAGCGGGGGAAGATCATCGACCGTTCACCGGTCTTGCGGCCCTTATCGTCTTCCAGATCGACGATGTGGACGAAATGCTGGAACAGCTCCAGCACGCTGTCGCGCGCCCAGACCTCTTCCCACAGGTAGGCGGTCGCAAAGCCCCGATACGACACGGGGTTGCCTGCCCCCCCGTTGCGTCCCTGGTTAAATGGCAGGAAGCGCGTGTTCGGCCCATGGAGGCGGGTCGTCATGTACACCAGGTCGGGGGCCACGGCAAAGTGAGCCAGGCAGCGACCGAAGGCGAAGAGCGGCTCCTTGGGGTCGCGGTCGTAGCGGTACTGATGAATACCGTGCTCCACCGTCTGGTTGGTCAGTGGATTTTTCAGCTCGGCGGTGAAAATGGGCAGGCCGTTGAGGAAGAGCGCGCAATCCAGGCTCTTCTCGTACTCCTCGCTGTAGTGTAGCTGGCGCGCCGCGGCAAAGAGGTTAGCGGCGTGCAGCTTCTGCAGTGCCTCGTTGAGGCCACTGGACGGGCGAAAGTAGGTCAACTGGAACTTGCAGCCGTCACTCTTGATGCCCTTGCGCAACACGTCCAGCGTGCCGCGCTTGTCGATCTCCGACGCCAGGCGTTTCAGCAGGCGGTCCTTGGCATCGGTCCCGTGCAGCTTCTGGAACTTGTCCCATTCCTTCGGCTGGGTGGCGTAGATGAAGGCCAGAACGTCCCTGGGGATCAGGCACAGTGCGCGGTCATAGTCCTGCTGGGAACGGCGCAGGTAGCCGCCGGGGGTGAAGTCACCGGCGACCTCGCGCACAGTGGCAACCGCCACGGGCAGGGCATCTGGGCCGCCGGCGAGCAGCGCTTCCTCGATGGTGGCCTCGAAGTTCTTCTCAGAGATGTCAACCATTGCGACCCCTTATTCCATGCTGCCCGCCAGGTCCCGCTCAGGCAATTAGCCGCACGTAGTCAGCCTCGGACTCAGCAGCGCTACACTGGGCGGTGCCGAGCGCCTATGTGGCAGAGTTCGCTGATCTTAGAGGACCATGGGAACTGAGTGACAGGCTCAACGCCGATTGCCTTACGCAACTCAGCGACCATCCCATCCCGGTCTGGGCAGTGTTGCCAACCGTAGGCACAGCGCCACCAGTACGTCCAATAGTCATCGTCCTCGAAGCCAACTTGAGCGTTGTCGATGACAGGATAGGCGTCAGGAAGCAAAAAGTGGCACAACTTACTCGCAAAAACGGGACTATCTACGCCTTTGATGCGCTTCGCGACGTCAAACAGACAAATCAGCTTCGGTTGCTGGGCGACAACCAGGTCCGGTTCGCATCCGTCGTGAGCCCCCAAGACCGCTTTCCACTGCTCCACCAACTCTGGCACCAAGGGATTGCCCCGCTCCAGTATCTCGTATTCAGAGCACGGACGCAGGGCGCCCCAAGATGAAAGCGCCTGTACGATATAGTCCCATGAAAGGCCGCCCGCTTCCTTCAACTGGCGCAATTCCGAGTAAAAGGCGTTGTGGAAGTCGCGGTCCCAGTCAGTGCCGTCGAGCCATGCCCTGATGCCCAACTGCAGGTTCCGGAGAGTGACGATCCTCGCACCCTCTCGAGCTGAAGGGGGGCAAGGGTTTTCCTCAGATTTCATGTTCTCCCAGATGCGCGCCTGGATATCAACGGTGGTCCGAACAGCCTGCCCGGTGGCTGCATAGCGGATCAGCATCTCCCTTCCACTTATCTGGAGCACTTCGTATGCACCGATTCTGTTCCTATACCGACTTCCAACAACGAAGGGATGTGGCATCGAGCCGCCTCCAGCACATTTGTTGACGCAGGCTTCCCGCTCAACTCGCCTCGTAGCTCTTCAGCAAAAGCGGTTTGGCCTTCTCCAGATCTTCGGTCGACCGCAACGTAATCTCCAGGTCGCCAGTTCCTTGGTGTCCAATCGTACGTACGTCGTATGGTTAACCCCGTTGTCAAGACCACGGATGAGCAAAAATAAGGTGGAAGCCAACACCCGCTTCATAAGTCTGGGTGTCAGGTTCCGGCAGGGGTGCGGGGGCGG
>Ga0209226_10001288_pt1 | contig 11515 bp, 9 predicted proteins | sample BarGraNGADG00212_2_FD_184497 | JGI IMG/M metagenome (GOLD analysis project Ga0209226, IMG submission 184497) | Arctic peat soil microbial communities from Barrow, Alaska, USA - Barrow Graham LP Ref core NGADG0011-212 (SPAdes) (version 2) | ecosystem: Environmental > Terrestrial > Soil > Wetlands...
ATACGTGATTACCGGCCACTCGGAGCGGCGCCAGTATTTCGGCGAGACCGACGAGATGGTGAACAAGAAAATCAAGCTCGCGCTGGCCCACGGTCTGACGCCGATCGTGTGCGTGGGCGAAAGCCTGAAACAGAACGAAGCCGGCATCACGGCCGAGTTTGTGTGCGGCCAGGTGCGGGCGGACTTTGCCGGCATCAGCGCGGAACAGGCGGCCGGCATTGTGGTCGCCTACGAGCCGATCTGGGCGATCGGCACCGGCCGGACGGCCACCAGCGAAATCGCCAACCGGATCTGTGGGCAGGTCGTGCGGGGCGCCCTGGTCGAGCTCTACGGCGACGCGATTGCGCAGGCCATGCGCGTGCAGTATGGGGGCAGCGCCAATGAAAAGAACATTGCCGAACTGATGGCGATGCCGGACATCGACGGCGCCCTGGTCGGCGGCGCGAGCCTCAAAGCCGACGCGTTTGGCACGATGGTACGCCTGGCGGCGGAGTCGGTTCGCTAGGGATCCGCCGGTTGCCGGCAAAATCCCAGCCTTCCCAACGCTAGAAACGCAAAACGGAAAGGTGGACGGTACGCCCAGCGTTTTTCGTTTTGTGTTCTGCGCCCAATGAGCTGAACGATGTCGCTTTTGCCCCGGCTTATCTATTTCGCCCTCACCCTGACCGCGCTGATCTGGCTGGGCCGGTGGATCACCCGCCAGGTCCAGGTGATCGGTCTGCGCCTGACCGGCAGCGGACGCGTGGCTCTGCTGCTCTATTACCTGTTGCTCCTGCCCGGCATCATCGTTCACGAGGTGAGCCACGCCGTCGTCGCTCTGCTCCTGGGCCTCAATGTCAGCCAGTTCAGCCTGGGGCCGCGCGTGCGCGGGAGCTATGTCGAGCTGGGCTCTGTGCGGGTGACCAGCGGCGGCACGCTGCGTGATAGCCTGGTGGGGTTGGCGCCGTTCCTGGGTGGAACGGCGGTGTTGTTGCTGGTGGGTTACCAGGTCTTCCATGTGGCCGCCCTGGGCGCCGCCTGGCAGAGCGCAGGCTGGTCGGGGGTGACCGGCGCGCTGGCGGCCATCTGGCCGGTGCGGGATTTCTGGCTGTGGGCTTACGTCCTCTTCGTCGCCAGCAACGCGATGATCCCCAGCCCGGCGGACCGCCAACCCTGGGTCACGGCCGGCATTTACCTGGTGCTGGCATTGGTGATCACCTACCTGCTGGGCGACCTTTCCACACTCGCCAGCGCCCTCATCCCTGAAGTCACCGGCGCCCTGCAGTTCATGACCCTGGCTTTCGTCTTTACGCTGGTGCTGGACGTGATCGCGGCATGCATACTCTGGTTGATGGAGGCGGTCATCATCCAATTCCAGCGGCGCGCTTGATTCTTAAACCACAACAGGCGGCAGGAGAGAACTCCCCGCCGCCTGGTCCGTTCGTTGTCATAAGTTAACGCACCGCGGGCTCAGAGCGCGCGAGCGTTAAGAACTAGAGCCAGCCTCAGACCGCGTAGCACTTGCGATGGTATACCAGTTGCTGGGCGCGCGGCCGACCGTTTTCCATGCTCATAACCTTCACGCTGAGCAGATCGCCGACCGTGATCGGCTCACCACACTTCGTGCAGGTATGCCCGCTGAGAGTCTTGCGCCGTTTTTCCAGGGTTGCAGTATCCGCACCCATCTTAGTAGCTTGAGCCATCTTATTACTCCCTATCAGCAATCTCGGCGCCAGTTGACGCCGAAACTCTTCTAACTTAGCCTATGCACATTATCTACGAAATAGGTGCGGCTGTCAAAAACAGGACCAGTAACCATGTAACCGCGTAGTAACGACTTTAGTCGTTCTGGAACGGCTACAGCCGTTACTACGCCGGGCGTCGACGGAAACCTCAGCCGCCGGCCGGTTCGGCAACCTGCGGCAGGGTCGCGAGCGACTCCGCCAGCTCTTCCTCGCTGATTGCATAGTCCTGTAGCTGGCCGCTCAGGTACGAGTCGTAGGCCCCCATGTCGAAGTGCCCGTGGCCCGACAGGTTGAAAATGATGATGCGCTTCTCGTCCTTGGCCTTCGCATCCAGCGCCTCGTCCACCGCGGCGCGCACGGCGTGGCTGGTCTCCGGCGCCACCAGGATGCCTTCGGTGCGCGCAAACAGCATCGCTGCTGCGAAGCACGGGTTCTGATCGTAGGCACGCGGCGTGATGATACCCCGCTTGACCAGGGCGGAGATCAGCGGCGCCATACCGTGGTAGCGCAGCCCGCCGGCGTGAATGCCCGCGGGGACGAAATCATGGCCCAGCGTGTACATCTTCACCATCGGCGTCAAACCGACCGTATCCCCGAAGTCATAGGCGTAGGGGCCGCGTGTCAGGCTCGGGCAGGAGGCCGGCTCGACCGCCACGAAACGGGTCTTGCGGCCCTCCGCCAAGGCCTTGCCGATGAACGGGAAGGCCAGGCCGGCGAAGTTCGAGCCGCCGCCGACGCAGCCGATGACAACATCCGGGTATTCGCCGATCTCGTCCATCGCCTCGATCGCCTCTTGCCCGATCACCGTCTGGTGCAAGAGCACGTGGTTGAGCACGGACCCCAGCGAGTAATGGGTCCCAGGATCGCTGACGGCCATTTCCACGGCTTCAGAGATCGCAATGCCCAGGCTGCCGGTGCTATCCGGGTGCTTGGCCAGTATCTGGCGCCCGGCGTGGGTGCGCTCGGAGGGGCTGGGGGTCACGCTTGCACCATAGGCCTGCATGACAGAGCGCCGGTATGGCTTTTGGAAGTAGCTCACTTTAACCATGAAAACGTCGATATCGATCCCGAAGAAAGCGCCGGCCATCGCCAGGGCCGAGCCCCACTGCCCCGCGCCGGTCTCAGTGGCAATCCGCTTCACGCCCGCCTGCTTGTTGTAGTAGGCTTGCGCGATGGCAGTATTCAGTTTATGGCTGCCGCTGGGACTGACCGATTCGTTCTTGAAGTAGATGTGCGCCGGGGTGTCCAGCGCTTTTTCCAGGCGCACTGCCCGGACGAGGGGAGTGGGACGGTAGATACCGTACATTTCGCGCACTTCGTCCGGAACAGGAATATACCGCTCCTGGCTTACTTCCTGCAAGATCAAGTCCATGGGAAAGAGCGGGGCCAGGTCAGCGGGGCCAACCGGTTGGTGCGTGCCGGGATGGAGCACGGCAGGAAGGCCGCCGGGGATGTCGGCGGCCATATTGTACCAACTGGTCGGGATGTGCGAATCGGGCAGAACGAGGCGATAGTTTGGTGCAGACATGATTCCCTCCACATGTGTCATGATTCGGGCCGGGCCGGCCCTGGCAGCGGGCACATAAACCGGCAAAGACGGGGAAACGGTCCTGGACTGGCCGGACCCCGAGAGAGATCCCTGGCCGTCTCACCGCAAGCCGGTGGGGGGAGGGTGACGCCCGCCAGGCAAACAAAAACCCTCGCCCCCGCAATGGGGACGAGGGTTCCGTAAACGAACTCCCGTGGTGCCACCCCAGTTAGGTCGACTCAGGTCGACCTCACTCGTGAGGGACAGGAAAAAGCGCGATTCCGATCCCCTCAGCCCTGATAACGGTGGCGACTCCGGCAGAGTATACTTGTTCGTTGATCGACGACCTGATCAACTCCCGTTCAATCTGCGGCTCCCCGGTCCATTCGGCACTTGCGCTGGCGCCGGTCTCTCAGCAAGGTCCGCTCTGTGGGGCAACTCACTGCCCTCGACAAGCTTACCTGGCCGGCTCTCTGAAGCCCCGCTTCACCCTGATCGCTCAGGATACCCTGTGGCTGCGCTTACTAGTCCGGTTCATAGCCATTGTGCGGCTTTTTCAATTGTGCGGTGGAGTCTAGCACGGATCATGCCGTGTGTCAAAACGGGCCGATGTGCGGCAAGAGTCTGCTCAGCAGCTTGTCCTTCGGAATGAAACCGACAATACTATCGACTAACTCACCGCCCTTAAATACCAACACCGTCGGAATGCCCATCACCTGGTAGCGGAGGGGTACGTCTGGATTCTGGTCGACATCCAACTTCGTTACCTTAATATGACCGGCATACTCGGTGCTGATCTCCTCGATGATCGGCGCCAGGCGCTTGCACGGCCCGCACCAATCGGCCCACAAATCGGTAATCGTAACCACCGGCGATTCGATGACCTCGCTCTGAAAACTGGCATCGGTGACGGCAATCATTTTGCCCATGCTAAATGCTCCAAAAACGATGTGAAGACCGGCGGCATCTTACCTGAGACCCGTCCCTTTGTCAACTGGAAGCTAAAAACCTGTGTTAGAATGATCGTTTCCAGTATGCTGAGGTGGAGGTAGGACGCGATGTCAAACAGGGAACCCAGCCGGACGGAAGGCGTAACGAGCGAACTCTTCGCGCCGCCCGGCCCGAGCCCATTGACAGGCGAGACTCTGTCGCTTGGCCTGCAACACCTGGCCTCGCGCGACGCTGACCTGTCCGCGATCCTGGCACGCCTGGGCGCGCCGCCGATGTGGGATCGTGAACCGGGTTTCCCGACGCTCGTCCATATCATCCTCGAGCAGCAAGTCTCGCTGGCATCCGCGCGGGCGGCCTTCGATCGCCTGCGCGCGGCTGCCACCCCGCTGACGCCCGAAGCCTTCCTGACCTTCGACGACGCGCGCCTCAAGAGTATCGGCTTCAGCCGCCAGAAGACGGCCTACGCGCGCGGCCTGGCGCTAGCTGTGCTGGAGCGCCGTCTCGACCTGGCCGAGCTTGCCGGCATGCCGGATGGCGAGGTGCGTAGGGTGTTGCTGAAGATCAAGGGCATCGGACCCTGGAGCGCGGATATTTACTTGTTGATGGCCCTGCGCCGGCCTGACGTCTGGCCGGCCGGCGATCTGGCCCTGGCCCTGGCTGTGCAGCGCGTCAAGCGTCTGCCGGCCTGCCCGTCGCCCGCCGAACTGGAAGCCTTTGGCAACGCGTGGCGGCCCTGGCGCGCGGTGGCAGCCCGGTTGCTATGGCATTATTACCTTGGGGGAACTCGTGACAACAAAACAGAAAGCGGCAAGACGGGTTAGGATAGCGCAACAGCAAGCCCGCCGCGCGACCCGCGAAGCAAAGCCGTGGGTGCTGAAGCTCGCGCGGCTGGGTTATGCTTCGAGAGGTTTCGTCTATATTATCGTCGGCTGGCTGGCCTGCCGTGCTGCACAGGGAGCAGGCAGCCGCAACGTCGATACGCATACCGTCGTGGCTGCCATCATCGCGCAGCCGAATCTACTCTTGATCTGATACGCAAAGGATGGAGGCACCTCGACCATGGGAACAATCTTACTCGGCCTGAAGCCTGACGTACTCTCTGAAGCGCAACTGGCGCGCATCCGCGCCGTTGCACCGGACGCCAGGCTGCTCGTCACCGATCAGCGGGCGGAGATGGAAGCGGCCTTGAATGAGCTCGAGATAATCGCGGGCCCGGTGCCGCATGAGTTGGTGCTACGCGCGCCCAACCTGGGCTGGTTCCAACAGTGGGGCGCCGGGGCCGACTGGCTCCTGCGGCACCCCGAGGCCGTGAGCCGTCGCTTCATCCTCACCAACGTCTCGGGCATCCACGCTATCCCCATCAGCGAGCATATCCTGGCCATGATGCTGGCCTTTGCGCGTAGTCTACCGGTCAGCATCCGCGGGCAGGAGCGACACCACTGGCTGGACGAGAGCGAGAAGCGCACATTCGAGCTGGCGGGAGGCACGCTGCTGCTGGTCGGCGTGGGCGCGATCGGGAGGCGTACGGCCCAACTGGCACGCGCTCTGGGGATGCGTGTGCTGGGCATACGCCGCAACCCGGCTGAAATGGTCGCAGAGATCGAGCAGATGGCCGGTCCGGAGCGTCTGGAAGCTCTGCTACCAGAGGCGGATTTTGTCGTCCTCACGGTCCCCCTGACCCGTGAGACGCGGAATATGATCGGCCAACGCGAGCTGCGCGCCATGCGCCCTGGTTCCTATATTATCAACATCGGCCGCGGCGGCACAATCGACGAAACAGCCCTGCTGCGGGCGCTGAAGGAAGGCTGGATTGCCGGGGCCGGCCTCGATGTCTTCGAGACCGAGCCGCTGCCCGCCGATTCGCCCTTCTGGGAGATGCAGAACGTGATTATCACCGCTCACTATGCCGGCAGCACACCATATTATGACCAGCGCGCCCTCGACATCTTCGTCGAGAACCTGCGGCGTTACCGGGCCGGTGAGTCTCTAGAGCACATTGTCAACAAGGAGCTGGGGTACTGAGGCACCCAGAACCGGACCATGCGTTACCCGTGGGTTAACATCGCGCTGCTCATACTGCTGGTGGCTCAGTTGCTCACGGGCTTCTTCGGTCTCATCAGCGGCGCGCCCGTCTTCGCCTGGGTGCTCTGGTTGCACGGCATCATCGGCTACGCGATCCTGGTCATCTTCGTCTGGAAAGGGCGGATCATCCTGGATGTGGTGCGCCGTCGCCGGCTGCATCTGACGCGCGCCATCTTCCTCCTCTTCACCTTGTTGACCCTGGTCATCTTGGGAACGGGGCTGATCTGGAGCGAGGCCGGCCCGCACTACGCGTCTGGTTTCAGCCTGATCACCATTCACGCGGTGCTGGCCTTGCTCCTGCTGGCGCTGCTTGCCTGGCACACGGTAGCCCGCCGATTCATCTTGCGCGTGCCACGCGCCCGGGACCGGCGGGCGTTCCTGCGTCTCGCCGCGATCAGCGTTGGCGGGCTCGCACTGTGGCAGGCGGGCCGCTCCGCGAAGGTCCTGCTGGCCCTGCCCGGCGCGTTCCGGCGCTTCACCGGTTCTTACGAGACCGGCAGCCTGACCGGCGCCTTTCCGGTCGTGAGCTGGCTTTTCGACCGGCCAGACCCGGTGGATGCCGGCGCCTGGCGCCTGGTCATCGACGGTGCAGTCCGGGAGCCGGCTGCATTGGCTTATGGGCAGGTCCTGGCGGCCCCCACGAGCAGCCTGACGACAGTGATCGACTGCACCGGCGGCTGGTACTCTGTGCAAGAGTGGAGCGGCATTTCGCTAGGGGAACTGCTGGATCTGGCCGGCCCTCAACCTGGGACGCAGAGCGTGACGATCCAATCCGTCACTGGCTACGCCCGCCGCTTTCCGCTGGATGAAGCGCGCGCTTTCGTGCTGGCGACGCATGTCGCCGGACAACCTCTGGACCACGGCCACGGCTTTCCGCTACGCCTCATGGCTCCCGCTCACCGCGGCTATGATTGGGTCAAGTGGGTCACCCGCATCCAGGTCAATGAGAGCAGCTACCTGCTCCAACCGCCCTTGCCGCTGCAGTGATCCTTCCGCTGTGCCAGCATGCCCGGCGGGCGCCGGGCATGCTGGACGCGGTTATTTGTGTTGTGCGCCCTGGTAAAGCACGCCGCGCCGCTCCTCGTTGCGGTCGGTCGCCGGCGGCGGCTCGGGGGAAAGCGCCGAAATCTCGGCCCGCCACTCAGGCGTCATCTTGATCTCCAGCGCAGCCAGTGAGCCCTCAAGTTGCTGCAGGTTGCGTGCGCCGATGATCGGCGCGGTGATCGCCGGGTGCGACATAACCCAGGCGACGGACAGCGCGACCGGCTCGACCCCGTGGCCGGCTGCGTAAGCCGTGAAACGCTCGGCAATCTCGAAGTAATGTGGGTCTTCGTAGCGAGCGGTGTAGAGGGGGTTCTCCTTCAGTCGCCCGCTGTCTGGCCTCTGCGTGGTGCTGTACTTACCCGTGAGCAAGCCGCCGGCGTTCGGGCTATAGATGATCACTCCCACCTGCTCGCTCAGTGCCAGCGGAAGCAGTTCCACTTCGGCCTGCCGCTTGACGAGGTTATACATCGGCTGCATGCACTGGAAACGCGCCCAGCCTTGGGCGGCCGAAATACCCAGTCCCTTGGCAATCTGCCAGGCCGTCCAGTTGCTAACGCCCGGGTAGAGGATCTTGCCCTGCGCGGTCAAGTCGTCCAGTGCCCGCAACGTCTCTTCCATCGGAGTGTTGGCATCGAAACCGTGCAGGAAGTACACGTCGATCCGGTCGGTGTTGAGCCTCTTGAGGCTGGCTTCTACCGCCAACATGATATGACGGCGCGACAGGCCGCGCGCGTTGATATCCGTGCCGACAGGGAAAAAGACCTTGCTCGTCAGGACAATCTCGTCGCGGTGCGGCGCGATCAATTTGCCCAGGATCTGCTCGGAGCGCCCGCCCGCGTAGCCGTTCGCGCAATCAAAGATGTTGATGCCTGCGTCACGGCAGCGGCGATACATGGCCGACGACGTCTCTTCGTCAGCGTCGCCCCCAAACGACATTGTGCCAAAACACAGGCTCGACACCTGCACGCCAGTCTTGCCCAGAAGGCGGTATTCCATGACTGTCTCTCCTCTCACATTGTGCTTTACCCGCGTAATAATACGACGTAATTATACGACCAGGTCCCCGCCTTGCCAATGCGCTCCTGTCTGTGTAGCGCATCCGGCGTCGCTGAGCTATCCCAGCGGCGCCGGATGTGCTATTATCGGCTCTCATGAGACGCCTGCGCCTCGCGTTCACCTGTGCTGCCCTGCTGGTCCTCGCCCTGTGGCTGCGCCTGCCCGGGCTCGATACTTTTCTCACGGCCGATGAGGCTACCTGGTCGGCCGGGGCGGTGCAATTCCTCAATGCGCTCAGGTCCGGCAATTGGGCAGCGACCAACATCAGTGGTCACCCGGCGGTCACCACCGTTTGGGCAGGCGTGATCGGCCTGACCGGCAAATGGCTGCTCGCCCGCCCACCCGGCGCTGCCGGCCTCGACGACATGCTGCGCGGACTGGCGGCGAACCCCGTTCGCCTGGACGTGCTGCCCTGGCTGCGCCTGCCGATCGTCGTGGCCTGCGCGCTGGGCATCCTGGGCATATACCTGCTGGCCCGCCGCTCCCTCGGCGACCGGGTCGCCCTCCTCGGCGCCGTCCTGCTCAGCCTGGATCCCTTCTTCCTCGCCCACAGCCGGGTGCTTGCGCTGGACGCGCTGCTGGCGACCTTCATCACTCTCGCCTGGCTGGCACTCATGGCCGGCATTCGCGGCGGGCAGCGTCGTTACCTGGTCCTCAGCGGTCTGGCCATCGGCCTGGCAATCCTGACCAAATCGCCTGCCCTGGTGATGGGACCCCTGATGGCGGGCTGGCCGGTCCTGGCGCGTTTGCGTGCCGCGCGCCGTCCGCCGGTGGCTGGCGCCCGGCCGGCGCTCCTGCGAGCCATCCTCCTGGACCTCTGCTCTTTGGGCCTGCCGGCCGCGCTGATCGTCTTTCTGCTCTGGCCCGCGCTGTGGGTGGCGCCCCTATCCACCCTGGGGCGCGTGTGGGCTCTGATGACGGTCTACGGCCAGGGCGGCCACGAGTTGGGCAACTTCTGGCTGGGCCAGGAAGTCACCCAACCGGGACCCGCCTTCTATCCGGCCGTCCTCTTGTGGCGCACCACGCCCGTCACTCTGCTGGGTCTGCTACTGGCCGTCGTCGCCGCTGCCGGCCTGCCGGCCGTCCGCTTCGCGACCGCGCGCGCCCGGCGGCTCGGCGCGGTTTCCCCGGCATCCCCCCTGCCACCGGTCGATCGTGGACCGGACCCACAACCGGCAACGCAGGCCGGGTTAGAGCGACAGAGCGTGACTGCGCTCTTCGTCTTCGTGCTCTGGTTTGGCCTCATCCTCAGCACCGGCGACAAGAAGTTCGATCGCTACCTGTTGCCAGTTTTCCCGGCGGTTGACTTCCTGGCGGCCTGGGGTTTGGCGGCCGGCGCCGGCTGGTTGGCCGCTCGCTTCCGAGACGGCGGCAAGGAGCGATGGCCGGGCGTGGCGGCGCGCATCCGGGGCAGTCTCCCGCTGGTGGGGGCCGTGCTCCTGACCGGCGTGCAGGCGATGTCCGTCCTCGCCGCCCGCCCCACCTACCTGACCGCCTACAATCCGCTGGCCGGCGGTATGCGCACGGCCAGCCAGGTATTTATCGTCGGCTGGGGAGAAGGGCTCGCCGAAGCCGCGGCTTACCTCGACCAGCAACCCGGCGCCGGCAACCAGCACGTCGCGTCATGGTATGGCCAGAACGTCTTCGGATCATTCTACAGCGGGCAGAGTTACGATCTGTACTATGATCTGCGCAGCGCGGCGGACCTTTACGCCCACGACGTCGATTACGTCGTCACATACGTGAATCAGGACCAGCGCAACCTGTTGGACCCGAGCGTGCGGGAGCAGTTGGCCGGGCCGCTCTTCACCAGCCAGTCTTCAGGCGTCACCCTGGCCAGCGTGTTTGGCTGGCCAAAGCCGTTCCTCCACACCGCGGACCGGCCCCTTGCCCCTGGCGTGCGACTGCTCGGCTGGGACCTGGGAGGCTATGACGCCCGGCAGGGCCGGCTGCCCATGGTATTGTACTGGGATTTGGGCGAGTTATCCGGCGCGCCGGCCGGCGGGTCGCGCATCGTGAGCTGGCTCAAAGACGCCAACGGAGAGGTGTGGGCGCAAGCTGAGGCTACGCTGGATAGCGAAAAAGTCCGTCATGTCACCGCCTGGTTGGGGCGGCCCGCCGCCGCCCTGGATATGGTCCTGGCGGCGCCGCCCGGCCTGTTGCCCGGGACCTACCAGGTCGAGATAGCGCCTTTTGCCCGGAACGGGCTGGCTCTCGGCAGCATCCCGGTAGCCGCAGTTCCGGCTGCCCAGGCGTTTGACGCAAGCGGAGGGCTCGTACTCGCCGGCGTCACGCCGCTCCCGGATCAGGTGACTTTCGGCGACAGCCTACGCCTGGCCGGCTATGCGCTCCAGCGTTCGGAGAGCGAGCTAACGTTGGATCTGGTGTGGATGACCGTACAAGCGCCGCAGGAGGGCTGCCAATTCTTCGTCCACCTGGTCGACGCGCAAGAGCGAATCGTCAGCCAATTCGACGGGCCACTGGGCCGGTTGGCCGGCGACGCCCCGGCGCCCGACTTGAGGGCGGGCCAGGTGGTTCGCCAGCGCGCGCGTCTTGCGCTGCCGGGTGGCATGCAGGACGGCGCTTATCGCATCTACGTCGGCGCCTACCGCCTGGCTGGTGGCGCCCGGTTAGCCGTCAGCGACGCAGGCGTGCCGCTAAATGACGGGCGTTACCTCCTCCTTACGTGGAGCGGCAATTAACCAACCTTTCGACCCGCCCTTCAGCCCGGTCGAAAGGTAAGAGCCGCAACGACGCCCGGGGCCTCCGTGTAGTATCCTCAGTCTGTCAATGCCCGCCCATGGTTAGCTTTGATCTACTTTGCGGGTCATCCAGCGCGCTTTGCGTGGCATCTGCCGAGGTCGCATGTCCGCCACCACCCTGCCCGGGCGCATTCTCAGCTTTGTCCGATTGGGCCGTCCGCTCTTCCTGGCCGGTGGCTTTGTCATGCACGGGTTGGGCGTAGCTGCGGCGCTGTACGGCGGCGCCAAATTGAGCTTGCCGACGCTGGTTTGGGGCCAGGTCGCGATCACGGCAACGCAATTCATGACACACTACAGCAACGACTACTTCGACCTCGCCGCCGACCGCGCGAACCGAACGCCCACCGCCTGGTCAGGAGGCAGCCGCG
>Ga0209226_10001291_pt1 | contig 11503 bp, 9 predicted proteins | sample BarGraNGADG00212_2_FD_184497 | JGI IMG/M metagenome (GOLD analysis project Ga0209226, IMG submission 184497) | Arctic peat soil microbial communities from Barrow, Alaska, USA - Barrow Graham LP Ref core NGADG0011-212 (SPAdes) (version 2) | ecosystem: Environmental > Terrestrial > Soil > Wetlands...
GCCCGAACGTCCGCAAGCCGCTGCTCAAGACTCCGCCGCCGTCGGTCCGCTTCCAGAACAAAGAGACCGAGCAGTACCACGTCTGCGTGGCGGCTCCGGGCATTGCCCGCTCCGACCGGCGCCGCTTCGCCGCAAGCTTGCTCGACTCGATACTCGGCGGCTCGGCCTCCTCGCGACTGTTCCAGGAGATCCGCGAGAAGCGGGGCATGGCCTACTCGGTCTACAGCTTCGTCGCCCAGTACTCCGACACCGGCATGATCGGCGTCAGCCTCAGCACGCGCGAAGACAACGTCTCCTCCTGCCTGGAGATCGTCGCCGAGCAGATTGCCGAGATCGCGGCCGGGCACTTCCAGGAAGGAGAGCTCGAGCGCGCCAAGGAGCACGCGCGCGGCCGCATCATGCTCTCGATGGAATCGACTTCGACCCGCATGACGCGGCTCGGGCGTTCGCTGATCAGCGACACCGAGCTGCTCTCTCCCGAGCGCATGATCGCCGAGCTGGAGGCGGTCGAGCCCGATGCGGTCAGCGAGTTGGCGAGCATGCTGCTCGCTCCTGAGTGCCTTTCTGTGGCCGGAATAGGCCCCGACGAAGAACGCTTCTATACTGCCGTTGACGCGATCAACCCCGGTCTGGCGAGGAGGTCAGCGGCATGAGAGTTGCATTCTTCGGCTGTAAAGGAAAGGTCGGTACCGATATCTGCCCGGCATTGCGAGCTGCGGGCTACGACGTGATGGGGGTCGACGTGGGTACGTCCTTCGACCTTCACAACACCGACGCGATCATCGATTTCACAGAGGCGAGCGCGGTCGTGAAGAACGTGGCCGACGCGCTCTCGCACGGCATCCCCTGCATCGTCGGGACGACGGGCATGTCGAACGAGCAGCTGGCCAGGCTGGACGAGCTTGGCAAGGAAGCGGGCAAGCCGGTCTTCCTGGTTCCGAACTTCGCCATCGGCGCGGTGCTGATGATGCGCTTCGCGCGCGAGGCCGCTCACTACATGGAGCGAGCCGAGATCGTCGAGATGCACCACGAGACGAAAAAGGACGCACCCTCGGGGACGGCCAAGGCGACGGCCGACCTGATGGGCATAGGCCCCACTATCCACTCGGTGCGCCTGCCCGGGCTCGTAGCTCATCAGGAGGTGCTCTTCGGCGGCCTCGGGCAGCTGCTCACGATCCGCCACGACACCTTCTCGCGCAAGGCCTACCTGCCCGGGATCGTGCTCGCCCTACAAAAGATCGACTCTCTGCCGCCGGGATTGACCGTCGGGCTGGAGGCGCTGCTCCGCTAGCTCGAACTAGCTCGACTTGCGTATCCCAACCGCCGCTTAGGCGCTTTGAGACGCGCGCTCTGACGCCTCGTGCTCGCTAGGCTGAGGTCAGTCCGCGAGAAGGAGAGATAGCCGAAATGCGCAGCGATCAGATCAAGCAGGGAATCGAGCGAATGCCGAACCGTGCCCTCCTGTATGGGACGGGCGTGACAGCTGACCAGATGTCGAAGCCGTTCATCGGCCTCTGCTCGAGCTTCACCGATCTGATTCCCGGGCATGTCGGCATGCGCGCGCTGGAGCGGAAGATCGAATGGGGCGTGGCGGCCGGCGGCGGCGTGCCCTTCCTCTTCGGCGTGCCGGGCATCTGCGACGGCATCGCCATGGGCCACTCCGGCATGCACTACTCGCTGCCCTCGCGCGAGCTGATTGCCGACCTAGTGGAGTCGGTCGTACAGGCCCACCAGCTCGACGGGCTCGTCCTGCTCACCAACTGCGACAAGATCACTCCCGGCATGCTGATGGCGGCCTGCCGGCTGGACATTCCGGCGATCGTCGTCACCGCGGGGCCGATGCGCTCAGGTCACCTCCACAACAAGCGTCTGGCGCTCGTCCGCAACACCTTCGAGGCCGTGGGCCTCGTTCAGGCCGGAAAGATGAGCGAGGCCGAAGCGGCGGAGATGGAGTGTGAGACCTGCCCCGGCGAGGGCTCCTGTCAGGGCCTTTACACCGCCAACACGATGGCCTGCCTGACCGAGACGATGGGTATGAGCCTGCCCGGCACCGGTACCGCCCTGGCCGGCTCGGCCAAAAAGGTACGCCTGGCTGAGCTGGCCGGTGAGCGCATTTGCGACCTCGTGCGTGAGGGAGTGACGGCACGCCAGATCGTCACCCGCGAGTCGCTGGAAAACGCGATCCGCATGGACATGGCGCTCGGCGGCTCGACCAACACGACCCTGCACATCCCGGCCATCGCCCACGCTGCCGAGGTGGACATCACGCTCGCCGACTTCGACCGGCTCAGCCGCGTGACGCCGCAACTGACCTTGATCGAGCCCGCCGCCGAGACGGTGATGGAGGACATCGAGTTCGCCGGCGGCATCCCCGCCGTGCTGAGAAACCTCGAGCCGCTGCTGAACAAAGATTGCCTCACCGTCTCCGGCCGCACGATCGGAGAGATCGCCTCCAAAGCCCCGACAGGCGACGGCACGGTGATCCACACGATCGCCGACCCGATTGCCGCCGAAGGCGGAATCGCGGTGCTCAAGGGCTCGCTCGCGCCCGAGGGCGCCGTCGTCAAGCAGGGCGCCATCGCCGCCGGGATGATGAGCTTCACCGGCACCGCCCGCGTGTTCGAGAGCGAGGACGACGCGATGAGCGATCTGCGCGAGGGCAAGATCGTCCCCAAGGACGTGCTGATCATCCGCAACGAAGGCCCGAAAGGCGGGCCCGGTATGCGTGAGTCGCTGGCCCTGACTGCGGCTGTCGCCGGGTCAGGGCTGGGCGACAAGATCGCCATCGTCACCGACGGGCGCTTTTCGGGCGGAACGCGCAATCTCTCGATCGGCCACGTCTCGCCCGAGGCGGCCGATTGCGGCCCAATCGCGCTGGTGCAGAACGGAGACGAGATCGCCATCGACCTTCCGGCCCGCAAGCTCGACCTGCTGGTGAGCAAGGAGGAGCTGGCCAAGCGGAAGGTTGCCTGGGTAAAGCCGGCGCCCAAGTTCACGAGCGGTTGGCTCGCTCGCTACGCGCGGCAGGTCTCGAGTGCGGCCTCCGGCGCGGTCCTCGAATAAGCGTCTGCGACCTTCATCTACAATCGGAGCATGCCCGGCCCCGCCAAGCAAAACGACTTCGGCACGATCTTGACCGCGATCGTCACGCCCTTCAAGGCGGACGGATCGGTCGATTTCAAGCGCTTCAAGTCGCTAGCGCGCTACCTCGTCGAGCACGGCTCGGAGGGTTTGGTCGTGACGGGCTCTACCGGCGAGGGAACGACCCTCTCCGACCGCGAGAAGCTGATGCTCTACTACGCGGCGGTAGAGGAGGTCGGCGAGCGCGCAAGCGTGATCGCCGCCACCGGTACCTACGACACGCACCACTCGGCCCACCTGACCGCGCAGGCGGCGGAGTTCGTGGACGGTTTCCTGATTGTCACCCCCTACTACTCCAAGCCACCGGCCAGGGGCATCGTCGAGCACTTCAAGGCGATCGCCGAGGTGACCGAGAAGCCGCTCGTCGTCTACAACATCCCCAGCCGCGTGATCGTGAACATCGAGCCCGAGACGCTGGCGGAGTTGGGCGAGATCCCCAATATCGTCGCTGTGAAGCAGGCCAACCCCGATCTCGAGCAGGCGCGCAGGATCGTCGAGGAAACGGCGCTCGAGCTCTATGCCGGTAACGACGACCTTCTCCTGCCCTTCCTGGAGCTTGGTAGCGCCGGCGGAATCTGCGTTTACACGCACCTGGCAGGGCCGCGCGTGCAGGAGATGGCGCGCCGCTTCCGCTCCGGCAACCTGGTGGGGGCGCAGGCGATCAACGATGAGCTGAAGCCGCTCGTCGACGCGCTCGCGGTCTGCGTCAATCCGATCTCGACCAAGGCGGCGCTCAATCTGGCCGGCTTCGAGGTTGGCGGCTTGCGCCTGCCTCTGGTAGACGCAACGCCCGAAGAGACCGATCAGATCCGCGAGCTGCTCGAGCAGGCAGATGTGCTCGAGCCCGCCGTCCGCGCCTGATCTCGCTTCCTCGGCCGGTGGCGTAGGACACCTCGACGTGGTCTATCGCTTCTCGCCGCCTGGTACCGCTGGACGCACATCGCTCTCCGAGGCCGTCCGGAGGACTGTCCCCTCCGGTGCTGCACGCCCAGTGGTGCCCCGAGAAAGCGGGCAAGTAGAAACCGTAGGTCGGGACGTGCTTTGGTGCCGTCGTTCGCCCCTCGCCGGCACCCCGAGAAAGCGGGAAGTTAGAGCCACCGCCCGCTCGCTGCGACTAGACTCGAATCGATGGCCGCTGCAAAGACCTGTCGAATCATCCCGCTGGGCGGGCTCGGCGAGGTCGGCAAGAACATGACGGTCTACGAGCATCGCGGCGAAGCGATCATCGTTGATGCCGGCATGGCCTTCCCGCGCGACGAGCACCTCGGCGTTGATCTGATCCTGCCCGACATCAGCTATCTACGCACCCGAGGTAAGCCGGTCCGCGCCGTCGTTCTCACGCACGGGCACGAGGACCACGTCGGCGGGCTTCCCTATTTGCTGCGTGAGATCGAGGTGGAGGAGGTCTGGGCGACCAAGCTCACGCTCGGCTTCGTCAAGTCGAAGCTCGACGAGCACGGCCTGAGCCGCACGACCACGCTGCGCGAGGCGATCCCAGGCAAGGGACCTGTCAGTATCGGCCCCTTCAAGGTTGATTTCGTACGCGTAGCGCACTCCATCCCCGACGCGATCGCGGTCGTTATCGAGTCCAGCGCCGGCCGCATCGTCTACACCGGCGACTACAAGATGGATCACACCCCGATCGACGGCATGCGCACCGATGTGGGTCGCCTGGCAGACCTCGGCAACCTCGGTGTCGATCTCTTGCTCGGCGATTCGACCAACGCCGAACGCCCGGGCAGTACGCCTTCCGAGCGCCGCGTGGGCGAGGCCTTTCGCCAGATCGTGCCGCTGCGCGACGGGCGCGTGCTCGTGGCCTGCTTCGCCTCCAATATCCACCGCATCCAGCAGGCGATCGACGTGGCGATCGAGACCGGCCGATCGGTGGCCGTGATCGGTCGCTCGATGCGCAAGAACGTGAACATCGCCCGCAACCTCGGCTACCTGGAGGTTCCCGACGACGTCCTGCTCAAGCCCGAGGAGCTGGGCCAGTTACCGCCCTACGAGCAGATGATCCTCTGCACCGGTAGCCAGGGCGAGCCGCTCTCGGCGCTGACCAGGATCGCCTTCCACGATCACCAGTCGGTGGAGATCGAGCGCGGCGACACGGTCATCATCTCGGCCAAGCCGATCCCGGGCAACGAGTTGCGCGTCCACGAAGCGATCAACGGCTTGACCAAAGCCGGCGCCGAGGTGTTGCACGAAGAGATCGCCGAGGTGCACGCCTCGGGCCATGCCTGCGCCGAGGAGTTGCGCACAATGCTCGCGCTGCTCAGGCCGAAGACCATGATGCCCGTGCACGGCGAGTACCGCATGCAGGCCGCTCACGCCCAGCTGGCGCGCGAGGAGGGCATCCCGGAGGAATCGATCCTGATTGCCGAGAACGGAGATGTGATCGAACTGACGCCCAACGGGGCGAGCATCGTCGACCGGGTCGAGACCGGCGTCACGCTGGTGGACGGGCTCGGCGTGGGGGACGTCGCCGACGTAGCTCTGCGCGACAGGCGCCACCTGGCCGAAGACGGCGTGCTGATCGTCGTTACTACGCTCACCTTGAGCGAAGGAAACGTGGTCGCCAGCCCGGAGCTCATAGCCCGCGGTTTCGGCGAGCAGGACGCGCTGTTGGAAGAGGTCAAGAGTGAAACGATCGAGATCCTCGAAGATCTACTGGCCGACAACATCACCGAGATCAAACTGCTCCAGGAGCACCTGCACGACGGAATCGGGCGGCTCATTTACGACCGCACCCGCCGCCGGCCGATGATCTTGCCGGTCGTGCTCGAAGTTTAAGCGGGCGCTCTGCGGGTTTCGCGACGGCGGGATACTGAATAGGTGCGAAGTCGGCACAACGGCGCGTGCTTTCGTTCACTCCAGGCGGGTACTGTGGAACGACCCCGCGGGCGTAGGAGTGTCGCGGGCTGTGTCGAAGCTCGCCAGGGTGAGCAAGAAGCGCCCCAAGCGCAAGCTGAAGCCGCGCCAGCCTGCGCGCACCCGTAAGGCTGCCAAGACACGTAGCCATCACCATCCCGAGCTCTTCGGGCTTGGTTTGATCGCGGCCGGAATCTTCCTCGGCAGCGTGCTGTATCTGGGCTGGAACGGCGGCGTCGTCGGCGCCGCGCTGGGGCGCGCTGTGCTCGCCACTATCGGCGTCACGACCTACGCGCTGCCACTGGCGGCGCTCGCCTACGGAACTCTCCTGCTCGTGTGGAGCGAGCTGATCGAGCTCAAGCCCTTCCGGCGCGGGCTGATAACTCTCTTCTTCGGTCTGCAGCTGGCGCTCGGCCGCGCCCACGGCGGCTACCTCGGGCGCGGGCTGGAGTCCTCTTTCTCCAAGTTGCTAGGAGGCACCGGCACCACGATCGTCGCACTGCTCTGCCTGATCGTCGGCGGCTTGCTTCTCACCGGCGCATCGCTCGGCGCCTGGCTCAGACGCTCCGGAGAAGCGATCCGCCAGGCCCGTCCCGCGCGCGAGAGGCACGTTAAAGCGGAGCCGAGCCTGGCTTACCCCGAGCCGCTGGTTCTTCCGCTCACCCAGGACGAACTGGCGCCGCATGGAGCGCTGGTCGACGGAGCCCGTGCCTTTCCGGATGTCGTCGACAACGAGGCGGGGCCGCCGCCGCTTTTGCTCGACGACCACGATTCCGGCGAGGCGCCGACCCTATTCGACGTCACGCCCGCAAAGAGCGACTACGAGCTCCCCGACGCCAGCCTTCTGCATCGTTCGCCGCCAGCTTCCCAGCAGCTTGCAGACTCCGGTGAGCGCACCAGCGAAGTGCTCGTGCAGACGCTCGCCAATTTCGGCATCGAAGCCCGCATCGTCGGTCAGATCTCGGGCCCGCGCGTCACGCGCTACGAGCTACAGCTTGCACCGGGTACCAAGGTCTCCAAGGTCGCCAACCTGAAGGACGACCTCTCCTACGCGCTCGCCACAACAGAGATTCGAATCCTGGCGCCGATCCCGGGCAAGCAGGCGGTCGGAGTGGAAGTTCCTAACCTGACGCCCAACCTGGTCACGCTCGGCGACGTCTTCGACGAGCTTCCCGCTTCTGCCAGCCCTTTGTCCGTCTGGCTGGGCAAGGACATCGCCGGCAACTCCGTCTGGACCGATCTGGCGCGCATGCCGCACATCCTGATCGCCGGTACCACCGGATCGGGCAAATCGGGCCTCATCAACGCCATCTTGAGCTCGATCCTGCTCCGCTGCACGCCTGACGAAGTGCGCATGATCCTGGTTGATCCCAAGCGCGTCGAGCTCGGTTTCTACGAATCCATCCCGCATCTGCTCACACCGGTCGTCTCCAATCCCAAGGAGGCCGCCGCCGTGCTGGCCAACCTGCTCGCCGAGATGGAACGCCGCTACGACAAGATGAGCATCGTCAGGGCCCGTGGCCTTCCCGAGCTGAACCGTGCGCTGAGGCAGCGTGGGGAGGACCCGCTCCCTTACCTGCTCGTCGTCATCGACGAGCTGGCCGACCTGATGATGACCTCGCCGCAGGCGGTCGAGGACGCCGTCATCCGCCTGGCACAGAAATCGCGCGCAGTCGGCATCCATCTCGTCCTGGCTACGCAGCGTCCGTCGGTTGACGTCATCACCGGCATGATCAAGACCAACATCCCGTCGCGCATCGCCTTTGCCGTCTCCAGCCAGACCGACTCGCGCGTGATCCTCGACGCCTCGGGCGCCGAGAGCCTGCTCGGTCAGGGTGACATGCTCTTCAAGCCGCTTGGAACCTCGCGCTTGCAGCGCCTGCAGGGCGCTTACGTGAGTGAAGAAGAGGTAACGCTAATCGTCGAGCAGTGCCGCTGCCAGCGGGGCCAGGAACTGGACGAGTCGCTACTCGAGCTGCCCGAAGCCTTCGCCGACGACGCGCTCGAGCACGCTGACGGCGAGTTCGACCCCGACGAGGATCCGCTGCTCGAGAAGGCGATCGAGATCGTCGTTCAGTCGCAGTCGGCATCGGTCTCGCTACTCCAGCGCCGCTTGCGCGTCGGTTACACGCGGGCGGGAAGGTTGATCGACATGCTCGAGCGGCGGAATATCGTCTCCGGCTACGAGGGCTCCAAACCGCGGCGCGTGCTCGTAGAAGAGAATGAGCTCGATCGCTTCCTCGCGCTTCAGTCCTCGCACTAGCGGCTGCTCATCGTTTCCAGCGGCGCGTTCGCGCTGAAGTAGCGACAATAGAGGCGTGCTGCCCTACGACGACTACGAGAAGCAACCGAACGTGCGCGCCCGTTTCTCGCTCCTGGTCGGTCTTCTCGGCGCCGCCCTCGCACCGGCCGCGATCCTGGTCCACCTGCGCCTTTCTCAGGTAACGCTCTTGATGGCGGTGGGCGGTATTGCCGCCGGCTGCACCATTCTCGGCTTTATCGCTCTTTTCCTGGCCAAGAGAGCGCGGCTGCGTCAGGTCGTCTCGCTCGAGCGCATGGGCGGCGCCAAGCAAGCCGCTCTCGGGCGCCTGCTTGGAACGCTGGTGCTGGGAATCGGGCTGGGCGCCTGCATTGCCCTGGGCGTCTACGCGCTACTGAGCAGTCGCTGATCTGGCCTGGGCAACGGGTACCGGCCGCCCGGCTCCGCATAATGTGCGGCGAGTTGCAATCTGCCTTTAGTATTCGTAGCCGTGTTTGAGATCGGCAACAGCCTGCGCGAAGCGCGCGAACGTCAAGGACGTTCCTTCCCCGACCTCGAGCGGACGACGAAAATTCGCCCGCGCTACCTAAAAGCGCTCGAGGACGAAGACTTCAGCAGCCTGCCCGCGCTCGCTTACACCAGGGGTTTTCTGCGCGTCTATGCCGACGAACTGGGCCTGGACGGGCAGCTCTATGTCGACGAGTTCAACTCTCGCTTCGGCGGCCCAGAGGAAGGGAGCGCCCCCTTTCGGAAGCGTGAAAGCCGGACACCGACGCCCCAGTCGCGTCGAATCGCGTCGCTGGCCGTGGTCCTCGCGCTCGGCGCGATAGCCACAGTCCTCGCTCTCTTCGTCTTCGCCTTCGTCTTCAATACGCCCGACTCACAGACCGGCGGCCATCAGGGCACGACAGCCTCGACCAATAAACCGGCCCGCACGACGACGGTGAAGATCACCGCCGTGCACGGAGACGTCTCGGTCGAGGCACACACCGGTGGGCGCGGCGGAGACCTGCTCTTCGGCGGAACGCTCGTCAGAGGGCATAGCCAGACGTTCACGGCGACCCGGCTTTGGATCAATGTCAACGCGGCTCAAAACGTCCGTTGGACGCTGGACGGTGGAGTCTCCGTCGACTCCCGCAACCGATTCGGCCCGAAGACGCTTCTCTTCACCCCCGACGGGTACACGTTCCTTTCCGACTAGCATCCCTTCAGTGCATAAGCTGAAGGCGCCTTTCGTGAATCGGCCCGAGGCGACCATTGTGGTTACGGGCAGCGAGCTGCTGCGTGCCGAGATAACGGACGAGAACGGCCCCTTCCTGGCGCGCGAGCTGGCCCGGCTCGGTCTCCTCTGTCGGCGTATCAGCATCGTCGGCGACGACCCTGATCTGCTCGAAGCAGCGCTCAGAGACGGGCTTAAAGCCGATCTATGCCTGATTTCGGGTGGCCTGGGGCCCACGCACGACGATCGCACGATCGAGCTACTGGCAAAGGTCAGCGGCAGGAAACTGAGCGTCGATCCGCAGCTCGAGCGCGAGATCGACCTGGTTGGGCGACGCTTCTCCCGTAACGTCGGCACTGCCTACCACGGCTACCAGGAGGGCGTGCGAAAGCAGGCCAGCATCCCCGAGGGCGCCTACGTGCTCGGCCTGGCCGGGACGGCGCCCGGAGTCGCGCTCGAGCTGGACGGTCGCGTCGCGGTGGCCTTGCCCGGCCCCCCGTATGAGCTGCAGCGCCTCTGGCCCTCGGCGCTCGAATCCGCGCCCCTTCGCCGGCTGCTCGAGCGAGTACCTCCTTTCACGCACAGCACGCTCCGCTTCTACGGGCTGGCCGAATCGACGCTGGCGGCCGCGCTCGAAAACGCCGGCGGCGACGGCGACGGCGTCACGGTCACCATCTGCGCCCGCGACCGCGAGCTGATCGCCGAGCTCTTTGTCGACCCCGGCGCCGAGGCCCGCTCCGCTGAGCTACTGGAGGCGCTCGTCGCCGCCGAACCGGGCACGCTCTTTGCGCGTGACGAGCGGCCCATCGAGCAGATCGTGCTCGACCTCGCGCGCGAACGCGGCCTCACGCTGGCGACGGCCGAATCCTGTACGGGCGGGCTTGTGGGCGCCCGCCTGACCGAGGTGCCCGGCGCGAGTGATGTCTTTCTCGGCGCCGTCGTCGCCTATGCCAACGAGATTAAAGAGGCTCTGCTGGGGATTTCGAAGGAGACGCTACAGGAGCACGGCGCCGTCTCGCCGGAGTGCGCGCTCGAGATGGCGAAGGGAGCGAGGCGGGCGCTGGGAGCGGATCTGGCGCTCAGCGTCACGGGCATAGCCGGGCCCGGCGGAGGTAGCGCGGAGAAGCCGGTCGGCTTTGTCTTTTTCTGCGCGACCAGCGGCGAGGAAACACTCTCGCAGGAGATTCGTTTCTCTGGCGACAGAGATCAGATTCGCCGCTACGCGACGGTGGCCGCGCTACACCTCATGAGGCGTCTTCTGGCACAAATCGGGCACGGTTAGGCATGGATCCGAGCGCTAGCGTGGTCGGCGATGAGCGAATGCGCCTCTTCGTCGCCTACACGCTTGCGCCCGACGACCGGGAGCGACTCTCCGCCTGGCAGCGAACGGCGCTCGCTGGAAGTCGAGCCCGTCTCGTTCCGCCCGAACAGCTCCACTTCACCGTCGCCTTCCTCGGACAGCGTCCGCGCGAGGAGGTCGGGCCGATCTTCGAGATCATCCGTGGCGCCGCCCAAGGCGCCGGGCCGATGTCACTCGAGCTCAGTCGCTATCGAGAATCGAGGAGCGTCGGAATGCTCGTTTTCGAGGACAAAAACGGCGAGTCGACACGAGTTGCGGCGGCGATTCAGCGCGGGCTGGAGGAAATCGGCGTCTACAAGAGCGAAGCTCGTCCCTGGCTTCCGCACATCACCGTTCTACGTTTTCGCAGGCCGCCTCGGCTGCATCCGGAACTGCCCGCCCTGGGGCAGATCACTCCGTCCGAGGCTGCTGCCTACCATTCAGTGCTGCGCCGCGACGGGGCGCAGTACGACGTTCTCCGATCCGTCGCGCTAGGAGGTCGATGAAATTGGATCGCGAGCATGCACTCGAGACCGCTCTCGGTCAGATCGAGCGGCAGTTTGGAAAGGGCTCGGTCATGCGCATGAGCGATCGGCCGGCCGTGTCGGTAGGAGCGGTCTCCACCGGATCGCTCCCGCTCGACCTCGCGCTTGGAGTTGGAGGTCTGCCGCGCGGG
>Ga0209226_10001294_pt1 | contig 11494 bp, 7 predicted proteins | sample BarGraNGADG00212_2_FD_184497 | JGI IMG/M metagenome (GOLD analysis project Ga0209226, IMG submission 184497) | Arctic peat soil microbial communities from Barrow, Alaska, USA - Barrow Graham LP Ref core NGADG0011-212 (SPAdes) (version 2) | ecosystem: Environmental > Terrestrial > Soil > Wetlands...
ACTGAATATAAAATAAGAATAGAATTATACTTAATATAATGAGTACAGAAAAGAAATACGATATTATTGGATTTGGCGAGGCAATGATAAGATTCACTGCACCTGATCACGGCCGGCTTGAACAATCATCACATCTTCTGGTAGCAATTGCGGCTGCAGAATTGAATGTAACCGTAAATGCGTCAAGGCTGGGACATAAAACTGCCTGGTTATCCAAGCTTGTCGATATATGGTCGGGACTATATATTATCAATAAAGGAAGGGAGCACGGTGTTGATATGTCAGGGGTAATACTTCTGCCTTTTGACGGTAAAGGTACCATAAGGAATGGCTTATGCTATCTTGAAGTCGGTATTGGACCCAGGGCAAGTAAACAGATGTACGACAGAGCACATTCGGCAATCAGTTTGATTAAACCGGGAGACATTGACTGGGAAAAAGCACTAGCACAAACCAAATGGTTCCATACAACAGGCATAACAACAGCTATCTCAGACAATGCTGCCGCTGAAGCTATTACTTCACTGAAAATAGCTAAGAAGCTTGGTGTTACCACCAGCTTCGACCTAAATTTCCGCTCGACTTTGTGGAGCTCCGAAAAGGCAAAAGAGGTAATGAAAAAGGTAATGCCATACGTGGATGTAATAATTGGGAACGAAGAGGATTTTGAAAAAATGCTTGGCATAAAAGCTAAAGGCGGAACAGAATCATATTCTGATCTTGATCCTGAAAACTATAAAACCGTAGCAAAACAGGTAGTTAATGAGTTTCCTAATGTGCAGGTAGTTGGAACCACTCTGCGGCATGTCAGAACGGCACTTCTTAACGACTGGCAGACTGTAATGCTTTATAAGGGTGAGTTCTACGCTTCAAGGAAATATGAAAATCTTGAGGTTCTCGACAGGACAGGTGGAGGCGACAGTTTTGCTTCTGCACTTATTTGCAGCATGCTCGAAGGAAGAGCGCCTCAGGAGTCTATTGAGTTCTCCGCCGCTTATTCAGCACTTTGTCATGGATTTATGGGAGACTGGAACTGGGCTACAAGAACTGAAGCAGAGAAAGTTATGAAGGGCGGAAGCGCCAGAGTCATTCGATAGGATGATTGAAATTTTAACATTTATGACTGATATTTTAAAGAAAGCATGACCTGGAAAAATATACTTTTGAATATACTGATTTACTAACATTTTTTTTATTAACCTAACCTACTTAAACTATGAGAAAATTGACAACACTACTTGTACTCCTGTTGTTCGCGGGGTTACAGGTCGCTTTTGCTCAACGGACAGTAACTGGTAGCGTTACCAAAGCAACAGATAATACTCCACTGGTTGGGGTTACTGTTATTGCTAAAGGAACTACTACCGGAATTACTACTGACATCAACGGGCGATATTCTATCCCGGTACCTAACAATGAGACAATTTTACAATTCTCATTTATTGGCATGAACCCAAAAGAAGTGACTGTTGGAACGCAAACAACTATCGATGTTGCTATGGAAGAATCCAGCCAAGTCCTAAATGAAGTTGTTGTAACAGCTCTTGGTATCAAGAGAGAATCAAAAAGTCTTGGATATTCTGCAACATCTGTTAAAACTGAAGAACTGCTGACAAGCAAATCTGCTAACATGATGTCGTCGCTTGAAGGAAAGGTTGCAGGCCTTAACATAACTCTTCCGGCTTCCGGTGTTGGCGGTAGTTCGCAAATACGTTTACGCGGACAGGCTGCTTTCACAGGAGCAAATAATGCTCCGTTAATTGTAATTAATGGCCTTCCTATGGATCAGGGTGCCCGGGGTGCAGATGGTGCTAATCAGCGTGACTTAGGGGATAATATGAGTAATGTTAACCCTGATGACATTGAAAGCATGACTGTATTAAAAGGTGCAACAGCCGCCGCAATTTATGGTTCACGGGCAGCAAATGGTGCTATCATCATTACCACAAAATCCGGTCAGAAAAATCAGAGTATCGGTGTTGAATATTCTACCAGTTATACATTTCAGAAGGCTTTGGACTACTTTAACTTCCAAAAGGTATATGGTGAGGGACTAGCGGGAAATAAACCAACCTCTCAGGCAGATGCCGCTGGTAATGGTCAATTAAGCTGGGGTGCAAAGCTGGATGGTTCAGACGTTTACCTTTTTGATGGATCTGTAGTACCCTACTCATTTCAGCCAAACAGGGTGGGAGACTATTTTCAACTCGGAAAAGTTTCCAACAACACCGTTGCAATGTCGGGCGGTAACGACAATGGTAGCTTCAGGGCCTCATTCTCAAACACGACTGGCTTAGGTATTGAACCGACAAATAAATATAAAAAGAATACTTTCAACATAGGGGTCAATTACGACATTACTAAAAGACTCAAGTTTACCACTAATATCAACTACACCAAAGAAGATTATATTAACCCACCGCAAATCGGACAACAGGGAGCCGGTTCTATGAACTTCCTCACCCGGTTGGCTCAATCCATTCCACTGGTGAATTTAAGAGCTAATAACACAAACTCTGCTACGGGAACGGAAGCGGTAACTTCGGGTTTTCAGGGTACAATTCTCAGCCCCTACTATGCTATGGCAGCAGGTGCTTTATATATCAACACGAGAGACCGTTTTCTGGGGACATCCACCTTACGTTATGATATTACTGATTGGCTGTATGCCCAGGGCAGGTATAACTACGATTATGCCATTAGTTTCGCAGAGACTAAGAATCCTGGCGGTATAGGAACCAGTATTCCAACAAATGCAGATGGAACTTATAAGGGAAGTTATAATGTATCAGAAAACTGGGAGACTAACGTAAATGCTGATTTCCTTGTGGGTGTAAGCAAGAAGATTAATAAGTTTTCTGTAGATGCAAGTTTTGGGGGAAACACGTTTAGAATCAAAAATCACAATTTTAACGAAAACGTCACAAATCTTACTGTCAGAGACTTATTCTCCATTCCAAACGGGACTATTAAAACCCCAAGTTATGGTTTTAGCCAAACCCGGGTCAATTCGCTTTATGGATTAGCCGAGCTTGGATATAACTCAATGTTTTACCTCAATTTTACTGGTAGAACTGACTGGTTCTCTGTCTTAAATCCAAAATATAATTCCAAGTTTTATCCATCTGTATCAGGTAGTTTTGTTTTCTCAGAATTGCTGAAAGACCAGAAATGGCTTTCATACGGAAAACTGAGAGGATCCTGGGCCCAGGTAGGAAGCTCTAATGGTGTAAACGCTTATGATGGTTCCCTGACCTATAGTATTGGTACTAATCAATTTAATGGTCAGACCACAGCTAGTATTACTAATCCTGGTAATGTTGCCCTGGCTCCTAACCCGCTCCTGCAACCATTTACCGTAACAGAAAAAGAAATAGGTCTGGAAGCAAGGTTGTTTGACAACAGGTTGCATTTTGATCTAGGATACTTTGACAAGGTGACAACTGACCAGATAATGAGTATTAACCTTTCTGATGCATCCGGATATACTACTTCCAAACAAAATATTGGCTCATTAAAGAACAGCGGTGTGGAATTTTTAATAGAGTATACACCTGTAGAAACCCGAAACTTTAGCTGGACAACTTCCTGGAATACTACTTATTTGAAAACAGAAGTACTCTCCGTCGGCAAAAACCCCGATGGGACACCAATTAAAGATTTACTTGTAATTTACTATAATGGTACCGGTAACGAGTTTCTTGGAGAATTGCATTACACGGTAGGAATGCCAATGAACCAATTGTATACAAAAACATATTTGCGAAATGATAATGGTGATATTCTTGTTCAAAACAATGGTAGATTGCTCGCAACACCTACTACTGTGCCTGTTGGAAGTTCGATCCCAAAACATACAGGTGGTTGGAACAACACATTCACTTACAAAAATCTTACTCTCGGAGTATTCATCGACTACAAGCTGGGTGGTACAGTACTATCATCTACATACTTGAATATGACTAGACAGGGAATGTCCGATCTTTCACTGCAGGGTCGCAGAGATGGAGAAAATGGTCTGGTATTTCCTGGCGTTTATCAAACTACCGGGCTACCCAACACCACTGCGGTTACAGATCTGCAAGGCTTTTACGGAGATTACCGGAATCTTCAAATCGGGGATCCTTTCACCTTTAAGTCAGACTTTGTAAAGTTGAGAAGTATTACGTTATCATACAATCTCACCAATGCAGTAAAGAAAGCGGCTTTCCTGGGCTTCATCAAGGGATTATCGCTGCAGGCTTCTTGCCGGAATGTGGCAATTCTCTATAAGGATATTCCTAACCTTGACCCCGAAGCTATTCAATCTTCCGGAGACACGAGATCTGGTTATGAGAATTCATCATTACTGACAACCAGAGATTTTATGTTTGGATTAAATGTTAAATTCTAAGGATTATGAAAAAGATAAGTCAATTAATATTTTTAAGTGCATTCCTGCTTTTGATAGGAGGATGCGATAAGGGTTTTGTGGAAATAAATACAAATCCATTTGCAATAAATGACATTGATCCGGGGCTTTTATTTGCCGGAGCACAACGCACCAACCTTGGTGGTTGGGATTCAGAAAGTACGGTAGTTCAGCAATTTGTTATTCCGTATAACCTTGGAGCCACACTGGGTTTCAATTTCAATGAAAACATTGACGGTACCCAGAACGGAGCCTGGGGCCAGTACACAGGTGCGGTCAAATCATTTGTTCAAATTTTGAACATGTTGAAAGGGACTACTACTAAAGTTAATTTACAGTGTATAACCCGTATCTGGAAAGCTTCGGTATTTATGAACATTGTTGACACTTACGGGGATGTACCTTACTTTAAGACAGGTCTGGCTGCCATTGAAGGTGAATCAGCCTTCTTTCCTACATATGACTCAGATGCGGCTATCTATGATGACCTTTACCTCGAGATAACAGACGCCTTAAGTAAATTGGATCCTGCCGGTGATTACGTTTCTGCTGACCTTTTTTATGGGGCAAAAGCTTATATTCCCATTAACAGTGCAGCCGCACAAGTGGCTCAATGGAAAAAACTTGGTAATTCATTGTTGCTAAGATTAGGAATGCGCTATTCCAAGGCAAATCCCACCAAAGCTGCATCAATAGTGGCTGAAGCATTTAGTGGTGGAGTGATGACATCGAATAATGACAATGCATTCGTGGTTTACGATGGCACACTTTTTACAAATGGCAATAACGGTGGTTTGATAAATAACAACCCGAGATTCTATTATGCAGCAGAGCCTTTCGTAAATCAATTAAAATCAACCAGTGATCCTCGCAGCAAGTACATGATCGCATCTTTTGCAGATCCAAATGCACCGTTAAATGATCCTGCCCCTAATACTAATGTAGCAGCTCAATTTGGTCTTCCGGTAGGGATTCCCAACGCTAATATTACTGTTGCCAATGGTTACAGAGGTCCTAAGGGTTCAGGGTTTGATTATTCACAGATGAACGTAAACGTGGCGGCATCTTTGACAACCCCTTCTTATTGGGTGACCTATGCACAGACTTCTTTGCTTCTCGCAGAGGCCGCAAAAAAAGGTTGGATTGCCGGTGGTGATGTTGCTGCTCAGACATATTATGAAGCTGGAATCAGAGCTGACATGAATGCTTATACTGTAATTTTAGCCAAGACTAAACCCACAAATACTGCAGTTCCTATACTTCCTTCAGTATCAGTACCACAACAGGATGCCTATATTGCACAAACTGGTGTGTTATATGATCCTGCTAACGCTCTTAATCAGATCAACACACAGTACTGGATAGCGAGTTTCCTGAATAGTTCGGAAGCCTGGGCCAACTACAGAAGAACCGGTTTCCCCACTTTGGCTCGTAATAGTTATAATGACGCGCTACTGGCTAATGGTGGTGATGGATATGTTCACAGATTTACTTATCCTGATGCTGAATTGTCTAAAAATCAAGTGAACTACCAGGCTGCAGTTACCGCTATAGGTGGCATTGATGATTTAGTATCAAGAGTATTCTGGGATACCAAGTAACTTGTCTCGTTTAAACGTAGTTCAGCATGTAAAAATTATGTTTAACCAGATTTAGATAAAGACAAAGGAGTCAGTTTTTTACTGACTCCTTTATCTTTTAGGCCTTGGTATTGAGCTTAACGATGAAACTAAAAAGGCAATGATGCCAAATAAGGGTAAAAAGTACTTTGAACCTACACCTGAGTGGTGGCTGAAAATATCATCCTCTTTTTTATTTTAATGAATTAATTGGCCGGAGTTAATTTAAAATATATATAAAATTAGTAATTTAGAATTTAAGAATTGGACATCTGCTATTGACCGACTAATAATTAGACAAGTTTGCGTAAGTATCTTCAGATCAGAGAGGTAAATGTACTAATAGCGCTTATTTTCATGATTGTTATAATGAGCGTTGCCAGTCCGTATTTTCTGAAGCAGGATAATCTGTTTAACATACTGAGGGGCATGTCAACGATAGGTATCATGGCGATCGGCCAGACCATGGTTATTATTACCGGCGGCATCGACCTGTCAGTGGGATCCCTTATGGCAGTTACTTCAATGCTTACGGCAAGGTTAATTACTGTGTATGGCCATAATGCCCTGTTTGCTGTTATTTGCGGACTCATTTTCGGATTATTGTTAGGAACTGTAAGCGGTCTTGTTATAACAAGGTTTAAGATCAATCCTTTTATTACAACCCTGGGAATGTTAAGCATTGGACGAGGTTTGACATACCTTCTTGCCACCGGGGTCAAAGGTAGCGTTGCATCGAATATCCCAATGCAGAATGAATCCATAATTTTTCTTGGAAGCGGCTACCTGGGAATTGTGCCTTTTTCTGTTGTTTTGCTTCTTTTACTGGTCATTCTGGCGACAGTCTTTTTAAAACGCACGGTTCCGGGACGGTATATTTATGCCGTGGGGAGTAATGAGAGATCAGCGCGATTATCGGGCGTTCCCGTCAATAAGGTCCGTGTTTTTGTTTATGCCATATCCGGCTTTTTCTGCGCCCTGGCCGGCATAATACTAACCGGACGGCTGTCCACCGCTGCCACAAATATCGGTGTCGGAAATGAACTGGATGTGATTGCTGCTGTCGTGATTGGAGGCGCCAGTTTGCAGGGTGGCGAAGGTACTGTTACCGGGGCAATAATTGGTGCCACAATAATGTCAATAGTAAGGAATGCTTTTGTTTTGCTGCACATCCCTAACCATTTTCAGACTATTACGATTGGAATTGTGATTATACTTGCCGTGGGACTTGACCAGTTACTGAAAGGAAAGTTGAAAAATATATGACCTATGAAAAAAAATACGGGTATTCTGTTATCATTACTTGCTATTCTTATGTTTAATTACTCTTGCAACAGGTCGACCTCGCACAGGAGCTCGAGAATATTGCCAAAAGCGCCTGCATATTTCTCCGAGGGAAGAGCCGAGGATCAGGGTAAGGTGATGCCTGTTAAAAACGTGAAGAATGAAAAAATAAAGATCGCTTTCCTTGCAATGGAGACCAATCCGTGGTGGACTCCGGTAAAAGAAGGAGTAATGGAAGCCAGAGACATCCTGAAGGATTTCAATACTGATGTTGACTGGATAGTTGCAGGTGATCGTCATACTGCCGATGTGTTCGGGATTGCTGTTGAGGCAGCAATAGCTCAAAATTACGATGGGGTTGCCTGTCTCGCCGGCGATGAAGGTATGATACCGTTTATACAAAAAGCAGTTAAGGCCAATGTTGCTGTTGCCACATATAATTCAGAAACAAACAAAGAATCTCCAAGGGTATTTTTTGTGGGGGCAGACAATTACAGGCAGGGCAGGGAATGTGGTGAAAAAATGGCGCAGCTGATTGGCGGGAAGGGGAAAGTTGCCATTATAACAGGATTTTTTGCAGTGGAAGCACATGAATTAAGGCGAAAAGGTTTTAGGGATGTCATGGCAGAAAAATATCCAGATATAAAAATTGTTGGGGAAGTAGAAAATGTCGATCTGGCAGATATTGCTTATACACAGGCAATGGATTTCATGAGTTCTTTTCCTGATCTTTCAGGAATTTATATTACTGCCAGCGGCCAGTTTGGAGCAGCTAATGCTGTAAAGAACAGTGGCAAAAAAGGCTCGGTTAAGGTTGTTTGTCATGATTTCCTGCCTGAAACGGTGGGTCTCGTCAGGGAGGGTGTGATTCAGGGTTTGATAGATCAGAGTACAAAATTACAGGGTCGGGATGTCGTCATCCGTCTTTATAACTATATTGCCGGCGGTATTGTCCCTCCTTTTGGAAAACTCCTTTTAGACACTCCAATGGCCACTCCGGAGAATATAGATCAAATTCTGCCCGACTCAGGCAAGTAAAGAACTTTTATTATTTCAAACGATATAAGGTCAGGAAGTAATGTCTGTAAAATCAGATTATACTCTGGAAGTAAAGGGCATCTCTAAGAACTTTGGAGGTATAAAGGCATTGAACAATGTCGATCTGACGCTGTATCGCGGTGAAGTACATGCTGTAATTGGCGAAAATGGCGCAGGGAAGACAACCCTGATGAACATTATAGGAGGGATAATAAAGCAGGATGAAGGTTTACTTATGTTCAACGGAGAAAAAGTTGAATTCAATTCTCCACTGGAAGCCTTTAGAAAAGGTATCGCCACCATACATCAGGAATTGACAATGATGCCTCATCTAAATGTCATGGAAAACATTTTTATGGGGCGAATGAAAAAGTTCAATATTTCTCACCTAGGCTTTATCAATTATCAAAAGCTGATAAGCTCGGCCAGGGAAGCGTTGGGTTTAATAAATTTCCTCACGGATCCGAAAAGTTATGTGAAAGATCTGAGTATAGCGGAACGGCAAGGTATTGAAATCATTAAAGCGCTTTCAGGTGATGCTGGTATTATTATAATGGATGAGCCCAATTCTTCCCTGACCGATTTGGAGACAAAGCAGCTGTTCAGCATAATCAGGAGATTAACCGGAAGTGGCGTATCAGTTGTTTATGTCTCACACAAAATTGAGGAAGTATTGCAGATTGCAGACAGAATCACCATATTGCGCGACGGTAAGTCTGCCGGGACTATTGAAAGAAAAGAAGCCACTGTCACACGTTTATTCAGTATGATTGCCGGGCGCGAGATGAAGGACCCTCAGACAAGAATTACCCATAAATCTGATCATATTCTCCTGCAAGTTAATGCTCTGGGGGGCAATGGGTTCCGTAACATCAGCTTTGATCTCTCCAAAGGCGAAATACTTGGGTTTTACGGTCTTGTCGGATCAGGCAGAAGCGAACTGGCACGTGCATTATTTGGCGCTGATCCCGTTGAAGAAGGGACAGTAACCCTTTCAGGTAAATTATTATCCATAGATTCACCCATAGAAGCAATTGCAAACGGAATAGCCATGGTACCTGAAGACCGGAAAGAACAGGCTTTATTCATGAATCTCCCGGTTAGATCAAATATGACCATTTCATATCTGCCGGAATTAAGTCACCTTAATTTTTTCATCAGATCATCATCAGAGAACAAAGAAATAAGAGATTATATCCGTCTGCTGCACATCAAATTAGAAGAGCCATCACAACCCGTAAGTTCTCTCAGTGGTGGAAATCAGCAAAAAGTTGTGCTTGCCCGTAATCTTATGATTGATCCAAGTATCATCATACTGGATGAACCAACCCAGGGTATTGACGTCGGAGCCAGGGAAGAGATCTATCAGCTGATCAACGGCCTGGCGGCAAAAGGGATGGGTATTATTTTTATTTCTTCAGAAATACCCGAAATTATGACTGTATCTGACAGAATAGCCGTCCTTCATGAAGGACGGTTAGCCGGAATACTAAATAGGGAAGAGGTCACAGAGAAGAAACTCATTGCGTATGCCACCGGATACAGCCTTCAGACAATAGAATGAATCGGATATGCGACAGAAACGGGAAATTCCAGTAAGGATCATGAAATCAGAAATCGTTGTCGGAATAGATAGCAGTACCACTGCCACAAAGGCAATAGCCTGGGATATTAATGGTAAGTACATTGCCGGTGGAAGCAGTCCGATACGATTATTTTCCCCTCAGTCAAATTATTATGAACAGAATCCTGATGATTGGTGGCAATCTCTGGTGGAGTCTCTGCAGAAACTAACACATCAGATTGATAATGGTAGTATTACCGCTCTTGCGATATCGAATCAGAGGGAAACATTCGTCGCATTAGACAAGGAAGGAAAACCTTTAAGACCTGCAATTACCTGGCTCGATGAACGATGCAAAAGCCAGGTAGATAAATTCGCAAAAATAATCGGGGATGATCGCATCCATCAGATTACCGGTAAACCTAAGGATTATGCACCAGTGGTATATCGGTTAGCCTGGATGAAAGATAATGAACGGGATCTGTTCAGACAGGTGTCCAATTTTTGCGATGTACACACCTATCTGGTTAATAAATTAACAGGACACTTCAAAACCAGCTGGGCAAGTGCAGACCCAATGGGCATATTTGATCTTGAAAACAAGACGTGGTCGCTGGAAATTCTTAACCAGCTTGACATTACCCCCCGGCAATTACCTGATGCATTCCCCCCCGGGACTGTTTTAGGGCTTGTTACCAGGGAAGCTGCAGAGGCCACAGGATTAAAAAGCGGTACAAAGGTAATTGCAGGAGGAGGCGATGGCCAGGCAGCAGGACTTGGGGTTAATGCACTCAATTCAGATCGTTCATATTTGAATCTTGGTACAGCTGTGGTATCCGGCACATTCAATAAAAGCTATATTGTCGACAGGAGTTTCCGTACAATGGCCTCATGTACAGGAGATGGATATTATTGCGAGACAAGCCTGCGTGCAGGAACGTTTCTGATCGACTGGTTTATAAAACAGGTCCTGAAAACTGACCTGGCACAAAATCCGGGTATTTATCAGCAGCTGGAAAAAGAGGCAGAACAGATTGAACCAGGCAGCGAGGGATTAATGATTCTGCCTTATTGGAATGCAGTTATGAATCCTTACTGGGATCCTGATGCGCGTGGATGTATCATTGGACTCACATCAGGTCATCACAGAGGCCATCTGTACAGGGCAATACTCGAAGGTATCGCCATGGAACAATCACTTGCCACCATGGCAGTGGAAAATGCTACTGGAAATACGACCAGGGAATTTGCTCTCATAGGTGGAGGAGCTAGGAGCGCCTTGTGGCGCCAGATAATTGCAGATACGAGTGGTAAAAAAGTACTCAATATGGTATCTGACGAAGCATCTTCTCTGGGCGCAGGAATATGCGCCGCTGTTGCCTGCAGATGGTTTCAATCCTTTGAAGAGGCTGCAGACAAAATGGTTCGTGTTAAATGTATAACCTTGCCTGTCCCTCAAAATTCTGACCGATATCGTAATCTGTCAGATACTTACCGGCAGATATACCCCGCAATCAGAGAAATCGGGAAGCTTCGTACCTAGGCCGGAATACTTCATAAAAAGCTTCAGATATTCAT
>Ga0209226_10001295_pt1 | contig 11485 bp, 5 predicted proteins | sample BarGraNGADG00212_2_FD_184497 | JGI IMG/M metagenome (GOLD analysis project Ga0209226, IMG submission 184497) | Arctic peat soil microbial communities from Barrow, Alaska, USA - Barrow Graham LP Ref core NGADG0011-212 (SPAdes) (version 2) | ecosystem: Environmental > Terrestrial > Soil > Wetlands...
GCTTTTAATATTATTCAGGTAGCCATATCGATGGCACTTTTAATCTGCGCTCTCATTATTATTAAACAGATGAATTATATCAACGATAAGGATATCGGCCTTAATAAGGACGTAGTTGAAGTCAGACTACCAGCACAATATTCCGGTATGGCCAATGTCTTTAAAGAAGAACTTTTAAATGATCCCTCCGTGGCTCTTGTTTCAATAACGAATGCGTCGCCCCTGCTTGAGTTCTGGATGGTTTTGTCGCGTTATACAGAAGACGGAATTGAAAAGGAATATACTCCAGCCTATTTTCCGGGCGATGAAAGTTTTATCGGCACACTTGGAATAAAATTAACAGAAGGCAGAAATTTTTCAGGAAATATAGCGTCCGATAAGAACAACTGTCTTATAAATGAGTCTCTGTCCAGAAAATTTTCAAATCAGAACTTGATCGGTGCAAAACTTCCTGGAGACAAAAATCTTACAGTAATAGGTATTGTCAAAGATTTCAATTTCTCCAGCCTTAAAAATAAGATTGAACCCGGAGTGATAATATACGATAATTCCGGGTATCATCTTCTTGTAAAACCGGCACCCGGGATGCTATCGGTTGCCAGAAAAAAGATAACTTCTACATGGGATAAAACTATTCCAGATTATCCGGTGAATATCGAATCTGTGAAAGAGAGATATGAATGGTATCACAGGGAAAACACTAATTATGCTAAGCTGATCGGAAGTTGCTGTCTGATCAGCATGTTTTTATCGATGATCGGGCTTTTTGCTGTATCTTATAATTCAAGCATAAAACGAACCAAAGAGATAGGTATACGCAAAATAAACGGAGCAAAGACCCAGGAAATAATGTCATTACTGAATAAAGACTTTATCAGGGTTGCAATAGCACTTATTGCTGCTGCTCCGGTTGCATGGTATGTAATGCACAGATGGCTTGAAAACTTTGCTTATAAAACAATATTCAGCTGGTGGATCATCTTACTGGCTGGGATTGCTGCATTGGCAACAGCTTTACTTACCGTAAGCTGGCAGAGCTGGAAGGCTGCAACAAGGAATCCAGTCGAAGCGTTGAGGTATGAATGATAAACCTCAGAATCTCCATGTTTTTACCCCCCATCCCCCCCAAGGGGGGGTTAAAAACCGGAGGATTTTAAAGTCCCACATGGGAGGTTTGGGGGCGAGAAACAGGGGGTGTGGGTGAAAAAACTAAAAAGCAAAACATGAAGAACGAAACCAAAACAAGCAACCAGCAACAAGTAACAAGTGATTCTTAATTAAAAAATATACCCTTAATTAAATGAATGGACAGTATCTTAAAATAGCAATCAGAAGAATCTCACGAAACTACAAATCAAACGTGTTGATTTTTGCTGGCCTGGTTATCGGACTGACAAGTTGCCTTGTCATATATACCAAAATAAACTATGAATTAAGTTTTGACAACTATCACACGCAAAGTAAACATATTTACAGGGTAGTGAGGGTTACATCAGGGCTGGAGTATACTAACGGGGGATTGGAATACCGTACAGGTGTACATTTTCCTCTTCCTGCAGCATTTAAGAAATCAGTGCCCGAGTTGAAGGATGTTGTGGCCATGTTTTACCTGTATGGACAGAAAATAAACATTCCGACCAGGGACAGTACAGTTGAAAAGTCATTTGTTCTTGATGATGGTATTGTTATGACCGAACCTTCTTTTTTTAATGTTTTTGATTTCGGGAAAACCGGTATCAAATGGTTAAGAGGTGAAGGAAAACAGGTTCTGGATAAACCATTCACAGCAGTTATTACAGAAAAAACTGCTCATAAACTCTTTGCAGATGAAGATCCTGTTGGTCGGGATTTGATTATATTCAGAACAAAATTCACAATCGAAGGGGTTATTCAGGATCTGCCTGAAAACACTGATCTCCCTTTTAAGGTTTTATTGTCTTTAAGAACATTTTCAGAAAAGCTGAACCCCCGTTTTGGTACTGACTGGGGAAGTTTATCAGACAACTTTCAATGTTATGTGGTGTTGAATAACAGGAGTGATGTAGTTTCAGTAGAAAAAAAATTCAAAGAAATATACACTTCAAATTCAGGAGCTGAAAGACTCGAAGGACGCAATTTAAATTGCAGCCTCTTTCACGTGTACATAAAGAAAGTCAATATGGAAACTTTAACAACCGCACAGTAAGTGAGGGTCTTCTTTTAGCCTTGACTCTTATCGGCACATTTATTTTTTTAATAGCATCATTTAACTACAGTAACTTTTTCCTGGCCGAAACTTTTAAACAGAAAAAACAGATCGCATTAAAATTGATTCTGGGCAGTAAACCATTATCTGTTTTCTTTCAGTTTTTTACAGAGTCTATACTGGTCAATTTCTTCGCATTGTTAGTCAGTCTGCAATTTACGATACCAATTATCAGAAACTTCTACTCATTTATTGACATTCCGCAGGGATATAAACCACCAATAGGACTAAATGAATTGCTCTTCCTTTTGCTTCTTCTCTTAACAGGAAGTTTTCTTTCAGTAATATTTTCCATTTTCAATTTAAAACTCAGTTCCTTATCCTTACTATTAAAAAGGGCTGATTCCGGCAATACGGGAAAAGGGAACAATTTTGGAAAAGCGAGTGTAATTCTTCAGTTTGTTGTGGCCCAGACAGTTATAATTGCAACTTTAATTATTATCAAACAGATATCTTTTATCAATCATTCCAACCTGGGTTATAATACTGAAAATATCATATACGCCAGACTGCCGGAAAATGCTGCTCCGAAATTAAATGCACTGGCTGCCGAATTGGTGTCTGTTCCAGCAGTAAAAAAGGTCAGTTTCAGTTCCGTACATCCTGCGGAATCACAGTCGTGGAGTAATTTCAGCTTATTCATAAATAACGAAAAGAAAAGTATTGATGCTGAGTTAAAATCCATTGATAGTTCTTATCTAAAATTATATTCATTTGATTTCCTGGCAGGACAAAATTTTACTATCAGCGATACAGTCAATACCATAATAGTAAACATGGAATTCTTAACAGAACTTGGAATCACAGACCCCAATAAAGCTCTTGGTATTAAAATTGAGGGGATTGCAAAAGACGGAGCCTATATAAAAGGCGTGGTGAGAGATTTCCATTCCGGCTCTTTACACGGTAAAATAAGGCCTTGCCTTTTCTATAATAATCCCAGGGAATTCAGTACCGTGAATATTAAAATGTCAACTATCGGAAGCAATTCAGGAAGTAAAAAAGGGATCTTACCGGGTGATATTGAAAAACTAAGTGAAAAATGGAAAAAGATCTTTCCCGATCAGGTCCCTGAATATAATTTTTTGAACGACACTATAGCTAATTATTATAAATCAGAACATAAGGCACTTAATCTATTCCTGCTTTTTGCTGCAATTACGATTTTTTTGTGTGTTCTGGGGATATTAGGGCTTTCATTAAGCATGAATGAAAGAAGAACCAAAGAGATTGGTCTCCGCAAAGTTAATGGCGCTAAAGTCGTAGAGGTAATCATTTTGCTTAATAAAGATTTTGTGAAATGGGTTTCCATTGCATTCCTGATAGCTATTCCTATTGCCTGGTTCATAATGCACAAATGGCTTGAAAACTTTGCTTACAAAACAGGACTAAACTGGTGGATATTTTTACTATCAGGGGTTTTAGCTTTATTGATAGCATTATTGACAGTAAGCCTGCAGAGCCGGAGAGCAGCTACGAGGAATCCGGTCGAAGCTCTGAGATATGAATAATGAGGAGTGAGGCGTGAGGTATAAGGAAAGAAGGGGTGACTGGGAGAATGGGAGAAGGGAGATTGGGAGATCGGGAGATTAAAGAGAAGTGGAAGATTCCTTTGCGTACTTAGGTTTTAAACCTTTGCGAACTTTGCGGTTAAAGGATTTTAAAATAGTAATAAAATGATAAAAATCTTTCCAGGGATTCTAATATTTCTGACGTTGTCAAGTGTAATATCCTGCCATCACAATCGCCTTAAGACAAACGAAAAAGAACTGGCAAAAGAGATTGCTATTCAGGAAAAAGAAAAGGGAGATGCGGATAAAGCTGACAATGAAAAAAAGCTGGCCGATACTCTGAATCGTAACCAGGGTGGTTTTCGCCTTAAAGAAAACCGTTCAGTCGATTCTGCACATCCGCCTATAGAAATAGATCTGGCAGGAAGTCTGAACAATTTAAAAGAGATCAATCTATCGGATGTTGCATCTGGCATAACTTATGTCAGGATGGAACCAGTACCTGATTCAACTCTTCCGGTGGATCTGAAATTCAATTATCACCTGATGGATAACTATATTGTCGCAGTTAACTTATATGGGATTAATTTGTACTCAAAAGATGGAAGATACATTCACTCTATTGTGAAGAACCGGTTCACAGGCGTTAAAGTAATTTCGGGCTCCGTTGCTTTCTGGAACGATTACACCATGAAAGGAGGCGGGGTATCCGTTTGGTCGAATGATAATGACCTGTATTACAATTACAGCGATAACATTACCGGTCAGAAATATATAATGAAGTATGATTGTACATCTGCTCAATTAGCACCCGACTATAAATTTGATCCGGAAAAACCAGATCAGATTTCTGGTCTTGGAACAATTGCGGTTGATCTGAATCATGGAAAAACAGAACCTCCCAAACCACGTAAACATCAGGGAATGTTCGGCGGGCCGGCAGAGTTTCTCTTCAAACAAAGGGATGTATTTATGCTTGACCAGAATTCCTATTCCCTTCCCTCCTATGGTGACAACATGATGATAGTCCTGAGTAATAATGGTGATACACTTTCTACTTTTTCAATGCTGGAAAAGCTGAAGAATTATACGAAAGAGTTGCAACGTGGGACAGATGAGGGTACGCAGTATGGACACAACGGAAAGCAATTTTTCCGTCCCGAATTTAATGATACGGTCTTCCAGGTAATTCCGCCAAATAGGTTGTTACCGGTTTATGTTCTAAAACTTGGAAATTATAAAGTCTCAAAACAACTTGGTGTTGATCCTGACTTTAAACTGACCGGCAAGATCATACCCGGTGAGTGGGCTGAAACAAAGGACTATATTTTAATGACTTATACCATGGACGATTATGATTGTCAGAACACAAGAAAGAAAAAAACTGTTAAAATTTACCATGCAATCTTTTCAAAACTGAATCACCAGCTCACTGTAATAAACGGGGATCCGTTTGATTATTCGCCCGAAATACTTAAAAACAATTTAGATGGTGGAATACCCGTTTGGCCATCTTCATATATGATCTGTAATAATAGAGAAATGCTGATATCATTAAAAGGCAGTGAGTTCAAGGACCGGGTTAAATCGGAGCAGTTTAAAGTGTCCAAAGCTCCCGGGGATAAAAAGAAAGAGCTGGAAAAGCTGGCACTTGTAGTCTCAAATAATGAAGATATTTTGATGATAGTGAAATAAGAATAATTCATATGAACTAAAATTTACATTTCCCTTTTGTTTTACCCCCCATCCCCCCCAAGGGGGGGCTAAGAAAAGAAAGGATTTTAAAGCCCCCCTTGGGGGGTTTGGGGGTGAGAAAACAAGGGAAATTTGAAGTTATTGGAACGAAAATAAAAATATTGTTAAAAAACGTCTTATAGCCCCCCTTGGGGGGTTTGGGGGTTAAAAACTCAGGAAAATGAAAAAATTATCTCTTCAAGTACTAATTTTATTAATGCTTTCCGTACTGCTCTCCTGCCATCATAATCGTCTTAAGACCAACGAAAAAGAACTGGTTAAAGAGATAAGGAATCAGGAAAAGGAAAATTTTGAGGCAGAAAAGATTTCCCGCGAAAAAGAATTGGCAAATACATTGAACCGACCTCATCAGGGAATACATTTTAAAGAAATACGCTCAGTGGATCCTTCACATCCACCAATAATAATTGATATAGCCGGTAGCCTTAACAATATCAATGAGTTTAAGTTATCAGATGTAGCATCTCAAATCAGGTATGTAAGAATGGAGACAGCTACTGATTCAACTTTTCCAAGAGTTATGAAATTCAAGTACTACCTCTTTTCGAATAATATAATAGCTACTAATCCTGGGGGAATTCTTCTTTATTCAAAAGATGGTCGGCTTATAAGCACGATAGTAAAGAATAATACTACAGGAATCAATGTTGATTCTGAATGGATGCGAGTTATGGGTGTGAACACTTTTATCGGTGGAGGTACATCTGTCTGGACTAATGGTGATAGTTTATACTATGTTTATCGCAATAGCATTTCCGGACAGGAATATCTTATGAAATATGATCTGTCTAAATCACAAATTGGTTCTTCAAAACACTATGAACCTGAAAATCCCGATCAGATTATCGGTCTGGGAGAGATTGCTCTTGATATGAATCCTTCGAAAAAGAAAGCTGTCTGGAAATATAAGATATCACCCGAACTGGTGAGCTGGAGTTTTCCCGCCAATTATATTTATCAGAATGTTGGAACATTTTTTCTCAATAAAAACACCTATGCAAAAGAGGTCGAAAGAAGCGATAAGATTGCAGTAATCAATAACTATGGTGATACGCTTTCTGAATTCACAAGATTTGAAGATGGGTTGAACCTGAGGTTCCAGAATATGGAAAAGCAGTTTTTATGGAATGGCAGGAATGATACAATATTTCAGGTAATAGCTGCGAATTGCATAGTACCGGCGTATGTTTTTAAACTGAGACAATACAAATATTTCCCTAAGGAAGGTGAAATGTATCCTGATTTCACCGGAAAAATAATACCGAGAGGTTGGGCTGAAAACACAAATTTTATTTTTTTGACCCTTGATAAGGATGGTTTCGATAGCCCGAATAGCAGAAGGTCCAAAAAAGTCAAAATCCTTCATGCTTTGTTTACAAAACAAAATCATCAATTATACATTGTTAAAGGCGACCCTTTCGATTATTCCCCTGAGATACTTGAAAATAATCTTGATGGTGGGCTACCTGTGTGGCCATCCTCCTATATGATCGGTAATAATGGAGAAATGCTGATATCATTAAAGGGCAGAGAGCTGAAAGAGCGGGTCAACTCGGAGCAATTTAAAGTGTCCAGAGCTCCAGAGGATAAAAAGAAAGACCTGGAAAAGCTGGCACAGGTAGTTTTGGATAATGAAGATATACTGATGATAGTAAAATGAGCAATATTCATATGAACTAAAATTAACCTCTCCCTTTTGTTTTACCCCCCATCCCCCCAAGGGGGGCTAAAAAAACATTGAAAATGTTATTAAAAAGATATAAATTCAAGTCAATGAACGTCTTCAAAGTCCCCCTTGGGGGATTTAGGGGTAAAAACTCAGGAAAATGAAAAAATTATCTCATCAAGTAATGATTTTATTAATGCTTACGGTGCTTCTCTCTTGTCATCAAAATCGTCTTAAGACCAACGAAAAAGAATTGGCAAAAGAAATCCTTTCCCAGGAAAAGTCAAAGAAAGAAGCAGAAAAAACTGCATTTGAAAAGGAATCTTCTGAATCAAAGAGCAAACCCACAGGCAGCTTTAGGAGAAAAGAGATCAGGTCAGTTGATTCTCAGAGACCACCTGTTAAGATTGACATAATGGGAACGGTTAATAATACCCGGAAACTCAAACTGTCAGATGTAGCATCTTCGATACGGTATGTAAAACTTCAGACACCTCCCGATACAGCCCTGCTTTATGATCCTTACTTTTCTCATAATGATCTGAATTCATATATCAGATCCGATGGAGAACAAATTATATTTCAAGGATTATTTGGATTGACAAAATTCAACATGCAAGGTGAATTCATTGAAACAATCTGGAAAAATAAAACTGGAATAAGATTTTATGGGAGCGGTGTTATGTATGGAGGTAAAGATTTTTTTGGTGTACTTCCCAATTTCCCTGTATCAATTTCAAATGGAAATCTTTACTATTCATTCCAGGATGGTCCTAAAGGAAATAGTCAGGCAATGAAATTCAAATCCGGAATCAATAAAAACCTGTCGGTTAAGTCCCAAACTGAAATACCCGGACCAGGCACTATCATGGGTGATACATTGCTTAATACAAATAAAATTTTCCCTGAGAATTTTGACAATATATTTGGTCTGGGAATAGGCACATGGGCTGGGATTAACCAGAAATGGAATGCAGGAAGATCGGGATCATTGCTTGTGACTTATAATGACAAGGGTGACACTCTTTGCCAGTTTACAGATTATGACCGTATTGTAAACTTCACACATTCTAGCTACAGGAACTCTGGTGAATTATCTAACTACTATTTTGACGGATTGTTAACAATCAAACAGGAATACAACGATACTGTCTTTAGACTGATCTCTCCCGAGAGGCTCTTACCTGTTTATATTATTGATTTTGGAGATTTCAAAGTTAACTTCATGGATGGTCTTAATCCGGATGTTGATTTATCGGGCAGGTATTTGCTTAAATCCCTTTATGAGACAAACAACTATTTATTCATCAGATATAAGCAATTTTATAATGACCCTGTCACCCGAAAGAAAAATACTTTAAAGTATTATAATGCATTTTTCGATAAAAAGGAAAGCAAATTATATCACCTACCCGGTTTTACACTTTTGCCTGAAGGCTTAGAGAATGATCTTGATGGTGGCATGCCTTTCTGGCCCGAATTCATTACACCTCAGGGCGAAATGATGAAGCTTGTATCGGGAAGAGTATTGAAGAATTATATAAATTCCGATAATTTTAGAAAATCCGCCATTTCAAAAGAGAATAAGCAAAAGCAGATTTCAATGGCATCGGGATTAAGGCCGACTGATATGGTAGTGGTTATTGTAAAATGAGTCGTGAGGCGTGAGGAAAGAAAGAAACGCTGAACGCTGAACGCTAAACGCGAAATGATTAACGCGAAACGAAGAACAAGAAACATTCCCCGTTATGAACAACTTTATCAAAATAGCTCTAAGGAACCTTACAAGAAAACCGATTTATTCTATTATCACTTTTACAGGTTTTACCTTTAGCATAGCAGCTAGTTTACTCATTTACCTCTGGGTATATAATGAACTGAGCTACGAAAAATTCCATCCCGATTGGAAGCGAATTTATCGTGTGCTTACACTTTCAAAGGAAGGTGATAAAATATTGAAATCTCCTATGTGTTACCGTCCGGTTCCAAAGACAATGAAGATGGATTATCCCCAGATAGAATATGCTACTTATATCAGCTATGACTCAGAGGACTCACCTTTACATCTTGAAACCGGAGGTGAAAAATTTGAAGCAAGGAGATGCTGGACAAACAATGATTTTTTTAAGATTTTCGGAGGTTTCAGATTTATTGAAGGATCCGCCAAAAGCGCTTTTGATAAACCTGATAATATTATTCTCTCAGAAAGAACCGCAAAGAAAATATTTGGGAATAAACCTGCTTTGGGGAAAGTACTTATCAGCGACAAGTACTCCAAAGAGGTCTATACTGTGGGCGGAGTGATCCATATTCCTGAACAAAGCCACATTGACTTCGGGTATATGCTTTCTGAAACGAACAGCCAACTTCTGGACTATTCAAATAACTGGGGCGATAAGGGATTTGTGAGGGTATACATTAAACTGGGAAAAGAGGCACAGATCAATGACCAGTTTCTCTCTGCTATATCAAATCATTTAAGCAGGTATACAAAAATCAGCGACAAACTTATGTTCCAGCCACTGGCAGATATCCATCTCTATTCTGATTATCAAAATGACTTTTATGATAAACACCCTGGAAGTTACAAGTATGTATGGATTTTTTCGGGACTTGCATTACTGATCGTACTAATGGCTTCAGTTAACTTCTCGGCTCTTTCGGTTGCCAGGGCGTCGGAACGGTCGGTTGAAATTGGCATCAGGAAAGTGACAGGCGGAAGCAGAATCAGCATCTTCCGTCAGTTTCTGACAGAATCTGTTTTTCAGACTTTTGCGGCTACCATAGTTGCTCTTTTTGTCGTCTGGTTCATCCTGCCCTGGTTTAATACGCTTTCCTCACAGGAGCTGACTTTTAATTTCACTCCCGGATTAATCCTCAACCTTTTCATACTGACCTTTCTGGTTGGAATTATAGCCGGTATTTATCCTTCATTTTACCTTTCTTCATTTAATCCCATTGGAATTTTCAGGGGTGGCTCCATCACCGGATCTAGGAGCTACTTTATAAGAGTTCTTGTTACAGTCCAGTTTACAATAGCAATTTTCTTCATCATTTCTACATCTCTGTTTATCAAACAATTAAACTATATTCACAACAAAGATCTGGGAATTAATAACAAAAATGTCGTTGTTATACCGACAGGTTTATGGTACGACAATAAGGAGTTTAAACAGGAACTATTGAGAAATCCGAAGGTCCTGAGTGTTTCGGCAAGCACTTATGCACCCATTGATGTCGGTTTCAACGGAGGTCTGTCTCTTAGCCACCAGGGTCGTGTTGATACGCTTCAGGTAAATTATTATTTTGTGGATGAAGATTTTGCCAAAACTTATAAACTGGTGGTAATAAAAGGTCAGTTTTTGCGAATGGATTATTCTGGTTATTGGAAAGAAGGTGAAAACGCTGGCAAGAGCAGAAAAGAAGAAAAAGAATATACAGTGTCAATGCCAATAGTCATTAATCAGACAGCAGAAAAACAACTGGGATTTGAGGATCCGATTGGACAAAGGCTTGGCGATAAAGTAATTGTAGGAGTAGTGAAAGACTTTCATTTCAGGTCGCTTCATTTCCCCATAGAACCGTTAGTTATGTCAAATAATCCTGAAGCAATAGGAACAATGAATGTCCGCATTGCACCGGGGAATATTTCCGAAACACTAAATTTCATCCGCAATACGTACATGAGAAACAGGGAAAACAGGGAATTTTCTTACAGATTCTTTGATGATTTGCTCAATGAAAAATACCAGGGGGAAACCCGTCTCAAAAACATCACAGTTGCCTTTGCATTACTGGCGATAATAATTTCTGTATTAGGAATTCTGGGGATGGCGGTCTTCTCTATCGATCGCCGGACAAAAGAGATTGGGATCCGCAGAGTGACTGGAGCAAAAAGTTCGGAGATTTTGATTTTGTTGAATAAAGAATTCATCCTTTGGGTTATAGTGGCCTTTATAATTGCTGCACCGATTGCATGGTACGCAATGAATAGATGGCTTCAGAATTTTGTTTACAAAACAGAACTCAGCTGGTGGATTTTCTTATTAGCAGGAATTATAGCTTTTGGTATTGCATTAATAACAGTGAACTGGCAGAGCTGGCGGGCAGCAACGAGGAATCCGGTGGAGGCGCTGAGGTATGAATGAGGACACCATTAACCCCCGGGTTTTTACCCCCATCCCCCCCAAGGGAGGGCTAAGAAAAGAGATGGAATTCAAAGTCCCCCTTTGGGGAAATTGGGGGTGAGAAACTAAAGAGATTTAAATGCTATTAGAATAAAATAAGAATGATGTAAACAAACGTCTT
>Ga0209226_10001296_pt1 | contig 11485 bp, 5 predicted proteins | sample BarGraNGADG00212_2_FD_184497 | JGI IMG/M metagenome (GOLD analysis project Ga0209226, IMG submission 184497) | Arctic peat soil microbial communities from Barrow, Alaska, USA - Barrow Graham LP Ref core NGADG0011-212 (SPAdes) (version 2) | ecosystem: Environmental > Terrestrial > Soil > Wetlands...
GAAGACAATCTGAGCAACTTGAAGTTACTAAAGATTACGTGACAACCTCAGAGACTACCGTTAAAATGGTAATCATCACCTCAATTCAAAATTTAAAACATTTAGTTGTAGTTGTTAGATGCAAATAAAATCTTAAAAATAAAATATTGTTTCCATAATGTATGAACTGATAAAAATATTTTTTTAAAAATACTGGTTAATGTGGTATTTTTCACTGAATACGGGTTGAAAGATGCGTCTACTGATCTGATGTTTTCCAGTCTTTCGTACCTGCGGACAACTTCCTGAAATACACAATCAGGTAGAGTAGGGAAAAATTGCTGATATCCAATGGTAAACAGCATCTAATGGCCCTAATAAATATTGACATTATGATGTTTTAGAGTAAAACGTAAACGGAAGATGAGCGCATCGTTATACCGGGAGGTCAGCGCGCGAAATGCGGTGGTCTAGACCGAAGTGGCCGAACTCGCGGATCCGCACCCGACAGAGGCGAGTTCACTGACGTTCGACGAGGTGGATGGTCTTCGGAGACCCAAGTGCACGTGAAATTTGGACCCTTTTTAAAAGAGTGATATCATGGAGATGTTATTGAAACCCTATTTCTGAAAAGAGGTATGGTTTTGTGTTGAAGATTCGACCAGTCAATAACAGGTAAGATGGACATAATGAAAGCCAGAAAATCAGTTACAGTTCCAAACTTCATTGAAATCATTCAATACGTAAAAAACTTGCATTATCTTTTGTTGTTTGTAGTTGCCACTGTTTTGGTAGTATCAGGCTGCACAGGCACTTCGTCGACACAGTCACCTGGTGCAGTCTTCATAGTCAAGTTGGGCTGTATGTCTGACCTGGGTTTTGGGAAGTGTAACTTCTTCCGAGTGGAACACATCAACACCGCAGTCTAGGCGGCCGAAAGTAATGCCAACTTCTCGCAGCGCATCTTCGAGGAATTCCCGGTGATGCCATAGGAGGACAAACCATGACTGAAGGAACGACACTCCATTATGACGCACTACCCTTCTTCAGACGATGTCTGGCGCTGCTGCTGTTGGTCGGTGCCGTGGATGAAGAGAAATCTCAGCCTGCGACTGTCCGGTGTCGGTGCCGGCCCCTGAAGATTGCGGGGACTCGCACTGCCGGGAGAAGGGCCCGATGGCCCCGGGCGGTACTGTGGTTGGCATGCGCGCTCCTTCTGACGGCGTGCGCCTCGCCCCAGGCAGTCCATTTCCCTAAGGCCGGTGCCGAAGCGGCTTGTATCTGGCCGCCCCCAACGCAGGACACGGTCGTGGGTGTTTCTTTCTCTGGCGGCGGCAGTCGCGCGGCCCTCTTCGGGGCAGGCGGCCTGGAGGCCCTGGGACGGTTGCGTGCCCCCGAGGGGGGATCAATACTGGAGCAGGTCTCGTACCTCTCCAGCGTTTCCGGGGGTGGTCTGCCGGCAACCTACTACGCCCTGCACAAGCCCCCGCGTGGGACGCCGGTCCTCGGGCCGGACGGGACAATGACGGACGCCTATAAGACCTTCTTCGCAGATCTCCAGGCCAAGTTGGCCCAAGACTTCCAAAGCGCCCTCATTTGGCGTCAGATCAGCTCATTCCGGTTTATCCTCAACTCGGCACTGGCAGCGACCTCGCTCAATGAGATCCTCGAAGAGCGCCTCCTGGGCAAGGGCACCTTTACCGAACTGGCCGCGAGAGAGAGGAGTGGAGACAGCCCTCGGGTAATGATCAACAGCACGCTCTTCAACGACGGCCGCCGCCTCCTCTTCACCACACTGCCCCCCGACGCCACGCACTATGATTTCATCGCGGATCTGGACCGGTCGCTGACCAGCAGGGGGATAACCCGCGCATACCCCGAAGTCGTCAAGAAACGCTGGGAGTCCCTGCTCCCGGTTTCCCCGCTCGAACTCCAGTTCGATCCCTGCCCACTCAATGTGTCCGTCGCTGTAACCGCATCGGCCTCGTTCCCGCCCTTGGTCGGACCGATCACTTTCACGGTGGGCGATGAATTGGACTACTGGCATATAGGGGATGGCGGGCTTTATGAGAACCTGGGCTTGGAGTCCCTCATGTTTGCGTTCCTGAAGCAACTGCAGGACCGCAAGGCGCGCCGCGCTCTGATACTCGCCTTCAACAGCTCTTACCCCTTCTCGGTGGGCTTCAAAGAGCTCAGACAACGCAGCCTGCCCTGGACCATCTTCAACTACGACTTCTCCCGTATCCCCAGCATCATGGAGGAACGCGCCACGGCCTATTGGTCCCTGTTCTACCGCAGCCTCCAGGTCGAAGGGGTGTTTCCTGACGATATGACCCTGCGTATCATCTTCCTGAACCACGAGAGCGCGAGGTGGGAGGAGGATCTCAGCGATCTGCCCGAGGTTTGCCGCAACGAGACACCCCCCTTGAGCTCGCCGGAGGAAGTGCAACAACGCATCGCCGAGCTTCCGACTAAGTTGGTGATTGTATCCGAGTGCGACCGGCAGTTGCTCCACACGGCCGCCGCCAAGGTAGTCGCTCAGAACCAACAAACGATCAAGGACTTCCTGGCCGGCCGCCACACACTCGAGGAGGCTAAGCGATGAAACGATCCTTTCTCACAGCGGTAATCCGTCGCCTGTTTCATCCTGACACTGTTCCAGCGCGGTCGTCGAGGCAGAAGGTTCCCATCTGTTCCGTTCACAGACGCCCGAGGCAGGAAGACACCAAGCAGAGCCTTATCACTCGCACCATCAGCGTGGCTGCCGTCGCGTCGCTTGCCCTGCTCGCCGGGGCTGTTGTCGCCCAGGCCAAAACGGAGATTAACTTCTGGCATGCCATGGACGGCCAACTCGGCGAGGCGGTCAGTGAGTTGGTGAAGCAGTTCAACCAGAGCCAGGGGAAGTTCGAGGTTAAGGTTCTCTACAAGGGGACGTACCCGCAAGTGCTGGCCGCCGCCATGGCCGCCGTCCGGCAGAAGACCCCGCCCCACATCGTTCAGGTCTACGAGGTCGGCACGCAGAGTATGGTTCTGTCCGACGCCATTATCCCGGTCTATCGGTTGATGAAGCAACAACAGGTCGCGGTCGACTGGGCCGACTTCCTCAAGACGATCAACGGCTACTACTCGAAGGATGACCGGCTCTACTCTATGCCGTTCAACGTCTCGACCGTGATCCTCTACTACAACAAGGACATCTTCAAGAAGGCCGGGCTCAGCGAAAATCCCCCGGCCACCTGGCCGGAGGTCGAGGCGGCGTCCAGGAAGATCTTGGCCGTCGGCGCCGCCACGTGCGGCTTCAGCACGACGTGGCCATCCTGGACGCTGCTGGAGAACACGTTCACCTGGCACAACCAGCCCTTCGCCACCAACCAGAATGGCTACACCGGCCTCGACACCAAGCTCCTCATCAACAGCGCCTTTGGCCGCATGCACATTGGGGCGCTCGCCCGGTGGCACCAAGAGAACATCTTCTCCTATGGTGGCCGGGAGGGGCAGCTGGATCCCAAGTTCATCAATGGTGACTGCGCGATGTTCGTGCATTCGTCGTCGGCGATCGGCGACTTCAAGAAATCCCTCCCGTTCGCCTGGGGGACCGGCCAGCTCCCCCACTGGGGGTCGCCCTACCCGAAAGAGAATACCATCTTGGGCGGCGCCACGCTGTGGGTGCTACGGGGGCACGCGCCCGGGGATGACCAGGGCGTCGCGCAGTTCCTGAAGTTCCTCTCCGAGCCGCGCCAGCAGATGTGGTGGGCGGCCACCACGGGCTATGTGCCTATTACCAAGACGGCCCTCGATAACCTGGAGAAGGGCTCCTTCTACATGCAGAACCCCGAGCAGCGGCCAGGCATGAGCCAGCTGCTCAACCCCACGCCTACCCCGAACAGCCGGGGCCTCCGCCTCGGCAACTACGTCCAGGTTCGCGAGGCCATCGAACTCGAATTGGAGAACATCTTCACTGGAAAGAAGACCGTCAAGGAGGGGCTCGACGCCGCGGTGATGAGGGGTAACGCGATCCTCAGGCAATTCCGGGTCACCCATGGCGCATCACCCCAAGGGGAGATCTGAGGCGGCACGATTCGAGGCGTCGGAGCGGAGACCTGGACATAAAATGCAACCGCAGTGCCTGCCGCTACCCAATGGACAATATGGATATGGTTTGCTTGAACTTGTGGGACTAAGGAGGAGGTTATGTAGATCCCATTTTATTGTCATCAGAAAATGAAGGCAAGGTCAAATGGCTCTACCTTTTATGCACATTTCAATCGATACTGTTCAGCTCTATCAATATCATCACACTCACACATTGGTAGGTGTTAGATGCAAATATATTCTTAAAAATAAAAAATTGTTTCTATAATGCATATTATCTTAAAAATACGGATGTGCGCATTACTTCCTGTACTGTGCAGTTGATGAATTTTAAAAAATATGCAAGATTACAATCGAAATAGTTGAAATTGCGCGGCACCGCCGGGAAATCAGGCGGCAAACGGAGAAAACAAACATCAACCTAAATATCGGGAGAAACCGGTCTACTCGACTAAATTAATATACCGGGGGGAATTTTGTGACAAGATATAAACTGACAAGTTATCTTCTGCTAATCTGCCTGATTCTCATCGGTTTTTCAATTCTGGCCGGATGTACCCAGAAGGGACCAGACACGACCATTGTGAAGACCGACGCCGGCTATATTTCAGGAATTAATGATGATGAGAACGGGCTCCGGATTTATCTCGGCGTACCCTATGCATCACCCCCTACCGGGGACTTACGTTGGAGACCAACGGTACCGATGCAGCCGTGGACCGGCACAAGAAACGCATCCGAATTTTCTGCGTTCTGTCCCCAGCCACCCCATTCAGACACCTCCGGGGATGGTATGAGCGAAGACTGTCTGTACCTCAACGTCTGGACACCTGCGAAAAGTGCTGACGAGAAACTCCCGGTCATGGTCTTCATCCATGGCGGGGCATTCGCCGAGGGAACCGGTTCTTACCCGCTGTTTAACGGGTCCGCGCTTGCCAGGAAAGGCGTGGTTGTCGTCACGTTCAATTATCGCTTGGGCGCTCTCGGGTTCCTCGCCCATCCCCAGCTGGATAACGAGTCCATAAACAATACCTCCGGCAATTACGGGATCCTTGACCAACAGGCAGCCCTGAACTGGGTCCAGAAAAACATCGGGAATTTTGGGGGAGAGCCGTCACGGGTGACCATATTCGGGCAATCGGCTGGAGGTTCAAGCATCCTCGTACATCTCGTAAGTCCGCAGAGTAAGGGGCTCTACCAGCAGGCCATCGTCCAAAGCGGCCCAATCTGGACAAACGGGACTATCCTGAATATCTACAGTTCAAAAGCCGATGCTGAACGGTACGGGGAGGAGTACGCAAAAAGTTTCGGATATGAGGGTCCTGATGCAATTACGCAGATGCGAAAATTGAGTGCAGGGGACCTGGTCAATAATACACCGTGGCCGGCCTCCGCGTTCTGGCGCATACACACCCTGCGGTTCAAGCCGGCAATTGACGGATGGATCATCCCGGACTCCCCGGACAATATGTTTCTCCAGCACCGTGAAAACCCGGTACCCTTGATCGTCGGGTGCAATGCCAATGACGGGATTACCCTTACCGCGAATGCAAACATGTCCGTTCCGGAATACCAGGCATTCATCCGGAACGTATTTGGAAAGAACGCAGATGCAGTTCTTGCAACATACCCTGCCGGTACCCCCGATGAGGTCCAGCTGCAGTTAAACCATCTTATGACCGACTACGACTTTAAGGATTCCGCGAAGTTTGCGGCGGGATCGATGGCAGACATTCACCCTAGCACGTACCTTTACCTGTACTCCTATGAACTGCCCAATCAACCGTACGGAGCACTCCATAGCAGCGAGCTCTTCATGGTGTTCCGTCCACCCGGTACATATCCGGATCCCACGAGTACCAGAGTCTCGGCGAATATGATGGATCTCTGGACCCGGTTCGCGAAGACTGGCGACCCGAACGGAGGGCTGAATGTCACCTGGCCTAAATATACCCGTGAACACGGCCAGTATCTTGATATCGGGGATACTCTGACCGTGAGGAGCATTACAGACTACAGGAAACCATAAAAACTGGTTGACACAAGAGTAGTATGAAAACAGATGTAAAAACCGGAATCCCCATAGCGGTACTTTGACACTCGTGGTTCGATTCTCTACCTTTTTTTAGCACAAGCCATAGACAAATGCCTATTCCGCTGATTTCGCCATGTGATTCCGAAGGATGTCGCCACCCTGTTCCGGATCATGTGATAGGGGGTCTTGAAACATCAGTTTTTTTATCTGAGATCTGTGACAACTTTGAAGACTTCAAGTGGAAAGAAACACTTTAGCGGACATAACGATTTTGCAACATTGTAGGTGAAATAAACAAGCACTTCTTCCTCCCCATTTTTATAAATTTGATTTTATGATAGGTTACAATTAGTAATTGTTAAGTGAATCTTCTTCATTAACCTAGATAATAATTAGTATGGTGTCCCCGGAATTGTAAAAAAAAAAGCCCATAAGTAATAATTTGGTATAAAGCCACTTGGGGGGAAGTGTTATATGGAAAATATTTATTATCTATTTCTTGGCTGGTTCTTAGGACTGTTAAGTCCAAAAATAATTAAACTTATCGAAAAGCCTTATCAAGCTAGGGAAATTAAAAATGGAATTATTTCTGAGCTAAACGAAGTAAAACTTAGGATGGCATTACTAGTTAACACTCTCTCCCCTCAATATTTTTCTTTAAATAAAGAAATGATTCGTTGGCTTTTACCATATGTTGAAGAACATGAACGATTATATCTAGAGGGAAAAAATATGTCAGAACCTCTAAAACAATTGGTTAAGGCTGATAAAGAAGAATTTACCAAAATGGTTACATTTATAAAGGAAAAAGATCCTGAACCGGGTTACCGGTTGATACCTTACCTGTTACCGTTTTTGGAATCTCAAATCAGTTCATTGACCATATTTAATTTAAGTTTCCAAAAAGATCTTCTAAAGATAAAAGTTAAAATTTCCCTTTTAAATGAACTTATTACTACTTCAAGATTCTATTATGATAAGACATTTGAAAATTTGACTGAGAACAATCATATTATTATCAAAAAAAATCTCGTAGAATCTTATACGATTGTTGCACGGACGAGCAAAAGACTTGTCGAAGAAATAGATCAATTTATTTCAAAATATAAGAAAGTATAAATTATTACCAGCAATCCTGCCTGTTCAAAAATCGTATATTTCTTTCTTTCTCCTGTCATGAATTAGTATAGAATAATGTATTATGTGAGAGAATGATGGAAGACATATTTGCCCGAAGATAAGAACACCGAACCGTTCCAGCGGATCGCTAACGCTCCAGGTTAATTCTGTGTTAGTCTCTTTCAATTGCTAATCTTCAGTTTTCCCTGCTTCATGAATCTATTGACTCGTGTTAGATGCAATATTTTCGTAAAAATAAAAATTGTTTCCATAATGCATATTTTCTTAAAAATACCGATGCACGTGTTTCTTCCTGAAGTCAAGCGTTCGGTAATTTTCATGGGCATCCAAACTTTCAAACTGAAATGATTGCCGATGATCTTTATGGCGACCCGGAAACTCCTGTCAACGATAAAACATTACCCAATAAGGCGCTGAAGCGGACGGGGCAAAACAGCCCACCGTGCCGCTTAGCTTTGTGTTCAACGTTTCTAACCATTATCAGGTTTCTTTGATTTATATTTCCGATGTTTTCTTAGAATTCCCAATTGAACATAAATCCGCCCATAAAGCCGATATATTGTTCTCGGAAAAGTTCCGTAGAAACGAAACCGGTGATCCGAGTGGTTTCCGTTAAAAGGAAAGAGAGATCCCCCTGAACGGCCAACGAATCTCGACCACTTTGCAGGAAGGTGTCAAATTTATATGATTCATATCCTACAAAGGCGGCTGTCAATGTGGATTTGTTGTCGAGTAATTCGTGCATCCATCGGGCCGTCAAACCTGCTTGAACCAACATGTCCTTCCATTTTGTCGTGGAACGAACTTGCCCTCCCACTGCGGAACGCAGAGAATTGTAGTTGGCTTGATCCAGCACCAGGCTGGCTCCACCATTTTCCACAATATCTGGTCTGAACAGGTATCCATAGTCTAGTCCTGCCAAAGGACCGAATTTGACGCACCCACCCGACCATTCGTATCCACCGCCAATACTGGCTGTTCCAATGAAGCCTGTCCAATCGCTTTCTGCTGTTCGCGCGTAACTGCCAATGAGAACGTTTCGCTGCATTCTTGTGCTTTCCAGCCCGATTCGTCCCAGACCATATATATATGCACCATTCCAGTAGTCACCCGGCCGCAGAATGCCGTGGGCACCTAATTGAATTGTGTTGATTTGCGCCGTTGATTTGCGTTGGGTCAATATCTCCGTATTCCGATATCCATAGGACACGTGAACCCCCGTTGTGAGACCGTTATGGAGGGTACGTTCAAATCCGCCCAACAATCCTTCCTCTGTAACATTAGACCCGAGCATATTAGAAGAAGTGCTTTGGGCTTGGAATCCGCCATAGGGAACCACAAAACCCTGCCAACCTTGGAACGTATCTCCGCTACTGAGGGCCTTTTGGCCGTTGCGGAAAGCTGCACGGGTAATCATGTTCCAAATAATTATTCCCGACAGCATACGGTTGGAGTCCAGCGAGGCTTGTGCGGCATTTTGATATGTTGCCGGAGAAAGTTCGTCTAAAGCTTTGGTGATATCGCTGCCATCTTTAGCCGAAAAATCGAGTGCCGCAAACAGATTTTGCATATCTCCTTCGGCGATATCGTCAATTTTATCCAGCACACTGCCGATAGATCGAGAATCTTCATCATCCGAAAAACGCTCGTATATATCGCTGTCTCGCACCGTGCTGATGAGAAAAGTATTATCCGGATTTTCCGCAAACAGGAATTTAAGTGTAGGGGAATCGGGCGCTTCAAAGGTAGCGTTCGGTAGCGTTCCTGATCCGATAGAAATCATATTCGTAAGCGCGGGAAGGTTGAGAGTGCCTCGATAATAATCTTTAGCTGGCGTAATAGCAATACCGCCACCCGGGTTGTTGGTAAAAGAACCGGTGATTTGAATAGAATCTGTTTGGGCATGGTCGTTGAATTCCAATTGAACAACACCGTAGTTAGCGAAATCACCATCTACATACGCGGAACCAATACTGTTTCCAGGCGCCCAAGTGCCTCTGTTGATAAATCGGCCAGTATTTGGCGTGATATTATCCGCAAGCAATCTGGGGATATAAATTTTATGATTTCCGCAAAGTATACTGCCGGTATCGACATTTAGACTGAGTGCGTAAATGCCACCACCGATGGGGGTATTAAGGGATGTTCTTCCCCCTACTGTATTAATGATGAGGCCATATTTCCCGTCAATATTGCCATCCATTCGTGTGGAGAACGTCGGATCAGCCAGGCCGGTGGAGGTGACGCCGAAATTTAAGGTGGTGATGTAATTTCGCTCGCTACCAGTTGGAATATGGATGATTTTCCATGGATCCCACTTGGATATAATGTCACCTTGAATGGCGCCGCCATTTAACACGTTAATTTCTTTTACATGAACATCCTTATCGATTTGAATGGCCGTAGGTCCCTTTAATGTGCCCGTGATATTAAATTTGTTGACGAGCGCTCCCGACAAGTCATAGTTAATTTTGGTATAGAAGTATAGATCATCCGAATTAGCGAATGCCGGTGTGCCGTCTGCTTTGAGAGTTTCTTTTGTGTAGTAGGAGGTAAAGTAGGGGGTAAAGGTGTAGGCAGAGTCGGCCATGCCAATTCCAAAATGCGCCGCAATACCGCCTGCGCCTGTGGCTTGGAGTGTTCCATTGAGGTTGATGACGTTGTCGGACCCGTACGAAACCAGTAAACCCGTTCCATTTACGCCATTTGCAGAAACCGTTGTTCCCTTGGCGATGGTGACTGTATTTTGACTTCCGTCAATCCGGATTCCGCCCGCACCGTAACCGGTTGTATATATATCACCGGCCTGGGTCAGGTTTAATTTGTCTCGATAGACGTGTACCCCCGTCCCATAAGAGGCTGTCTTGGGAGAGCTGGCGGTGCCATATCCCAGCGTGTTGGTGGTCGTGAGTTCTGTCTCGGCAAGGTATCCATACCCAATTTTCAAGTTGGTTGCGCCAGGCAGAGTAAATTTAGTAAGACCTTTTCCCAAGTTGGAGGGAGTGTAGCTTTTGCCAAAGAAATCACTCAAATTGATATTATATCCAATATCTTTGAGAGCGGCCAATTCAATTTCCGTAAACAACATATTGCGAATGGGAGAATATGACATAATAGAGCCCAATAATGCAGGGTGACCCAATACATTCGCATCATCTAAAATATAGGTGTCTTCCTTTCCGCCCATGAGAGGAAGACCGTTGTTATTGGTAAGCGCGTTGACATTAGGACCTTTAAAGGTGGCGAAAAAGGGCTTGCTCGCATCTGCCGAAGGATTTGCTCCGGCAATTTGCATATAAAAATATTTGTCTGTGCCCGGGGTGGCAGATCGTTTTACTTCGGCCCCCTGCGTAGCTTTTTTGCCGGTGATGTCGTAAATGCCGATTAGGCCGCCGGGAAGTCCCCCTGCCCACGCTGTTTGTATATCAATGTACCAGGGATCTGTTGGGTTGGTTTTTTTTTCAGCTTGATACAGTGGTCCAAGCATGCCTAGCCCATGCATTAGTTCGTGAGTGATTGTGCTGGTGATAGAGTCGTCATCCAGTAATAGGCGAGTGGGTGTTGCCGAATAATTCACGTTGAAAACAATTTCGGTGTGGTAATCGTAAGAACTTTGGACCGGCCACAGTTTTTTTCCATCTGGCTCTATCCCGACAAGGTAGTAATACGTGTCAGGGTTTGCTCTTTTGGTATAAGGCGTCCAGTTATAAGCGGAGCCTGTTCCGGTAATAACTTTTGCTAAACTGACGACTATTCCGGGCGGTTGGGTAGTGCCTAGTCTTTCATTCCAGTACTTAAAGGCGCCTGAAACAGCGCTCATTTCAGCCGCCGAAAAGTTGTCTGTCGCTTGTTTCGTTTTTCCATCCGGCTCTTTAAACGAATCGCCCTTGACGCGAGTACGTATCGTAAAAGGGCCCTCATTTGTATCCGTGTAGGCCCATGCGGATGTATTGACAAGAGAAAAAATAATGATGGCAGAAAGCAAGGATACAATGATGAGATTTTTTTTCATACAGATAGTTTGCTTTCGTAGGATTCCGATAGTGATTGATTGATAAGAACGTCCTTTTTGCTGAATGCTTTATAGGAAAAGCTGTTTTATATGTCAAGAGAAAAAGAATGCAGTTATGAAGAAATGCAACATTAAAAACATAATAAGAAACATAACTCTCGGACTGGGTGCATTGGTCTCAATAAGTTGCAGTGGTTACAGCACTATAATCAAGATGCAAGAAGTGA
>Ga0209226_10001297_pt1 | contig 11480 bp, 7 predicted proteins | sample BarGraNGADG00212_2_FD_184497 | JGI IMG/M metagenome (GOLD analysis project Ga0209226, IMG submission 184497) | Arctic peat soil microbial communities from Barrow, Alaska, USA - Barrow Graham LP Ref core NGADG0011-212 (SPAdes) (version 2) | ecosystem: Environmental > Terrestrial > Soil > Wetlands...
GACGAGCCTGCTCACATACATCCCGGCCACTGTCGAATCACGCGCGACCATCGAGCCGTTCGGCACGGAACCCGGTGGGGTGACGCCGTTTATGAACATCCACTTATACTTGCCGATGTCGGTGACGAAGATCTTTTTGGCCTGCCACTGCTCCACGCCGAGTTTGGGCGGTTTGCTCGTCTTATCGAGAGTGACGCCATAGATACCCGTGGGCCAGGCGTTTCCGACCACGTCGCCGTTAGATAGCTGCCCCATGGTCCCGGAAACCGCCTTCGCGAACTCGGATATCTGGCCGAGAGGCGCGCCCGGCAAGCCGCCGGCGGGCAGCTTGAGTATGGCTACATTGAGGTCCTTGTTGCTGGCCTTGAGCTCGCATTGGTAGGCTTGACCACTGTATGAGCTGATGAACAGGGGGTATCGAGCCGTCTGGTTGGTAGACGGGCCTATATGCTCGGTGATCGAGTCGCAGGTAGTAATGACATAGGTTCCATCGCCCACCACGAAGCACGAGCTCATCCAGCTCGATGTGTCGCCGAAGACGCGCACGACGCCCGCGCAGTCGGCAAGCGTATCAGCCGAAGCGCAGGCAGCGGCCGCCATCAGTAGAACCAACGCGAAGATGATAGCTCTCATATACGGACCTCCTCTACGATGATGCATCCGCGGAGCCGATTGTTCCAAGCTCCGACTGTTTTGACCGCCATTCAACTCTACCACTTCAGGTGCGTCAGGGGCAAATGCGCGAAGCGCGAAGGAACAAACTCACGCTCAGCGCCGGCGTTTCCACGCTCAGCATTCGCCTCCGTTGAGTTTGTTTTTGCTGTTTTCATATTTCGCGCTAACTCCGACCGCCAGGACATGAGTTCGATACCCAACAGGCAGTATAGCACGGTTGCGGCGTGTTGTCAACAGGTGGTGCGCGGGACTGCCATGGCCCAGGGATAGGAGTTCTGCCGGTCTCCCAAGATACCGTCAGTCACCCCTGAGTAGTTCTGCGTCTGCCCCGTGATCTTCTGCCAGCCCTGGTTGGACTGAGCTGGTGTGAGTCGCCGTCGTCAGCGTGAGGTTGAGCGCTCTCAGGCCTTTGCCGTGGGGGCCGGGTTCCTCTGCTTTTGCTCAGCCGTCTTTCGCCTTCGTGCCGCGACCCAGCACAGACCGAAGCCTAGAGCCGCAATTGACGCCGGTTCGGGAACCGGCTCGACGGTAAGGCGGAAACACAAGGCGTCAGTTACCGTGAAGTACGGAAAGTCGACTACCACATGGCCGGTATGAGATCCGGCTCCGGGCCGCACCTCCCATAGGAGTTGCCATTGTGGCGAAGGAAATGTATATCCTCCCAAGTCCACGCGCAGATACGGCGCTGCCTCGCTGTTTATGCTGGCAGCCCAATCGAACTCGGCGTGGTACCACGGCTCTTGCCCAATCATCATTAGAGGCGAAGCTGCTGCTTGGTCACCCATGTTGGCGTTCCCAGCATGGCAATCGAACAGGAGACCATTCTGCTCGGAATCAGACCCCTGGCCTGGTGGTGAGCCAGGGTGCATGACGTTCACCACCCTTGCTTCAATCGTTGGCACAGAATGGTAAAGGTTAGCCTGATCTGCCAGGAAACCCCTCCATTGGTGTCTTGTACTCCAGGTGTCGGTTTCCGGGTCATACCATGGATAGTTAAGATACATTCCGGAGAAGTTGAATATCTTCACATACGAGGACTCGGATACCGGAACAGCTAGCGGGTCCGCATGGAGCACTAGCGTTTGCGCAATGATCGTACTGGTCAGTGCGGCCAGATACATCCCGGCACGAAGCCTATTCATCATTTGCTCCTTCCAACGGATTGCACGTTAGTTGATCGTGCTCCATTGGGCCCTCAGCTGTTGGCAGCGGTCGAGCCCGCACCACTTCAGTATTGCATGCTACCAAGCAATCGTCAAGGGGTTGAGTGATGGTGTCAGAAACTTGTGCTCACTAATAAACATCATTTGAACTCCCGCCCACCCCTCAGTCGTCAATGTCCCCAGCCACCGGCGCCAGCGCGAGGTTGAGCGCATTCAGTCCCTTGCCGTGGGCACCGGCGAAGTCGGCGGGGTATGGCGTGTCGAAGCCCCTCATTGCGTGCCAGAGGACCCGGTTGAGGGTATCGTTGTCGGCCGCGTCCACCTCATCGAAATCCAATGCCGCGCTCTGCTGCGCCCAGTAGAGCGGCTTCCCGCTTAGCTTCTCCGGCTTGGGGTTGACCTCGTCTATTGGGACGTTGCTGGGCAGCGCGGTGTAGGGCGTGAAGTCGGGCTTGTCCATAAAGCACTCGCGCATGACCGGGGCCATCGCGTCCATCTGGTTCATCGGTGGGATGCCCAGGATCAGCTCCATCGTGCGCAGCACCGAGGTCTGGTTGTAGAAGTTGCTTACGACCGCGCCGCGCCTCACATAGGGGCTGATTGCGAGGCAGGTGGAACGGTGACCATCCACGTGATCGTAGCCCGACTGCGGGTCGTCCTCGTTCACGAATATTGCGGTCTTTGCCCAGAACTTGCTCTTGGATATGGCCTCCACTATGCGCCCGACAGCAAGGTCGTTGTCGGCCAGGAAAGCTCGCGGAGTGGGCTTGCCGGGCGACAGGCCGGCGGTGTGGTCGTTGGGCAGCAGGATGGTTATGAAGTTGGGCCACTGGCCTGTTTTCTCGCACTGGGCGAACTCGCGCAGGAATATGTCGGCCCGAGTCTGATCGGGAACGGCCAGCGTCCAGCCAGGGTAGTTCGGGCAGCTATACCGCCGCAGAGCCTCGATATTGAACGTCCCCGAGAACCTATACTTACCGGTCTTGGCCAGGTGGTCTTCGTAGATTTCCTTGAACGAGGCTTTGATCTTGGAGGCGTCAGTGCTCATCTCGCCATAGTTGCGGAACGAAAGGCCGTGCAGCAGCGCGTTGTCCCAGATAAAGCCGGTCGAAGCGTAGGCCAGCGCATCGTTGCCCTCATAGGGATAGCTGCGCGGCCATCCCCCATACCCCTTCTCGATGTAGTCGGTGGCATAACCCTGGGTTGCCCATTGGTGGCCGTCCGCCGAAACCACCCCGTTGCAGTAGTAGTTGTCCAGCAGCACGAACTGATCGGCCAGCGCGTGCTGGTTCGGCGTGATCTCCCTTGGGTAAATGCAGAGGTTCGGATCGCTGTTGGCCCTGGTCATGTCGCCGAAGACCTGATCGTAAGTCTTGTTCTCTTTAATGATGTAGACGCAGTGCTCGATGGGAGACGGTTCCCCCGCTCTTTGGGGCACGGGCACGGGCTTCGCGCCGGTCTGCGCCTTCTCCAACGCTCGCAGGACATGAGGCACACGGGAATCCGCGAGGACCTGCTTCGTGTAGGCTTTGAGCTTTTCGGCGCTGGGCAGCGGCACTCTCTGCACGATCCCGAGCGCAAAATGCACATCCCAGGCGAGGCCGCCCTTGCTGTCGGTCGTCTTGCCGCCGGGGCTTCGCGAGCCGTAGCCCTTGACGTTGGCGATGTAGAGGTATGACCCATCGGCGGCAAGCGCGCCGGGATACCAGCCCGTAGGTATGAAACCCCGTGTCTTCGAGCCCACGACCGCGACCGCGTTGTTTCCGCCATTTGCGATATAAACAGTGGTCCCGTCGCGGCCCAGCGCGAGCGCATTGGGAGCGCTGCCGAACGGCAGCGATGCGTCCGGCTTAACGTCGATCGTACGGGTGACTTTGCGCGTAAGTGTGTCGATCACGCTCACCGAGTCCGAGTTGGCGTTAGCCACGTAGAGAACGTTGCGCTTGGCATCGAGTTCGAGGTCGCACGGATGCAGCCCCGTCTCGATTTGCGCTGTCTCCTTGCCCACGTTCAGGTCCACCAGCGAGACGGTCCCGCTGGCGGCCACGCTGTTCTTGTCTACCACGATGGGAGTGCCAGAGGAGAGTTCCGTCTTTTCTCCCTCGCGGGGCATTCGCCCTCCCCAGTTGGACACCCACGCGGTCATTCCGTCGGGGGATAGCGCCACGTCGTAAGGCGCGACACCGACGGGGATCTGCCTGGTGAGCTCCCCCGATGCCAGATCGAGCACAGCCAGGGCATTGTTGCGCGAGAGGCACACGTATGCCAGCTTCTCGTCCGGCGAAAGAGCGATCCCGCATGAGGTCGGATTGCCCTTGCCTCCGGGACCGGGTATCGTTATCTTTCGCCCGACCGAGACTGTCCCGTCGCCGGCAACAAGCATCTCCAGCACCTGGGTCTGCGATGTCGTGACGTAGAGTTTGGAGCCATCGCGAGTAATCGCCATGCCGTGATACGAACCCGAGACGCCGGCATCGAACTTGATCTCCTCCAGTATCTTCCATTCGGCGGTCGGGATGACCAGCAGGCTCGTATTGGTCTTCGTGAATAGGGTCTTGCCGTCGGGAGACAGCAACATATCCACCGGCCGGCCGCCGAATTTGATGGTCTGGCCGGCGGGCCGTATCAGTTGCTTCGTGGACACCACGAGGGCACCGTCCACGACCGCACCGACGGTCGTATCACCGCCCGCGACACACGGAAGCGCAAGGCATAAGGCAATGCAGGCAAGCATGCGGCTCATCATTCTGATTCTTCACCCCATTATTAGATGTCAGCTTTGCAGATCAACTTCCGAAGAAGTACTTGAGAATCCCCTTTGCCACTGCCTGGGCCATGATGTCCTGATCTTTCGGGTCCTTGAGCATCTCGCGCTCCTTGGGGTTCGTGTGGAAAAGGAACTCGGTGAGCGCCCCCTGACAGCCTCCATTATATAGCACCGCAAGCCGATACCAGTGCGTCCGCGTGCCCATGTCCTTGACGTCGGGGTAGAAGCTCGCCTTCATGGCCTCGACCAGCTCAGCTTGAACCAAATCAGCAAGGCGTTTGCCATCGTCGCCTCTGTAGAATGTCCACGACCCGCCGCCCGGATCGCTGGTGCCGGTCGCATCGGAGTGAAGCGCGAAGAGGATATCACAGCCCAGCGCGCGGGAAAGGTTGGTTTCGCGATCGAGGCTCGTGCGCTCGGTCTGGGTGTTTCGGCTGATGAACGCGTCCACGCGACCGTCCAACTGCAGGATCTTCTGCACCTTGACGGATATGGCAAACATGTTCATGCCCTCGTTATAGAGCTCCTCTTTGTTGGGGCCAAAGATCTGGTTCGCGAACTGGTTCGAGGGGTTGAGCATGATCCTCGGGCGGAAGCTGATCTTGTCCTCCCAGTTCATAACCGGCAGATCATCGACGGTGTCTATGCGCACGAGCTTGCCCTCGCCGGGCGCGAAGCTCACGTTCCAGACGCAGGCGCCATTCTGGTCGCCTGCAATGACGGAAACTTCCTTGCCCGACGCCGGGCTGACTTCATAGAGAGCAACCTTCTGAGAAAACTTAATCGTAGCCTTGGCCGCGCTTGTCAGGCTGCGGTTCACCAACATGGCGTATCGGAGCCCATCATCGGAGTTGAACTGCCCGATCACGAACTCGCCGCCTTTGACTCCCTGGATCAGCCCTCCCTCCGGCAGCGGCCTGCAGCCTTCGGGCAATGAACCGGTGTGGTAGACCGCGACCGTGTTCAGCCGCATCAGGGTCGGCCCGAGTTTTTTGATCTCGCCGTTGATCTTTTTGGCAATCGCATACTTGGCGGTGGGCTTGCCGTCCGCGCCTATGATCGCGTCGTGGTAGCCGGCGGGCGTCGTATACGTGTAATACATGATTCCACGGGCCCCGTAGGCGAGCGCGGTAAAGGCCTGCCAGCGAATATCCGCTTCCGTGGGGTCCTTGTATGACAGGTGCGCGGCCGAGAGCATAATATAGTTGAATGGAATACTGTGCTTGATCGACTGGCGACGGATGATCTCCAGGTTCGTGAAATAGTCCGTGCGTACCGTGCCGTCAGCCATCAGGGCGTAGTGGTCATAGCTCAATAGCTTCGGCTTGACCAGCCGGCAATACTCGTCCACGTGCTGCTCGTAGGTCCAGTTGCCGAGCTGCTCCTTGGTCGCGTATGTGGGGAAGAGATTGACAAACGGTATGTGCATAGGGTCCTTTTCGAGCAGGTATTGGTTCACGGCGCTGATGCGGTTAAACAATCTCGCGTTTGGCTCATCGACGACATAGTAGCCCCACAGCGCCGGGTGGCCGGCATAGTCGGCGATAACGGCGTCGAAGTTCGCGGCGAAGTCTTTATCGCGACTGCTCTTCGGCGCCACGCGCGCGTCCACCACCATGCCTTTGATGCCATTGGCCTCGCAGAGGTCAAGGGCTTTGATGTTGGCCTGTGCGCTGTCGGCCTGAATCATGGCCACGGTGAAGTTCGCTCCCGCGACCTCGGCGAAGCGCTGTTGGGTGAACTCGGTCGGCCCGCACCACTGCCCAATGAAAAACTCATTGGCTGCCCTGGCCGCGCACGCCGACACGAGCGTCAGCGCCACTAACAGAAACACCACTTCCTTCATTATTGTCCCCCTTCGGACGGCAAACCTGGGAAGATGGCCGGTTCGCGTTGGCCTGTTCCCGTGGAAAAACCTTTATTGAGCCTAGCACCTCATCCGCAGTCACGTCAAGCGGCCCGTGTCTCTTTTCGTTGACACTGAGCCCAGCCGGTGCTATACTGCGACCGGGCTACAAGTTCAGCACTTTCTCCCACGATCGGAGACCCGTCATGCTCAAGGGCATCGCGAAAGTCGGTGGCGGCGACGTGCCGGAAGACCGGCACGAAATCGTAGTTGCGCTATCCAATCTCTCAAGGATTCTCGGCGAGTCGGAGGCTGATTCGGCGTTCTCCGTTGTCGCCGAAACTACGGCGACGCTGCTGAGGGTTCCCAAGGCGGTCATCTTCCTGAGGCGCGACGGCGACGACCTGACGGTTGTCGGAAGCGCAGGCGTCGCCGATGAACCGGCCCTCGTCTCGGCAGCGCGTAAGATCGCGGATGACGGGATCTCAGGCAACGGCCCGATCATAGTGTCCAATGCTTCCGCGGACACGAGCGCCTCAGCGAGGGACCTCTCAAGAGCCGGAGTCGCATCGGTGCTATGCGTGCCGCTGCGGGTAGGCCGGGCGAACATCGGCGCGATCGTCGCGATGTCGGATGTGGTGCGCGCGTTTTCGCCTTCGGATATCGAGCTGCTGCACGTGGTGGCCAGCCAGACCGCGCTCAAGGCGTGGCGCGGCGAGCCCGAACCCAAAGCTGAGAGCCAGGCGGAGCTGATAAGGCTCGCGCAGCGCAAGATACAGGAGCTCTCGCTCATCAACCAGATCAGTGGCGCGGTCAGTTCCACGCTCGATCTCGACGAGCTGTTGGACATAGCGCTCGAACAGAGTATGCTCGCGGTCGGGGCCGACACGGGATCGCTGATGCTGGTCAACGAGGAGACGAACCGGCTGGAGATCGCCGCCTCGCGCGGGCTGGCCCAGAGATACGTGGAGAAAACCTCTCAGGAGATCGGCACCAGCGTGGCCGGATGGGTTGCCAAACACGGCGAAAGCGTGCTGGTCTCCAACGCACATACCGATTCGCGATTTCAGATGCCGTTTTTCCGCGACGACATCACCTCCGCGGCTTCGGTGCCGCTGAGGTCGAAGAACGCCGTCATCGGGGTGCTCAACGTCAGCACCACGCATGCCGATCGCAGATTTGATGAGCGCGACCTGCAGTTGCTGGGAACTGTGGCAAACGAGCTCGCGGTGGCCATAGACAATGCGCGGCTCTACGCTCGCGTGAACCGCCGCACCAAGCAGCTCGACAGCCTGCTGGGGATTTCCAAGACCGTCACATCGACGCTGAATTTGGATGAACTGCTCCGGCGGCTGGCTGATGAGATCACGAAGTTCTTCGGGCTCGACGTATGCGTGCTGATGCTGCTCGACGACCTCAGCGAAAGACTGAGGCTGGGCTACGGGACCGGCCTCAAGACCCGCCGAAAATACGCATACTTCGATCTGGCCTCGCCGCTCGCCGCGCAAGTGAGCAAGACATCCAAGAAGCTGCTCGTTCGGGACATCCGTAACTCCAAGCATTATGCGACCGACATATCGGAGCGCGAGGGACTCCGGTCCGTGATCTGCCTGCCGCTAAAAAACGCGGGCAGACTGGTGGGCGTCGCGGTCGGGTTCACGAAGGAGATCCGCACGTTCCCCAGGTCACAAAAGGAGATCATGCGCCCGCTGGGTGAGCTCGCGGGAGTGGCGATCCGCAACGCGAGGGTCTACCGGCAGAAATACAAGATAGCGGAGATACTCACGCAGCGGCTGATGCCGTCGAGCGTTCCACGCATCGAGGGCCTCGACATCGGGCACAAGTTCATGCCCGCGCACGAGGTCGGCGGGGATTACTACGATTTCCTGCAAGTCGGCCCGGGCAAAGTGGGGATCGTGGTTGCCGACGTGTCCGGTCATGATGTGGAGGCGGCCGAATACACGTCAATGGGCAAGCACGTGCTGCGCGCCTACGCAAAGCAGCACGCCTCCCCAGCGCACGTGCTGAGCAACACGAACGACCTCGTCTGCGAGGACACCCGCGCGGAGGTATTCATCAGCGCGTTTTATGGAGTCCTCGACCTCGAAGCAAAGAAGCTGCGCTACGCCAACGCCGGGTGCGAGAGGCCCATTCACTACAGGCCGGGCGACGGAAAAGCCTCGCAGCTCGACGCCGAGGGAATCCTGCTGGGTATACGCGCGGGCGCGCGGTTTGTGGATCGCGAGATCGACCTGCGTCCGGGCGACGTCATTGCGATGTTCACCGACGGGCTTACCGAGGCGGGCGTGGACAAGCTCCGCTTTGGAACCCAGCGCGTTATTGCGGCGTTAGCTTCCAGTGCTCACCTCGGCTCGCAGCAGATCGCCGATTCCATCTCCGATGCGCTCCTCGAGTTCGTGCACGGCCGCGTGACCGACGATGTCGCCATCGTGGTCGTCAAGGTCTCCTAGACCCCGATTTATCTTCGCCTACTATGCAGCCCGAACCAAACTCCGCCGATAATCATAGTACCACAGGCTGTGAGACTACGCCGGTGACGAGCAGGAGGCTCTGGAGTTGAGGCAAGGCCAGGTAGTGGAGCTTGAAGTACCCAGTTCACCTGAGTACGTGGCCATAGTACGTCAGGCCGTGGAAGGGATTGCGCGGCGGATGGACTTCGATGAGATCCAGATCGAGGATCTCAAGCTCGCGGTCGGCGAGGCCTGCAGCAACGCCGTCCGGCACGGCTGCGCCAAAGACGACCTCCAGCATATCGCGGTGCGATGCATGGTCCTTTCGGATGGGCTCTCGGTCGAGATCCGAAACAATATCTCCAATTGCGACGTTCCCCTTGTCCCCGTCGCGCCCGACGTCACCCGAGAAGGGGGTTTTGGGCTCTATCTAATCCGCAAGCTTATGGACGAGGTGGACATCGTCTGGGAGCCGGAAACGGCCGTCGTGAAGATGCTCAAGCGGCTGAACTCGCACGCGGCTTAACTCTGATCCTTCCTCAGAATGCCCCGCGCCTTTCGTATCTGCCGCTTCACTTCCCCTAACGCCGTACCGCCGGTGGCTTTTCGCGCGGCGACGCTGGCCTCGACGGTGAGCATGTCAGCTATGTTAGCCGGCGCGCCGGTGGCGAAACGCTTGATCTCCTTGAGAGAGAGATCGCTTAGCTGTTTATCGTTCTCGATACAATACGCCACCAGCGACCCGACCTGTTCGTGGGCGGTCCTGAACGAAACCCCCTGCCGAACGAGCGCGTCAGCGAGATCGGTGGCGGTCGAGAACGCCTCTCCGGCAGCCTTGTGCATTCGCTCGGCGTTGAACTTTGCACCTGAGAGCATCAGCGCGAAGACCTTCAGCGACATTTGCACCGTGTCGGTCGCGTCGAAGAGCTGCTCCTTGTCCTCCTGGAGATCGCGGTTATACGCAAGCGGCAGGCCCTTCTGGAGCGTCAGAATCGACATCAGGTCACCGATCACCCGCGAGCTCTTGCCCCGCACAAGCTCGGCCACATCGGGGTTCTTCTTCTGAGGCATGATCGACGAGCCGGTTGTCACCGAGTCGTCGAGCTCCACAAAACCGAACTCGGAGGTGTTCCAGATGATGAGTTCCTCGGAGAAGCGCGAGAGATGCGTCATGAGAATCGCGCAGCAGCATGCGAACTCCGAGGCCCAGTCGCGGTCGCTTACGGAGTCGATGCTGTTTTCGGAAACCGAGTCGAAGCCTAGCGCGTCGGCGACATATTGCCGGTCGATCGGGAAAGTGGTCCCCGCAAGCGCGCCCGCGCCGAGCACGAGCACATTGAGCCGCTTGAGACAGTCCGCGAACCGGCCCTTGTCCCGCTCCAGCATCCAGAACCACGCCATCAGATAATGGCCCAGCAGGACAGGCTGCGCGTGCTGCATGTGCGTGAAGCCCGGCAGGATCACTTCGGCGTGCTGCGCGGCACGCTCGACTATCGCCTGCTGAAGCTCGGTGCTGAGTCGGTCGATCTGCTCGGTCGCGTCCCGCAGATAAAGCCGGACGTCGGTCGCCACCTGATCGTTTCGGCTGCGAGCGGTGTGAAGCTTCTTGGCAGGCTCCCCGATGCGCTCGATAAGCAGCTTCTCGACGTTCGTGTGGATGTCTTCCGCGCCAACATCGAACTCGATCTTGCCCGCCTGATAGTCTTTGAGAATCGCGCCGAGGCCCTTGATGATCTTGCGCGAGTTATCGAGCGAGATGATGCCGCACTTGCCCAGCATCGCCGCGTGCGCGCTCGACTGCACGATCTCCTGCGCAATCAACCGGCAGTCGAACGAAATCGACTCCGTGAACGCCTCCACGACCTTATCCGTCTCTTTTTGGAACCTACCGCCCCAGAGTTTTTTGGTCAATGTTGGGTTACTCCCGTCTTGCGCGCTCCTGCCGCTTCCTTCATCTCCCTCATCCGCTTCAGTACTTCAGTGGTTCTGAATCCAGTTACCTACTTCTTCCCCGCAGCGTTCGATTCGGCCTTCTTGCGAAGCTCGGCTTCGCGCTCGACGGTGAACACCGGAAACGCCAGGCGGAAAAGAGGGAAATCGCGAACGCCGATGCGCTCGGATGGCGGTGAGCGCATCGCGTCGTCTCTGGACAGCTCAAGCCCAATAGCATAGTTGTGCTTCTTTGGTCCAGCGGGGCCGGGAACGAACTCGTCGGTATATACGGTAGCTCCTTCAGGAACGCCGATCGGCCAAGACCGTAGGGGCAACGTCTGCCACGTCATAATGAAACGGCTGATCTGCTCTGGATCCCTGAGCACACGCTCAGCAGCGGTTTGGCTCGGTGAGCTTGTTTGATCACCAACGTCACCAATGCCCTTTTCCGCATGCGCCAGGAACTGGCTAATCCACTCAGGATCGAACTTTGCCAACGCCAACCCGGCTTCGCTCTTTACAAGCTGCCTATCCTCCGGACTGAGCGCGCTATAGAGCCTCCAGACTGCGAACCCCGCCTTGTCGCTAATCAGGCTCATAGCTCCGCCTGGAAAGTCGTGCGTGTA
>Ga0209226_10001303_pt1 | contig 11445 bp, 10 predicted proteins | sample BarGraNGADG00212_2_FD_184497 | JGI IMG/M metagenome (GOLD analysis project Ga0209226, IMG submission 184497) | Arctic peat soil microbial communities from Barrow, Alaska, USA - Barrow Graham LP Ref core NGADG0011-212 (SPAdes) (version 2) | ecosystem: Environmental > Terrestrial > Soil >...
ATAGAATGCACCGTTCGACTCCGAGTCTCCGGCACGCGGCGGCCGTGAGCCGGGCGTGGTTTGACTGCGGGCCGCCGTCGGTCATCACGACGTTTGCGCCCTTCGCGAGCGCGTCCGCCATCAGGAACTCGAGCTTGCGAACCTTGTTGCCGCCCATGCCGAGCGTGGTGCAGTCGTCGCGTTTGATCAAGAGCTTGCGCAAGCCAAGCCGCGCGGCCAGCCTCGGCGCCTCATCGAGCGGCGTCGGTAGTTGCGTAAGCGATATGCGGGCTATGCCGTCCAGTCTCATTAGCCGTCCTCTCGGATCGTGTTCTGCGTCATTATACACCAACGTGCGCGCGTAGGGGCGAAGCATTTGCAGATACGCTTGCAAGTACCAAACGGCCTGTGTGCAAATGCTTCGCCCCTACTGTTCAGCTTGCGCAAACCGCGCTCACTGGCCTACTATGTTAGTATGGCAATAGACCTGCGGGAAAAGGCAAGGGCGAGACTTGCGCGGGAGCACGGCGGTGTCGCTATCGACAGGGCCGCCCCGGTCCGCTTCGCGCTCGCGTTCCCCAATATCTACGCGGTGGGGATGGCATCGCTCGGCTATCAGCTTGTCTATGAAATGCTGAACACCCACCCCGATGCTTCCTGCGAGAGGGTTTTCCTACCCGACCCAGAGGACCTCGCCGAGCACGAGCGATCGCGCACGGAGCTTTTCACCCTCGAAAGCCTCTCTCCTCTTTCGCAGTTCAACGCGGTCGCATTCTCGGTGAGCTGGGAGATGGACTATGTCAACGTCCTGCGCATACTGCGGCTTGCCAACATACCCTTGCGCGGGGCCGACCGCGACGAGACGCGCCCGCTGGTGATTGCCGGAGGGCCGTGCGCGACATTCAACCCGGAGCCGCTGGCCCAGTTTGTGGATGCATTCGCGATTGGTGACGGCGAGGAACTGATCCCCGCGCTGGTGGAGGCCCTTCGCTCAACGCTTCAAAGCCCGCGCGAGGAAACGCTGGCGGCGCTGGCGCGCGTGCCGGGGATCTACGTTCCCCATTTCCACGAGCCGCGCTACGACGGCGATGGCCGCCTGATCGCTGTCATCAATCTTCCGCCCGCGCCGGAGAGGGTTCCACGGTCAATCGCGGCGAATCTGGCGTCGTATCCCGCGGGGTCAACGATACGCACTTCCGAGGCGGAGTTTGGCGAGATTCAGCTTATTGAGGTGATGCGAGGTTGCGGACGGCACTGCCGGTTCTGCGTGGCGGGTTATGTGACGCGTCCGCCGTGGGCGCGGGAGATCGGCGACGTTCCCGACCGCGCCCGGCTGGGGCTGGTGGGCGCCGCGGTGTTCGATCACCCAGAAGCCGAGAGTCTGTGCCAGGCGATTGTCGATGCCGGAGGCGAGTTTACGGTGTCGTCGGTTCGATTGGAGACCGTGACGCCGCGAGTTGCCGAGTTGATGGCCAAGGGCGGACAAAGGACGCTTACAATCGCCCCCGAGGCCGGTACCATGCGACTGCGCAAGGTGATCAATAAGACCTCGACAGACGAGCAGATTCACAGCGCCATTGTCGCCGCGCGGGGAGCCGGACTCAGCCGCGTGAAGATGTACTTCATGATCGGACTGCCGACGGAGACCGACGAGGATGTGGACGCGATCTGTGATCTCGTGCGCCGGCTCGCGGGCGAGTTTGCTTCCGTGAGCTTTCAGGTCTCGGCGAGCTGCTTTGTGCCGAAGCCGTGGACGCCGTTCCAGTGGTGCCCGATGGAGCGCGAAAGCGTCCTGAGGCGCAGGTTTGCGTCACTCAAACACGGGATCATCTCCATTGGTGGGGTGAAGTTTTCGGGTGAGAGCCCAAGGCTGGCGACGGTGCAGGGCTATCTCGCCAGAGGGGATCGCAGGATAGGCGATCTCCTGGAATCCGTGCTCGACAACGGCGGCGACTACCCCGCCGCGTTGCGTTCCACCGGCCTGGACGTGTCCGCTTACCTCTATCGCGTGCGCGATGCGGACGAGGCGCTGCCCTGGGATCACGTCGACGCGCGGGTGAAGAAGAGCTACCTCGCCAGGGAATATCGCAGGTCGTTGAAAGGGCAGCCCACCGGGCCGTGCAAGCTCGACAAATGCACAGCCTGCGGGGCGTGTACGCCGCTGGATGAGGACTCCCAACTGCAACGCCTACAAGCGCTGTAATAGTACACGGCGTAATTTTATACAACAATATGCTTGACAGGGAAGGGATTCGGTGTAATACTAGGAAACTAATAGACGGCTGGTCTCTATTGGTAAACCATGTCCAGTATATGCGAGAACCTGCGGTCGGTAGAAGACCGCATTGATAAGGCGGCGCGGAAGTCGGGAAGGCGACGGGAGGACATCACCCTTGTCACCGTCACCAAGACCCGCGGCGTTGATGAGATTCGGGAAGCGATAGCGTGCGGCGCGACCGATCTCGGCGAGAACTACGTCCAGGAAGCGCAGGACAAGTTCGCTGCGATCGGGGACGCGGCCCGGTGGCACATGATCGGCCATCTGCAGCGCAACAAGGCGCGGCACGCGGTGGAGTTTTTCTCAAGTATCCAGAGCGTCGATAGCGTGGAGCTTGCCCGAGAAATCGGCAGACGGGCGCAGGCTATCGGCAAACGGCTGGATGTGTTGGTTGAAGTGAAGATATCCGGCGAGGCGACGAAGTTCGGGGTTGACCCCCAAGCGACGCTGGACCTGGTGTCTAATATTGCACAAGTTTCAGGCATAAGGGTATGCGGACTGATGGGTATGGCTCCGTTTGCGGAGGACCCCCAGGACACGCGCCCGTTCTTTGGAAACCTGAAAGAGCTCTGGGATAAGCTGCCGGATGAGCAGCGGCTCTACCTCTCAATGGGGATGACCTCGGACTTTGAGGTCGCGATTGAAGAGGGGTCGAACATGGTGCGTATCGGCACGGCCATATTCGGTCCGAGGGGTTAGAGCAAACCCAGCAAGAAGAATAATCGAATATCGTTTGTCCACTTGGCAGCGCGAAATGCGCTTGCCGCAATGTGCGGGCGCGGGATGTGCCCGCTTTCCGGTGCGCTTACGTCACGGATTCGGAGTGGACGCCCAACACCCAACCATGGCTGGCGCCATCACCTGAATGGGAGGGTAAAGAGCGTGAAGGTAGCACCACGGGAAGAGTATGACGATCAGCCGAGGGGCTTATGGAGCCGCCTCAAGGACAGGTTCAGTTGGGGAGAATACGAGGACGACGAGGAGTATATCGACGATCCTACTTCCCGCAAGAAGCCCGCGGTTTTTCGCGTCCAACAGGCGCGGATGCACTATGTGTCAGTATGGCGGACATTGCTGTCGCTGGATAATGCGCAGCAGGCGGCGGACGGCCTCAAAGAGGGTCATCAGCAGATTGTGAACGTCGAAAAGGCTTCGCCGGAGATCCGCGATCGGATCAAGGATTTCCTTAACGGCGTGACCTATGCCCTCGACGGTTACGTCGAGAAGGTTGGCGAGAGCGTATATCTTTACACTCCGCGCAACTACTGCATCGAAGTCGAGAACGAAGAGGGCGGGCGCAAGGTTCACAGCCCGTTTAACGAAAACTAGCAGACCAAAGACCCGGCACGCGCGCCGGGTCTTTGCGTTTCTGGGCAGGTGTGGGTAATATGGCCGGATTGTGCATAATCGGCGGCGGCGCGATGGGAGCGGCGTTCGCAAAGGGCGTGGTCTCGTCTGGTATTCTAAAAGCCGGCGAGGTCACCGTGGCGGATGTCGATGAATCGCGCCTCCAGAAACTGGCGCGCGACCTGAATGTGAACATCGCAACCGACAACGCCGCTGCGGTGAAGGACGCGGACATTATTCTGCTCGCTGTTAAGCCGCCGCTCGTCGCTGAGGTGTGCGATGAGATCGGGCTCAAGATGTATGGCGCTCGCATCGCAAGCGCGGGACGTGGCCCGGCCGCATTGGTTATTTCCATTGCAGCCGGGGTAAGCTTGGAGTCGATTGAAGCTCGGCTGCCTGACGGCATTGGCGTGGTCCGGGCGATGCCCAATACTCCATGCCAAGTCGGAGCCGGAGCGATAGGCTTCAGCCCTGGCAAGGCCGCCACGCGGGATCAAATTAACGCGGCGAAAAAAGTATTCGACGCGGTGGGCATTTCGGTTGAAGTGCCGGAGAAGCTGCTGAGCGCGGTCACCGGCCTGAGCGGAAGCGGGCCGGCCTATGTCTACGTGATGATCGAGGCGCTCTCCGACGCAGGCGTGAGGGTGGGTTTGCCGAGAGGCATTGCGCTGAAGCTGGCGGCCCAGACGGTCTACGGCGCGGCGAAGATGGTGATCGACGGGGGCGAGCATCCGGCGGTGCTCAAGGATCAGGTCGCAAGCCCCGGCGGCACGACCATAGCGGGGCTTGACGCGCTGGAGAAAGCCGGATTCAGATCCGCGCTGATCGAGGCCGTGAAGGCCGCGGCCAAGCGCTCGGAGGAGCTACTCTAAGTAAATCACCGTGGCAAACTTGCACGCCGTCATGCTGAACTTGATTCAGCATCCAAGCACAGGCCCTGAATCAAGTTCAGGGTGACGTATACAAGCGATCGAGCGTGATTTGCTTAGACGTTGGAGGGAATATGACCCAGTTCATGCTGGAAGTGGCTATCAGCTACGCGGTTGAGATAATGGTGTGGATCGTCATCATCGACGCCGTGCTGACTTTCATACCGAGCATCGACAGGCGCAATCCCATCGTGATGCTCCTGCGAGGCATCACCGAACCCATCTACCGGCAGGTGCGCAGAATTATCCCGATGGTGCGAATGGGCGTCGTGGGACTGGATCTGTCCCCAATCATCGTCATCATCGGGCTGCAGATCATCAGGTATATATTGTTACGGATCATCTGAGGAGAAGACAAATGGCGCTTACACCCGTAGACATCCTCCACACCCAGTTCAAGACCGCGATTCGCGGCTACAACAAGAACCAGGTCGATGGTTTCCTCGACGCGGTTGGCGAATCGCTCGAGTCCGCTCTTCGCGACAAGGCTGACCTTGCGCGCAAGACCGACGCGCTGCAGGAGGAAGTGGATCAGGTCCGTCAGATCAAGGCTGCATTGGCCGATACTCTGACAGTGGCTCAGAAGAGCGCGGACGAGCTTCGGGCAACCGCTCACAAGCATGTCGAGGTCATTCTTCAGGAAGCCGAGCTTTCGCGGGTGAAGTTGATGGCCGACGTTCAGTGTGAGGCGGAGAAGTATCGCGCTGAGATCGAGCTGCTTCAGGCGACCAGGGATCGGTTCGAGACCGAGTTTCGCGCGATGCTTTCGAGCTACACCGAGTGGCTGGAGAGGCGCACACCGGAGAAGTTGAGCCGGAGCGAGGTCGCCTGATTGGAGCTTGACAGCCGAGAACCCGACACCGAGGGACGGTCATTTCGCGTCGGCCTTGCGCTGCTTGCCGTGTTGATCGCGGCAATTGTTGGGCTGCAACTTTGGGGCACGCATTTTCGCAATCCCGGGTATGGCGCCGTATCGGGGGACCCAGATCAAGCTCTCAACACCGGCGACTTCTCGGCCAAGATAGCCATTGCCTTTCCCGAGATGAACACGTCGCAGCGCGCGGTCTTCTCGTATCAGATGGCTCTTCCCTGGCCCAGCGCCTACCGCCGCTTGGGGGTCTTCAAGCAGGCCGTGCTCCGGCAGCCGGGCCTTTCGAGTCTTGCCAAGATCGACTCCCCCGCCGCGACACGCGATTTCGACAAGCACGACATCCGCAAGCTCCAGCGCGAGAAGAAGATGTGGCTTCGCATCTACGGCCCCGCCAAACTCACCCCGGACGAAGCCCGCCGCTATGCCAAGGATGTTAAGGCCCTGAACCTGGGGCCGCTGACCGGCATCGCACAGGCCGAAGTTTACCGCCGCGCCGGCATGGACAGCAAAGCCGCGCGGATACTTGCGGAGGCGAAGAGTTCAGCACGGGTTTCCCTCATTGCGGCGGGATGTCTGATCGGGCTGCTTGCCGTGGGAGGCATCAGCGGCTTTGGCTTCGCGGCAGTGTTTCTGGTCAAATCCGCTCCTCGATTGGGCGTTGCGCCGCGCTCCCAACTCAGTCCGAATGCTCTGGTGACGGCGTTCATTGTCTATCTCGCGAGCTACATCGGGCTGAGCGCGGCTGTCGAGTTGTTGACCGATGCTGCCGGATATGCGATAGCGGACACCTGGGCGGGAGCAGCATATATGGCCCTGCTGGTTTGCTCGGCGACGGCGGCGTTTGCCTTGGGCCTTTGGTCGCTGCTCAAGCGGACCGGGCAAGCCGGGCAGGACTGGCGAGGGATCGGCTATCGCAGCACATCAGTTGGCCGTGATGCGCTGTGGGGAGTGGGTGGATTCCTGTCATCGCTGCCATTTGTGGCTGCGGCGGCTGTGATCTCGCTCGTCCTCTCGAATACGGTCTTGCGGCAGTTTCCGACGCCGGAGCAGCCGTTTGGCGAGATCATCTCGCAGGGCGGCGTCGTCGAGATCGTGCTGGTGTTCTTCGCGGCTGTGATCGTGGCTCCCATTGTGGAGGAGACGTTCTTTCGCGGCGCGCTTTACACCGCTTTCCGGGGCAGGATGGGCGTTTGGCCCGCGGTGTTCCTGTCGTCGGCGATTTTCGCGGTGATTCACCCGCTTCCCGGAGGGTTCCTGCCGATACTGGCGTTGGCGTGCGTGTTGGCGTTGTTGAGGGAGAGAACCGGATCGCTGCTGCCATGCATGGTCTGTCACGCGGTGTATAACACCGTGGGGCTTCTACTTGTGACGCTTGCGTTTTAGCTTTCTATCACGAAAACGCGAAATGGGGAAAGCACGAAATCAGAAAGGAATTCCCTTTCGCATCTTCGCCCTTTCGCGCTTTCGCGATTGCATTTGTTTCCGGGGAGGTCGAGTTCAGCTTTGTCGAGAGCGAAGATTGTTGTTGTCGGCAGTTCCAATACGGATATGGTCGTGAAGTCCGACAGAATCCCGCGCGGCGGCGAGACCGTGCTGGGCGGGGAGTTCGTGATGGTTCCGGGCGGCAAGGGCGCGAACCAGGCTGTCTGCGCGGCGAAGCTCGGGGCGGATGTCCGGCTGGTCGCGCGCATCGGCGATGACGTGTTCGGCGAGAGATCGCTTGCCAACTTCCACACTGTGGGCGTGGATACGCAATTCGTCACAAGAGACCCTTTGTCTCCGAGCGGGATCGCGCTGATTATGGTTGACGGCAAAGGCGAGAACGCCATTGTCGTCGCTTCCGGCGCGAACAATCGGCTGACGCCCGAGGATGTAGACCGCGCGCGCGATGCAATCGGGCAGGCCGACGCTGTCGTGGTTCAGTTGGAAATACCGGCCGAGACCGTCGCGCACGCGATTGAGCTTGCTTACTCGATGGGCATAAGAGTGGTGCTCAACCCGGCGCCGATTCGCCCGATGTCCAAGGATCTCCTGAGGCAGGTGGACGTTCTCGTGCCGAACCAGCACGAGGCTGCCGAACTGCTTGGCAGGGCAGGCGAGGGTGAGAGCATAGATGCGCCGACGGCGGCCGCGGAGCTGATGGCGATGGGAGCGAGCTGCGTAGTCATAACATTGGGCGGCAGGGGCGCGTTTGTGACCGGTGAGGGGGTGAGTGAGTTCGTGGCCCCGATGCGCGTGACACCGGTCGATACGACCGCCGCGGGAGATGCGTTCACTGCCTCGCTTGCCTGCGCGCTGGCCGAGGGCAACGAATTGTCCGATGCGGCCCGGTTTGCGGCGCGAGTGGCTGCGATCTCCGTCACTCGGATGGGCGCTCAGCCCTCGATGCCGACTCGCGCTGAGGTTGAATCTTACGTTTTTGGGAACTAGCTCACGGGTTCTGCCGTTATATATTTGGCCTGGCGTCTGTAGACTACTTTGTGGTTGACTGCGTGGGCTTGATTATAGTAAGATTTCAGGGTTATCCAAACATTTGAAAGGAGCATACACGTATGCGCAACAGGACGCTAGTAGTGGTTCTGGCAATGTTGATCTGCCTGGCGCTTGCAATGTCCGCGGTGGCTGTGCCGGCTAAGTCCGCTGCGAAGCCGGCGAAGGCCGTACCCGCGGCGAAGGCCGCACCCGCACCGAAGGCTTTCGACCAGGAAGCGGTGCTCGCCAAGTTTTGGAAGGCGCCGAACAGCGCCGTGGTGGGGACTGTCGATGGAGCGACAGTCACCAAGGGCGAACTTATGCACGCGCTGTGGTACTGGAACGGGCCGCAGTTGCTGGGCGACTTGCTCACTCAGAAGATGATCGAGCAGGTCGCCAAGAAGGCGGGGGTTACGTTGACTCCGGCTGAGCAGAAGGCAAAGGAGATGGAGGCTGTCAAGCGAATGGGCTTGACCAACATCAAGGCTCTTCTTAGCCAGTTCAAGGTTTCCAGAGATCGCTTCACCTCCGGCATCCGCGTATCCGCGCTTGCCGAGAAGACCGTCATGAAGCAGGTTAAGGTCACCGACGCCGAATACGCCGAATTCCTCAAGGCCCGCCACATCCTGATTCGGTTCCCTGATGCCGAGAAGGATCAGGCCAAGAAAGAAGAGATCGCCAAGACCAAGATCGACGAGATCGCGGCGAAGCTCAAGGCTGGCGGGGACTTCGCCAAGCTTGCCGATGAGTACTCCGAGGATCCCGGCAACGTCAAAGACGGCGTGAAGCTGGGCGGCGAGCTGGGCTGGTTCACCAAGGGCAAAATGGTTGCGGAGTTCGAGAAGGCCGCGTATGATCTGCCGGTTGGTAAGGTTAGTGAGCCGGTGAAGACATTCTACGGCTACCACCTGATCCAGGTCGAGGCTCTGGGCAAGGACGCGAGCGTGGCGGAGAAGGCCGATCTCAAGAAGCAGATCCTCGAGAAAATGGTCCCGATGGAGATGCAGAAGAAGTTTGGCGAGTGGCAGGCCAAAGCCAAGATAGACAATAAGCTGCAGGAAGCGCCTCCAAAGGAGCCCAAGCCGGTCATGAGGCCGCAGGCCCCGCCGAGGTCCGCGCCGAGCGCGCCTCCGCCTCCTCCCTCCAACTAGCGGGAACGAGCGATAGGCGCAATAGAGTAACGATGAAGGCCGTGGGATCTAGGTCCCACGGCCTTTTGCAGGAATGTGGGTGCGCGCGGCGAAATTAGAACCGATTGTGGAATCGTGTGGGGGCGAACGTATGAGCCGGACGTGGAAATGGGTTGTGGGTATCGCGGCGGCGTTGATGGTCGCCGGAGTGTTGGTTGTCCTTATCGTCATAGCCCGGTTCGTTGGCGCGGGCGATTCGGTCGCTGCGGAGATAGCGAGGATAAAGGCCGCAGGTGAGCCTGTATCAGCGGCTGATCTCGTCGGGAAGGCGATACCGGACAGCGAGAACGCGGCGGTGATCTACGAGAAGGCGTTCAAGCTCCTGGATGCTTCTCACTACGAGAAAGCTGACGACGTTTTTTCTCGATTCCTCGATTCGAAAGAGCGGTCAAAGGACCCGAGCTTGTGGCGTCAAGCGACGACCATGATGGTTGGCTATGCCGGCGTCTTGGCGCTAGCAGGAAAGGCTGCGGCAATGCCGAAATGCCGGTTCCCTGTCGACTGGAGCAAAGGGCTCGGCTACACTCCCCGGTACGATTATAACTGCTATCTGCGATTCTTTGCCAGGCTGTCGTGCGCGCGAGCGGTGCTGCAGGCAAGGGCTGGTGATACAGGCGGCGCGCTTCGGTCCATAGCTCTTGTCGTGAGAATGTCCAACTCGCTGAAGGACGAACCGACGTTCATTGCGGCACTGAACAGAGGTATTATGATCGCGATAGCTACGAGAGCACTTAACGGTGTCGCTCGCCTCGGCCAAGTGGGGGAGGCCGATGCCAGGCAGTGCGCGGACACACTCGCCGGAGTCGATTTCACCGGCAGTTTTGCCAACGGCCTGAAAGGCGAAAGGGCCATATGCATCATCACGTTCGACCTGATCCGCAGCGGTGCGGTGATCCCCGGGGGGTTTGACGAGAAAGAAGCTCAAACGCTCGGGCGCGTGTACAGTGGAGTTGTGGGCAGGTCCATGCTGCGGCGCGATGAGGAGTATTACCTCAGCAAGACGAGAAAGCAGATCGAGGCTGCCGCTTTGCCCTATAGGCTGGTGGAACCGATCCTTGGGTCTGACACCCTGTCGGACATTCCGAGATACGCGCTAATGTCAGCCGCCTGGCTTTCTGGCAGCCCGGGAGAGTGGAGGGCTCGGGATCGCGCCATTGCTCACCTCGCCGGCGATCAGCTTTTTCTCGGTCTTCTCGCTTACCGAGACCGCTTCGGCTCATACCCGCCCAGCCTTGCCGATCTCAAGAAGCTCAAGTGGCAACTGCCGGAGGATCCCTTCAGCGGCAAGCCGTTCATCTATCGTCGCCAAGGACGCGGATTTGTGCTCTACAGTATCGGCGAAGACCTCAAGGACAACGGCGGCATCGAGCCGAACGGCAGCAAGCCCGGCGACATCGTCTGGAAGCTCGACAAATGATGCGCCGCTCCCTTCCCCATTCCGCAATCCGCAATCCACAATCCGCATTCGATTTGACCCCTCCCTCGCGCCCAAGGTATAATGTCGCGGTTGAATAGGGAGAGGTGTGTCGCATTGAAGCTCAAGATAGCCGTGCCGAAGGGGAGTTTGCAGGAAGCCACCTTCGCGCTGTTCAAGAAGGCCGGGTGGGACTTCCGGGTCGGGTCACGGTCGTATAACCCCAGCGTTAACGACGATGAGATGGAGGCCACGCTTCTGCGCGCGCAGGAGATCGCGCGTTATGTTGAGGCAGGGGTGCTGGATGTCGGCATCACCGGCTACGATAACATCCGCGAGTGCGAGGCCGATGTCGTCGAGGTCTGCGAGCTTGTCTATTCCAAGGTCAGCACGCGGCCCTATAAATGGGTTCTCGCCGTCCCCAAAGATTCCCCGATCAAGTGCGCCAAGGACCTCGAAGGCAAGCGCGTCGCCACCGAGCTTGTGCATGTCACCAAGCGCTACTTCGAGGAGCGCGGCGTCAATGTGAACGTCGAGTTCAGTTGGGGCGCGACCGAGGTGAAAGTCCCGGAGCTTGTGGACGCAATCGTCGAGGGCACCGAGACCGGCAGCACTCTCAAAGCGCATGGCCTCGAAATCATCGACACGCTTCTCGAATCCACCACGCGCCTGATCGCCAACAAAGAGGCGTTCAAAGACGACTGGAAGCGCCACAAGATCGAGAACATCGCGATGCTCCTGCAGGCGGCGCTCACGGCGGAGGGCTTGGTCGGCCTCAAGATGAACGTGCCGCGGGCGGTGCTCGAAAAGGTGATCTCGGAGCTGCCATCGCTCAAGAACCCGACGATCTCGTCGCTTTCGGACTCAGACTGGGTCGCGGCGGAGATCATCGTTGAGGAGAACCTGGTGCGCGAGCTGATCCCGCGGCTCAAGAGGGCGGGGGCGTCGGGCATCGTCGAATATCC
>Ga0209226_10001304_pt1 | contig 11444 bp, 9 predicted proteins | sample BarGraNGADG00212_2_FD_184497 | JGI IMG/M metagenome (GOLD analysis project Ga0209226, IMG submission 184497) | Arctic peat soil microbial communities from Barrow, Alaska, USA - Barrow Graham LP Ref core NGADG0011-212 (SPAdes) (version 2) | ecosystem: Environmental > Terrestrial > Soil > Wetlands...
GAAGTTGGGTTTCGGATGCCTTGGGACGATCGTGATCTTCTTTCTTTTATGGTGGCTTCTGGGGCATTTCGGCATCTTCAAATAAACTAAGTTTTAGTGAGGGTTTCAAGCATTCTGGTCTCTGGAGCTTGAGGCCTATATCCCAGAGAGCTGTGAGGCCGACAGAGATCGAGGATTTAAGAAAGAAAACCTCGCGGTACCTTGATGAAGGCCTGGAAATCTTCGGAATAATGAAAAATATCAAGAATCAATATGTTGAGGCAGATTCGTCTCAAAAGCAGAGAATCATGAAAATCTTGGTATCGAAATGCGAACTAAAGGGTGTAACTACAAGATTTTATTGGAATAAACTATTCGACATACTCTTCGAAATGGGTAAAACTAAAAAGTGGGGTCGCTGGCTAGACCAGGTTAGAACCTGTTTAATAGCCTGCTAACCCAACCCCACGCGATCCGATATAAGAGCTGGAAGAAGCAAGGGACTTAAAATCCTCCAGGAAGAAAAATGGGCTTTTACCCTTAAGCCCAATAGTGCCAGCAACTTACTGAATTATTAACGACTTACAGAGAAAAGGGGCGGTTTGTACCGTTCCCACCGTTTGCACGAATTGCATGGGATTATGCAAATAGGTGACACAAAAGTGACACAGTAGAAAAGGGAGACTGTTAATCCTGACCTCCGGTCTGTCACGCCGGAGGTCGCGAATTCGAGTCTCGTCGGCCCCGCCACTTTTCCCCATATCGATCAACGTTTTTCTTTTTGCACCATTGGTCTGTTTTTAGCGAGTTTAAGCCCTTTTTGTCCCACGGATGTCCCACGCAGGTGGCCAAGCAACCGGATTCGGCCTTGATCCAATATCGGTGCGTGGGGAAATAGGCGGCGTTTACACCGCCTTTCCGTCAATTATCCTTTTGCGTTTTGGCCAATTGCTTCAGGATCTCCTGAATGCTCCGCTCGAGCTGCCGATCTTTTCCCTGAATTAGATCATCCGGCCGGTTGGTCACATCGATATCCGGATAAACTCCCACATTTTCGACGAAATCTTCGCCCTTGCCGTTTTGCTTTCCCTCCGCCGGATACGTGACGCCGCCCCAATCCAGAAGATAAAAACCCTGCGCGGACGCCAGGTTGCCGGCGGTCCTTTTGCCGATCAGCGGCCCGCTCTTCAAAAGACGGAAGATCGAAGCATAATTCTCTCCCCCCGATTCGGCCCATTCGTTGGTTATGCACACCTTGGGACCGAAAAAGCCCGTACCCGGCTCCTTTATGGGCGCCTTTCCATAAGGCATACGGGAATAGTAAATCATGGAGCGGTTCAAGCGCTCGATCATCCAATAGGGACCATAGCCGCCGCTGTTGAAGCGGACGTCCAAAATGAGCCCTTCTTTATGGAGCTGGGAATAGAAGTGGCGGAAAAACGATTCCATCCCCGGGTAGGAGGTATCGGGAATATGGATATAGCCGACTTTCCCGCCGGTCGCCTGATTCACTTTTTCGATATTGCTCAAAACCCAATCGTTGTAGCGCAGCAGGTCGCCCCGACTTTCCGAAAAAGACGCGGGTTTGACCTTCACCGTATGGGAGCCTGTCCAGGTGGGTTTTTCGTGAATCGTCAAAACGACCGTCTCGCCGGCCTTGTCGACCAATAGGGAATCCGGATTCACGCGGTCATCCAAAGGAGTCCCATCGATGGCCAACAGATAGTCGCCGCTCTTTATGTTCATGCCGGGCAGCGTCAATGGACTGATCATATCCGCATCCCAGTTCCGCCCCCGGTAAATCTTGGCGATTTTATAGAGCCGCTGGCTTTGATCAAATTCGAGATCAATCCCGAGCAAGCCGATTTTGCTTTGGGGGATTTTCGGCAATTCACCGCCCTTGATTTCCACATGGCTTTGACCCAATTCGGAAAACAAATCCTCGATCAGATAATTGAGATCCCGGCGCGAGGCCACATAGGGCAGGAAGACTTCATATTTTCGTTTCATGGCCTCCCAATCGACGCCGCGCAATTTTTCGTCGAAAAAGAAATCCCGCTGGATGCGCCAGGCCTCGTTGAACATTTGCCGCCACTCTTTTCGATAATCGACCGTTATGGTCAAACCGGAGAGATCGAGGGCGCCGTCGCCGGCTTTTTGATCCGCTTTGATATCGAGAATACCGACCCGGCCGGAGGCGAAATAAAGGACCTTGTCCGCATGGGTAGCCGGAAAGACGGAAAAAGCCCCGTTCAGCAGAATCGATTCTTTTTGTTCGAGCAGGTCATAGATCTTGATTGCCGAATCTCCAGTGTCCGGCTCGGATCGATAGATCAGTTTCCCTTTCAAGGCCAAAAGATTTTTATAATTCGAATTTCCGATCGGCAGAGCCGCGATCCTTTGTCCCAACCCTTCGACATCGATCAGGATCGGGAGGGCCGTTTGACTTTGTTTTTCGGAACCGCTCCCCTGACCGGGCGAAAAAGGGGAAAACCGGTCTTTTTGCAGGGTAGCGACGATGATCTTCGAAGGATTGACCATATGATGATCGTCGTCCCAATAGGAATCTTCGACGTTGACGCTGCAATCCGCGATCCAGAAAAGGTATTTTCCATCCGGATCGAAACGCGGATTGAAAGCGTTCGTCAATTCATCGGTTACGCGGAAGGCTTTGTTATTTTCAAATGAATAGAGAAAAATGGAACTGAACCAGTTCGGATTCCCGCTTTCATAGACCAGCCACTTGCTGTCAGGAGACCAGGCCGCCGATACGAATCGCTCGCTCCCAAAATACTCATTAAAAAATATCTTTTTTGTTTCCCCGGTTTCCAGCTCGATGACATAAAAGCAGGCCCGTTTATCGGAATAACCGATTTTTTTGCCGTCAGGCGACCAATTGAGGCCACCCAGCTTTGATTTTATGCTCTGGCTTACCTGAATCGGCTTTTGGCCGCCCTCCTCTGTTTGTATATAGATTTGTTCCTCTCCGGAAATATCCGATATATAGGCATAATGCCGACCATCCGGGTTCCAGACCGCAGATCGTTCATTGATCCCGGGTGTTCCGGTAAGGTTGCGGGATATTTTTTTTTCGGGTTCCAGGCAAAATAGCTCTCCCCTAGCTCCTACGATCACTCTCTTCCCGTCGGGCGATATGGCAGCGGAGTACATTTTGTCCTGCACGTTTTTGACCGTTGCCGCGAGGAAGTTGTCAGGAAGTGCAATCTCGATTTTGATATTGGCAATTTTCCCGCTTTTTACGTTATAGACGCAGAGCTTGCCCTCGTTTTCATAGATGATTTGATCGCCGCCTTTGCTCGGCCATTTGACTCCCCAATCCTTATAAAAAGTCAGTTGGCGGACCTCTTTGCTTTTGCAATTGTAGGCCCACAAATTCTGTTCTTTGGTCTCGCCCCTGTCACTGACGAAATAAATGGAATCGCCGATCCATAGGGGATGATGATTGATCGAGACATCATCGATGATCAGTTCTGCTTTATGATTTATAAAATCATACGTCCAGATATTCGGTCCCGCACCGCCTCTGTATCTTTTCCAAAGCATCGTCTCAAGGCTGGTCCGGCAAAACGCGATTTGATCCCCCCGATCGTTATAACTGGACAAATCCGCTTCCGCCAATTCGAGGACGGTCGGAAGTCCCCCTTGAACCGAAACGCTATGAAGCCGGTTGAACCTGTAGCTGGAACTGCTGCCATTGGAACGGAAGATGATTTTGGTTCCGTCCGGATGCCAGTCAACGATATATTCTTCAGCGGGATGAAAGGTCAATCGTCTGGGCTTCCCTCCATGAACCGACATCACATAGATTTCCTTGTTCCCTTCGAACTCCGCCGTGAAGGCGATCTGTTCTCCATCGGGCGAAAACTTCGGCAGAAGTTCTTCTCCAGGAAAGGACGTAAGTTGCTTGACGTTCTGCCCGGTGATGGAAGCGGTGTACAGGTCCCCGCCGTAACAAAATACGATTTTGTCTTTATGGATGTCCGGATAGCGCAGCAGCTTCGTCTCCGCGGCCGCGCTCGGCAAACCCGCGAATGTGAAAATGAGAGCCGCAAAAAACGCCTTTTTATTCTCAAAGAAACACATCGTTTTTCTCCCTATTAGCAAATCGATCATTGGATTATCGCCGCGAGTGGACCATCGCAGCCCATCATAAAGACGGACGTTCCGATATCTAGGTTGGCAGAACCGAAAAAGAACAGGGCCGCCGTCTCCTCCTTCTCTATTGATCGGCTAGGGTCAGCGCGCTGAGATAAGCCAGGCGGATGATCTTGGCCATCAACTCCAGGTCGATTTTGTCGACGCTGTCGCTCGTCTGGTGATAATCCTTGTGCGTCATCCCGGCCCAATAGAGATAGGGAACATGCACTTCGGCAAAAGGAAGGTAGTCGCTGACGATACCCGAATTCTTCACCGTCGTCTCGGCCAGGGGCCAAAGATCGAGGCCGACGGCCTGATCGGCCCGGCTCAAGATCTCCCCCAAACCCACCCCTCATGAAAGGCGAAGCCGGGTTGCCCTGGCCAGGGACCTCGTCGAGAATCATGACGATCTTACCCTTCAGTTCGAGCCCGGCAAAATCGTCATAGGCGATCGACTTTTCGCTGAGGCCGTAGCCGGCGAAGATCACCGAAGCGGAAATGATTTCCGGGATGCGGTTCCGGTAATAGTTTTCCAGATCCACTCCTTCGTGAAAGGTCCGACCCCCGGCGTTTTCGCCCTCATTCATCAACCCATCGGCCGTGCATCCCAGGCCATTGTAATCCTTCATTACGACTTCCTGCAGATAGCCGCGCCCGCCATCGCTTCCCGTATCGCCGGCCGGCTCGAGTCCCCAGAGGGCGAAGAGCGAAGCCGCATAACCGGCCGCCAGGCGATAACCGCGCGACCCCGTTTCCCGTCCCTCCAACAGGTCCGAAGACAAGTAGGAAAGCAGCGCTCGGCCATCCCGGCCGGTGATCGTGGAGAACCCGAAACGGTATGGCTCGGGGGCGGCCTTCAGATTTTCCACTTTGACCAGGATATTTTCGCCGGCGTTGTTTATCGTCCTTGGCGTCTGCGCGATAATCCCCGAAAAAGCGGCCATAAGGATAAAAAGAAAAACGGCTCCGCAAATGTATGATCGGCGCATGGCGGCAAACCTCCTAAAAATGATACGTAGTTCGCGCTAAATTGGGGACAGAATAAACGAAAACGTAGGCAGGCCTGCCCGCAGGTCTCATAAGCATGCCAGGTAACAACGGAATGGGGGCTATCTTATCTCTCCTTGATGTTGATTTCCTTGATCAGCGCGCCCGGCTGGGTCCGGTACCGGGCCTGGACTTTTTTCGCGAATTCGAACGTATCGGGCCAGGATTTCCAGAATTCCTTGTCGCAGGCGGCCAGAATCGAGCATTGGACGCAGGACTCGATTCCGTCGGCGAGGGCGCAGTTGCGGACGAGGCATTGGTCCATGCCGATCTTTTTGGGCTTATCTCCAGGCTTGCAAGTGTAGCAGAAGACCTTTTCCGGATCGTATTCGATGCCGAACTTCTTTTTCCATCCCCATTTTTCATGGATGAGCTTTTTCGCTTTCACGTCATTTTCCAGGGTTGCCTTGTACAGCTCGCACGCTTGCGCGCAGGGAATGCCGCAATAGGCGAGCTGCTTCAGATCTATGGGCTTTCTTTCCGCGTCCTTCTTTTCTTGGAGGAAAGCTCCGGCGGTCAGATGCCGGTTCCAGGCCAGTAGAGAGCAACAGGCCCCACCGTACTTCGCACAATCCTCGAGAAAACGACGCCTGCTTTTTTGTGATTCCATGATAACCTCCATTAATTATTGGCTTGGGCTCGGGCGACGACCCCGCCCGTGCCTGTGATGGCGATTTTTATTTTTTGTCCAATTCTCCCAGCTTCATTGTGACTATAAACCGCCCAACGTCCCGCATAACCCGCACGGCGCGTCAGTCGAACTGAAACCTACGCCAAGACAAAAACCAAATTTCACCTTGCCGGCCGTCCGCCAAGGCGCGAAGCGCCGTGTCGGTGTTGAGCCTCGAACTTGCACTTACCAGATGGCATAGTAAGCGGAGCGCGGTCACCCGGCATAGCGGGGTAACGTATCCCAAAGGTTTTCGGGGGCTCTTTGAGAACGACAGGCCCGGCCCAGCGTCTATCTCTGTGAGGCCCATCTATTCGGGGTTCAACCCATCATCTTGTCACGGGAAGGCCCACCGTCCCGACCGGGCTCCGCAACGAAGACTACCTGCGGCTGAAGATCCTGACTTGTATGTTGCCGACGATCTGAGAATCCCATGCGTTCTACCCTGAAATCACCCACTCGCTTTCACGAAGAGCCATATATTCATTCAGAATTCTCTGAATTGCATCTCTTATCATTTGGTTCCTCAGATCTTCAATTAATATAAATAATTTTCGAAATTCGGTCTTTTCCAATCGCAAAGACAGAATGACTGTTTATCTTTGATATAGTGATCATTTCTGACCATCTAACTGATTCTTGCTTAGCTTTATCATTTAATTCTTGTGCTTTATTCAGCAATTCCATATTTTTTTTGCTTTGCACCCCGCTTCTACTAAGGATTTCTTTCGTCTTATCTAACTGTCCCTTAATTTCGTTTAATTTCGCCTCTCTACTTGCGACTGCCCCAACTTTATTTAATTCTTCAAGTTGTTTTCCAGCCTCCTTAATCATATTTGCAGTATTATCGTTTTTAATAAGATTAGTTCCTGATTCTGCTTCTGCAATAAGTTTATCTACCTCCTTTTCTAATTGATCAATATTTTTAGAATAATTAGCTGATAGTGATTCAGATGTCTTAGTGAATGTTTCTAAATCGGCAACGAAATAATAAATGTCATTCTTAAATTCTAATTCTAACAAGCGTTCATACTTGTTTGAACCAGTACGAAATATTTCAAAATCGTCGATAGTATCGCGGAATAGACGATCACATTACTTAATTTATCTGGATAGGTTTTTAGCGGGTTATAATAATATTTCCAGTATACCGATGCAAAAGATCCGCCAGCATTTAATGAAAAAATGGGAACGAGCAATAAATACAATAAGGCGATTACTATTAGGACATGAACAAATATTTTTTTCTTTCCCCCCCTATATTCTCCGATCGCTACTCCAGCAATATATGAAATAATTCCTATGACGATAATAAGATTAAGCCAATTGAATATTGATTTTATATTTTGGAGATTAATGACAATAAGCAAAACACCAATTAACGGGATTAATATATATATGAAAAATACACTTGCAAATTTCGAAGCCTTTTTTTTTGCCTTAATTTCAGACCGACTATTACTAATAATCAGAATATAGCCCATGGGTAGGAATAAGATGGTGCTTATTAGTATCAATATGATGGGATAAATAGCAGCTGTTGCAAAATCTACTATTGAGAACCCTAATCTTAATGCAGATAATCTCCAATGATCAAAGTATGAATATAAATATAAGTATCCGATTATGTATAAGTAAGCATAAAAAAATATTGCTGCGCCAGCAGCATATTTTACATAAGTAAATATTTTCTCAAATGAACTGCTGCTGTTATCATTAGGCATTAGTCCCACCCTGTTTAGTCGGTTATATATCAAAAGAATAAAAGACTGTCAATTTGTCATATTCCTTAGAATGAACTTGGAAAGAACAATGTCGACTTTTTGTCGCCTTTGTACCGGAAAACGGTTGAAGATGACGGAAACGGCCAGAATAGGATTTTTCGAGAAATACCTTACAAGTTACTGATAATCAAAGTGTATCAGGGGAAAAAGGGTGGGGTCGCTGGCTGGACCAGGTTAGAACCTGTTTGAAGGCGAAATAATTAGCGTTTGTTAACGCTTGTTTTACAATCTGCTCACAAAATGGCCGAGAAACGGCGTAAGGGTAACATTTGCCAGCAAACTCACATTATGGACGGACCATTTTTCAGGGATAAGGTCCATGACCCTTATTTGTTCTCCGGCTTTTTTTCATAGGTGAAGGCTTTCAAGAGCTCCATCGGGAGCGGAAAGACGATCGTCGAATTCTTTTCCCCTTCCGGTTTTCTCAAGCAACCAATTCCCGTTGGGTTGCGTCTTTATCGATAACGGGCGAAAGTCCGGCCGCATCACGAAGTAAGGAGTCATAATGGATCTTATTCAAGGACAAAAACAGCTGAATAAATTCTTGCGACTTTTCCTCGTCGGCCTGTTGCTCTTGGCCGCAGGGCCAGTCCGACCAAAAGTTGATCCCCTATAAAGGGCTCAAGTTCAAGATCAAGGATTTTTCCAACATGATTTACGAATTCGTTGTCGAAAACGGCAAAGTCACATCCCTGAAGGAGATCGAACCTTCGGGAGTGTTTATTTTCCCCAGGAAGTAGCCGAAGCGCTGTTTCCCGCATCGCTTATGAGCTTCAGGCGGATCTCGACTTCGTATCTTAAAAGGACCTCATGATTAAAGGAGTCACCGATGGGTAAAAATTCAACGATTTCCATTTCACTCTCTATCACGCTTATCTGTTTTTCCAGTTGTGTTACCAAAAATGCAAATACCCATTTATTTGCACAACAAGAAAAATTAACATCCACAAGTTTTCAAGAAGATATAGAAAAATTAATGCTTGAAAAAAATGTTCCCGCCTTAGGGATAGGGATCATTGAAGATGGAGTACTGCGCCAAGTTAAAGTTTATGGAGAGCTTAAAAAAAATACTCCTGCTCCCTACAATGCAATCTTTAATATAGCTTCCTTAAGTAAACCAATTTCAACATTATTAACCTTACAATTAGTTAGCAATGGCGATTGGGATTTAGACGAACCTCTTTATCATTATTGGGTTGACCCAGATGTAAAAAATGACCCTTTGCATAAAAAACTTACTACACGTCATGTATTAACGCACCAAACAGGCTTTGATAATTGGAGGTGGATGAATAAATTGCAAAAATTGACCTTCAATTTTGAACCAGGAACCAAGTGTAAATACTCTGGGGAAGGTTTTGAATATCTTAGGATAGCCATAGAACAAAAGTTTAACAAACCCTTTGAAGAACTAGTAGATTCTATCATATTTAAGCCTTATGGGATGAATGATAGTAGATTTTTATGGGATGAAGACATGGATAAGTCGCGATATGCTGAAGAACACAATAAAGAAGGTGAACCATATAATTTAAGGAAAAGAATAAAAAATGCTTTGGCTTCAGATGATGTTCTTACTACAATTGAAGACTACGGATTATTCGCAGTAAATGTGCTGAAAGGTACTGGATTATCAGAAGAGATATACAAAGATATGATTAGGCCACAAGCGTTTGTTAGAGAGAATGTTGCATATGGTCTAGGTTGGTATATAAAACAAAATTACTACAAAGGTGAATATGCATTAACACATACAGGTGGTGATCCAGGAGTTGCCACAAAAGTTATACTTCTACCAGAATCGAAACGTGGAATTATAATATTTACAAATGGAGATAATGGGTTTGACATTATTGAAAAAGTTGAAGCCGCATATTTTGCTTCAGGATATTAAATTGTAGAGAAGCAAACAAACTTTGCTTAACAATGTATAAAAAATAGGCAAGTCATTATTTGTATTCTCAAAATTCCTCCTAGGCCGAAAGAGTATGTCGGATTTTTGTCGGATTAATCCCGGAATCGGACGGAATTCAACGGAAACGAGCGGAAACGGAGCCGAAGGGGAAGTCCGCGTAAATGCCTGATTTATCAGGCGTAACAGGGGAGAAGGGAGTGGGGTCGCTGGCTAGACCAGGTTAGAACCTGTTTAATAGCCTGCTAACCCAACTCCACGCGATCCAGTATAGGAGCTGGCAGACGCAAGGGGCTTAAAATCCTCCAGGAAGGAAAACGGGCTTTTTCCCTAAAGCCCAATATTGCCAGCAACTTACTGAATTATTAATAACTTACAAGAAAAAGGGGTGGTTTGTACCGTTCCCACCGTTTGCATTATTTGCACTGAATAATGCAAATAGGTGACACAAAAGTGACACAGTGGGGATTCGTACGATCGCGGCGGGACGATACCCGACTGCCTCCCTCGCCGCCATCTTCGTGTTCTTGACTTCGATCCGCAGCCGGGATTATCCTCTTTACGCGATGGGAGGTATTGATTCCGAGTTCAGGAGCCGCCCGACATCCGTCGCGTTTCAGGTCGTCCGCGTGATGAACGACAAATAAGATAACGGTACCGCATTTTCTCACGGAAGCCCCCTTTGCCGAGGGGTAGAAATAAAATATTTTTTTTATACCCCGCAACTTTTTTGATTAGAAGCGGGTTACGAGGGCGGGGAATTCCCCTAAAATTTGCAAACATCAAACATTGTTGTATAATATCCCTAAAATTCGGTACTCTAAAGTAATTGGAGGATGTTTATGAAACGAAACGCGGCTTGGACTTTCGTTCTACTTACAATCGCCATTCTGATTGGTTTCTCTTCCGCGACGTATGCGCAAGTCGTTCTGTCTGGTACAGTCACAGGGTGTCAACGCGATGCTTTTGGCGCAGTTTCGGGACCCAATCGACCTCTGTCCGGGGTCAGGGTTCTCGTGGGACAATATATGAACTACGAGACCGGACTGACCGGCGTCGACTTTATCAGAAATCCTAAAGGTGTTTTCGGAGATACATCTACGAATGAGAAGGGTAACTTCACCGTAACCCTGCCGAGACCCGGAGAATATGAAGTCATTTTATGGAAAAAGGGGTATGTCACGGAAATTACATCAAAGGTTGGCACAGGCACCGCCACCGCCACCGCATTCCATGGATCTATTTGCGATAATATCATGGCGCCGGCAACCCACCAAGAACTCGCATTCATCGGTGGTCCCCCGAGCGAGAAACCCGTGGAGCTCTGGAAGAACGGCAACGACGGCGGCATCGAGGGTGGGAACGGCACGCCGCCCAAGGTATCTCAGGACCGTGCCTACTACATGACCGAAATCTGCACCTATCACTGGAACGACGGACAAGGGCAGCCCATCGCCGGAACCATCGCGCTCCGAGCAGCCGATGGAACGACTTACGGACCCTGGCAGGCGGAGATCTACAACAAGGTCTACTGGCGTGCGACCCCCAAGGAAGTCATCCCCGCCGGAACCTATACCTTGATCGACAGCGATCCGAAGACGTGGGCCCAGAACAGCGGCAGCAAGGGAACCGGCATGGGATGGGCCTACGGAACACCGGCGAAGTAGGAAATTGTTCATCGCTCGGACCGCCTCCGGCGTATCGTACCGGTCCCAACCAATGATCTTTCGGACATGGGTCCAGTTCTTCTGCTCGATATGGGCGTTGTCATCCTTCTTGTACGGCCGGCTCCGCGTGAAGCCGATCCGCTCGTTTTGACAGTACTCGAAGAGACGGTTGTTGATGAACTCGCCGCCGTTATCGGAATCGATGGAGAGAACCGGAAACGGTAAGC
>Ga0209226_10001306_pt1 | contig 11434 bp, 10 predicted proteins | sample BarGraNGADG00212_2_FD_184497 | JGI IMG/M metagenome (GOLD analysis project Ga0209226, IMG submission 184497) | Arctic peat soil microbial communities from Barrow, Alaska, USA - Barrow Graham LP Ref core NGADG0011-212 (SPAdes) (version 2) | ecosystem: Environmental > Terrestrial > Soil >...
ATGCGGAATAAGGGCTGTTCGGCCTATATGGCGTATCTTCCCGAAAAAGTCCTTCCGCGCCGAGACTGCCGTAAACCTCGTCCGTGCTGACATGATGAAATAGTTTAAATTTATCTCCCCTGGCCTTTGCAATTTCCAGAAGATTAAAAGTTCCAACTATATTTGTTTGGATAAAACTCCCCGGATCTTTTATGGAACGGTCAACATGTGATTCGGCGGCAAAATGGCAAACCGCATCAATATCATGCTCACCAAAGACCTTTTCCAGTTTAGCGGCATCACAAATATCGACTTTTTGGAAAACATATCTTGGCCCAAAGTCCGCTGCAATACCTTCCAAATTTTCCGGATTACCCGCATACGTCAATTTGTCCAAATTGATTATCCTGCCGGAAAAAGTTGTATCATTTAACAAATTACGAATAAAATTACTGCCGATGAATCCACAACCTCCAGTTACCAATAGATTACTGAATCCTACTTCACTTTTTCTTTTTGTCTTCATATTTCGGTAAGAGCCTTTCTCTTTTCTTTATTATACGCAGGTATTCGCCGGAATGACAAAATTGTTGGTTTTATACAGTTTTGCAAAGGTCTCGTTGCTTAAACTCCGCAGATACCTGCATAGCGACTGCCGGGTACTTTTTTGCGACTTAGTAAATGAATAGTGCATTGCCGATCCCTGTTATTTAATTACCTGTAAACTTTTAATACTTTTATATATTTAGTTGCAAGTATTTTCAGTCATAAATTTATTTCTGCTGTAAGTTTAAATATACCTCGTCGCCTCCTCCTTGCCGCCTCGATATCATCTTTTATTTAAAAATGGAGTTATATCTCCCCTACCCTTTTGGGATATCCGGTTATGGAACGAATTTCTTCGTAAAGTGGTTTCAGCCTTTTATACATTTGTTTGTAAACGCGTTTATAAAGCTGGTCGTAAATCTTATGTGTAGTCATATTTGGCTCAAAAAATTGGCCAATCCGTGTCATTTCCGCCACGGCTGTTTTAAAATCACGATGAAGTTTTAGCCCAACTGCCGCATCTATCGCCGCGCCCAAACCGGATGTTTCATAAATATGTGGCCTGGCTGTGGGCAATCCGAAAATATCCGCGGTAATCTGCATCGCCGCGTTACTTTGTGAACCACCACCGGATACGCGCAATTCAGTTATATCCACCCCGCTCCGTTTTTCCTCACGTTCCTTACCTTCGCGCAATGCGTAAGCCAAACCTTCCAGAATGGCCCGGTACAGATGCGCCCGATTATGAACATCACCAAAGCCGATTACCGCGCCTTTGGCTTCAGGTCCCGGCTCTTTGATGCCCGGCGACCAATAAGGTTGAAGAATCAGTCCCATCGACCCGGGCGGTACTTTGTGTAACAGTTCCTCAATAATTGTTTCTGTCTCTACGCCACGCGATTCTGCTATTTGTTGTTCCAGCGGGGCAAATTGCTCTTTAAACCAACTCACCATCCAATAACCGCGAAAAATTTGGATTTCCAGACTATAAGCACCAGGCACAGCTGAAGGATACGGAGGAATTAATGGAATTGCTTCGATGTACTTATAGTGAGTAGTGTTGATCGTGGCCGTTGTTCCGTAACTCAAGCAACCGATATGCGACTCAAGACACCCTGCGCCGATCACCTCACAAGCCTTATCTGCGGCAGCAGCAATTACCGGTAGTCCTTCCGGTATACCGGTTTCAGCGGCAGCGTTACGAGTAATATGTCCCATGACCTCCGCAGGTTCAACCAGCTCCGGTAACATCTCCGGCTCCATCTTAGTCATATCCCATTTCCAATCCCAGGAAGAAGCCCACCGCTTCTTCTTATAATCAAAAGGAACATATCCAACCTGACAACCGACGGAATCAACAAACCTGCCTGTCAGGCAATAAGTCAGGTATCCGGAGAGAAAAAGGAATTTGTGAGTTTTCTTCCAAATCTCCGGTTGATGAAGTCTGATCCAATTACACTCAGCTTCAGCCTGCAGATAAGCTACTGTTTCCGACATGCCCGATACTTTAAACGCGAGGCCCCATAGGCCACCCACCGGCTTTAATCCGCTTGTGCGCCGTTGATCCAGCCAGACTATTGCCGGCCGCAAAGGCTTTCCATTTTTATCAACATTGATCATTGTGGCGCGTTGAGTTGTAATAGTAACTCCGGCAATTGCTTCTTTAGACACCGGTGTTTCCTTCCAGAGCATTTGACAGGCCTGGCACAATGATTTCCAGTAATAGTCCGCATCCTGCTCTGCCCAGCCCGGTTCGGGTGATACATAGGGTTGAAGCGGCACCCGTTTCTTATAAATTAGATTACCCCGTAAATCAAATATTAACGCCCTTAGTGATTGTGTTCCATTATCGATGCTGAGAATTAAATCTTTGTTCATAAGTCACCTATATGCCCTATTGCCAATTTAAATTTCTTATACTCTTAAATTAAGTCTTGAGTGGCCGCACGAGCTTACCTCGATAATTACTTTCATATCATTTAATGATGTTTATTGAAATAAAGTTTTTATTTTAATTTGGATTGCTGCTAACAAAAAAAATGAGCAAACAACCGTAAAGAAGTTGCTTGCTCATTTTTATTTCTTAATACTTATTTCCTATTTTTTCTTTGCTACTTTCTTAACGACCTTCTTCTTGGGTGCTGCTTTCTTCACTGCTGCTTTCTTTACGACCTTCTTCTTAGGTGCTGCTTTCTTTGCTACTGCTTTCTTCACGACTTTCTTTTTAGCTGTTGCCATCTTGTGTAGCCTCCTTTGATCAAATTTTATTCTTCGATTAACACCATATTACTTCCTGATGATTAAATTTTACTTCATTTTCATCTTTACGTCAACAAAAAATGCAAAATAATATTAATTTTTTTATTTTATTTTTTTCTCCATTAGCACATATTTTTTGATGATATTCTCGATAAATATCAAAATGTGAAGTTGAAAAATGACTTTTGCTTTATTCATATACTCACCAAACCAAGAGTTGATGCAGGTTTGCTGATGACATTAAATTATCCAGAAGCATTATTATGATTATTACACACCGAAAGATAATCATTTTCATCATTCATCGCAAAATATTATTACAATTTTAATTAAAGATAATTTTGCCCGCTGACGAATCTTTTAGCGAAAAACGGAGTGGAAAGGTACTCAACACATATTTTTTTACCGTGAGACGGAGCATGGATAAATTTTCCATCACCGATATAAATTCCAACATGCGATACTTTTCTTTTATCGTTTACGGCAAAGAAAACCAGATCGCCCTTTTGTAATTGACTTATGCTGACAGGGTTTCCGGCATCATACTGTGTTCTGGAATGACGCGGCATATTCAAGCCGTTTAACTGATATACTGTCATGGTTAAACCACTGCAATCAAATCCTGTCTCCAAAGAAACTCCACCCCATAGATATGGGACTCCGAGAAAATCACGGGCAGTTTTTACAAGCGCCTCTCTTAAATAATTTGTGCCATATTGTTTTTGTCTGGCAGTAGTATAGTCTTCGGGTTTGACGATGTAGAACTCTTCGATGATATGCGTCTCTTTTAAACTTTGCGCTCTTTGCCTCGCATTTTCCTTTGCGGAAAAGTTTCCGAATCGAACCTTAAACAATCCGTCAGCAGCCTTGAAATAGGTGGCACTTAATCCTCGCTTTTTCAGAGTTTCCGTCAAACGCACCGCATTTTCAACTTTGGCAAATGCACCGGCCTGAATGGTATAGCCCATGAGCTCTAACGATTTATTTTTTTGAACCGGGAATTCCGGCGCCAGGCGTGTCGTCCGACTGGAACAAGACAAAACAAGAAATGAAATAAAAAATATAAATAATATTTTTGGAAGTAAATTTTTCATCGCTTTAATCTTTTATCCAAATTTTACAAGTGCAAAATAATATTATCAGGAAAAATGACAAGTGCAAATTTATTCGTGAAACTCCAATTCCGAAAGCAAAGCGTATCGGAATTGGTAAGTTGAACAATACCGCGAAGCGGAGGGTGTAATACCCCACAGCTTGCTTTGGGGTATTACACCCGTGGTTTTTTCCGGTTATTCTCAACAAATATTTTTGCTTCATCTCGTGAATTAATTCTGCCTTCCATCTGTTCATCTTCCAGCACACGCAAAATATCACCGATTATTTTCCCGGGGGTAAAACCGAGGGCAATCAAATCGTCACCGTTAAGTAAGCGCGGCGGATGTAATTCTTCCACAGTTAAGTTTTCCAGTTGATTACGGCAAAATTCATAATTATCCAGCATACCGTGACTGGCCAGACAATCAAGACGATGCAACTCCAGATGCAGATCAAAATCCGGCATACGTAAAAATCTTTTGAGCCGGGCAGGACGCATTTTTTGAACATTCATAAAATTCATGTGCTGACCAATGAGATTGATCACTGCTTCCCTTTGCGCCCGTGAAAACTTCAGGCGCTGCATTATCTCGTCGGCGATTTTTTCTCCCTGCTGGACATGGCCGTAAAAATGCACTCCATTTTCATCCTCACTGCGAGAGACTGGCTTACCGACATCGTGCAGAAGAGCTCCCCAAGCGAGCACCGGGTTCACCCTTGCTTTGTTTTCGTCAGATAATATCTCCAGCATCATCAAAGTATGCTGCCAGACATCCCCCTCAGGATGAAAGCGAGGCGGTTGTTCAACACCTTGCAGTGCATCCACCTCCGGCAATATCTCCCGCATCATTCCGGTTTGCGCCATTAACTCCAATCCCCGGCGGGCACCACCACGGGTGAGAAGCTTACTTAGCTCATCGCACAAGCGCTCGGCACTGATTGTTTTGATTTCGGCAACATTTTTAGCAATGGCTTCTTGCGTGGACGAATCAAGGTTAAAATTCAGATTAGCGGTAAAACGAATTGCCCGCAACATCCTCAGGTGGTCTTCCTGGAAGCGTTGATTGGGATCACCAATCGTTCTGATTATTTTTTCCCTGATATCGGCAAGACCGTCAACATAATCCGTAATCTCTCCTGTTACCGGGTCCATCAATAAACCGTTGACGGTAAAATCACGCCGGAAGACATCTTCTTTAGCGGAAGAAAAATGAACTTGAGATGGTCGCCTGCCGTCGATGTAAACATCATCGCTGCGGAAAGTTGCCACCTCGTATGAATGGCCTTCCTCAATAACAGCAACAACCCCAAATTTCGCTCCTATGGCGACAGTACGCTTAAAAAGCGCCATGACCTGATTCGGAAGTGCCGATGTTACGATATCGTAATCGTCCGGAACTACGCCCATTACAAAATCACGCACGCAACCTCCAACAAAATAAGCTTCAAATCCAGCGGATCTCAACCGTAAAACTATACGGGCTGCTTCTTGGCGTTTATTTCTTGCTGTATTTGCACACTTGTCAGGCAATATGTACTCCTCTTCTTTATGAAACTGTGTCGTAATGTCTTTGCGAGGAAGTGAAACGACCGAAGCAATCTCTTCTAATACATATCACAGAGATTGCCACGACTCCTGAGAATCGCCTCGCAATGACAAACTATGAACCCTCTCTCTTATTCCTCTTTGCTAATACCATTTCGCTTTCAAAGGATAACGAGGCAGCAAGAAGGAGGCGACGAGGCGTATTTTACATGCGTTGAGGAAGCCGACGACGCTGCCAACAAAGTTAGCCGAAGAAAGCGAAATGGTATAAATTATCTTTTACCTAATCTAATGGCGCAGAACTCACCGCACATAGTGCAGCCTTCATCCTGTGCGCTTTTGCTTTTTTCCAGAAACGCGCTGGTCTTTTGCGGATCAATCGATAAATCCACCTGCCCCTGCCAATCAAAATTTTTCCGGCATTGAGACATTTTCCGGTCTCTCTCCCGTGCGCCACGTACATTTTTGGCTATATCGGCAATATGCGCGGCAATGCGCGCAGCAATCACTCCTTCGCGGACGTCAGCCAGAGTCGGCAGCCGTAAATGTTCGGCGGGAGTAACATAGCAGAGGAAATCGGCACCGGCTGCTCCGGCAATAGCTCCGCCAATGGCAGAGGTTATATGATCGTAACCCGGCGCGATATCCGTGGGCAGCGGCCCTAAGACATAAAACGGAGCGCCCTGGCAGATTTTCTTTTGTAGTTTGATATTGGCCTCAATTTCGGTAATCGGTACATGCCCGGGCCCTTCAATCATCACCTGCACTCCGGCAGCCCGCGCCCGTGAAGCAAGTTCGCCCAGAATTATCAGTTCCTGCAGTTGCCCCTGATCGGTCGCATCGCCGATGGCGCCGGGACGCAGTCCGTCACCCAGACTCAAAACCATGTCATAGCGGTGCGCAATTTCCACAAGCCGGTCATATTCCTCATAAAGAGGATTTTCACGTTTATTGCAGTACATCCAGTTGGCCGTCATCGAACCACCCCGGCTTACAATACCCAGGATTCTTCCCTGCTGCTCCAGTATCGCGACGCTTCTTTGATTGACGCCGCAATGGACGGTAATGAAATCGACTCCATCTCTACCATTTTCTTCTATGACAGCAAACATATCTTCCGCGGTCATCTCCGAGATTGCTTTTTTCTCCTGCAAAATCTTTACCGCAGCCTGATAAATGGGCACAGTACCGATAGCTACAGGTGATTTTTCCATAATCGCCTTGCGGATGGCAGCCAGATCGCCGCCCGTGGAAAGATCCATAACAGCATCTGCGCCTGCTGCTGCCACAATTATTAATTTTTCCAGCTCCAGCTTGAGATCATTATTATCTTTGGATGTGCCAATATTGGCATTTACTTTGGTGCGCAGACCCTTGCCAATCGCCAGAGGTTTGATAGTCGTATGGTTCACATTGCGGCAAACCACTATGAAGCCATCCACCATCCCCTGCCGGATGTATTCCGGCTCCACGCCCTCTTCCGCAGCACATATTTTCATCTCTTCCGTCACCAGACCTTTTCTGGCTTTTTCCAATTGTGTCATTTCTGCCTCCAAAACATATTTATGCATTATTCCCGTCTTCAGGATGATGCAATGATCAATTCGGCAACCTTCCGACCGGACAGAAGCATGCCTCCGAAGATCGGCCCCATTCTTGGCCCGCCAAAAGCCGCGTTAGCCGACATTCCGGCAACATAAACACCGGGGCAAATCTGTCGGGTATTCTCCATAGTCAATCGCTCTGCTTTATCCGCCCACATGGAGCGTTCACCCATTAACTTTCCCGAGGGCGTGGCAAGCTGCATGTCGGCTTTCTTTTCTATCACCTTCAGGACTTCTGTGGCATGGCCTGTGGTATCGATAATATTATTCGCCGCAATTGTCAGGGGATCTACATGCAGCCCCGCCATTTCCACGGGTGACCAGTTAATAACCAAACCCGTTACCCTTCCCTCCCGAATCATAACATCTTCCACGCTCATACAATTAAAGATTGTTGCTCCCGCGCGCACAGCCTGGGAACAAATTGTTGTAATGGTTTCAATTGCGTCGGCGGTATAGTAACCTTCACGATATTCTCTGGTGCGAACGCCAAACAAATCCAGGATTTCTTTGGCTTCATCCTGAATCACGATTTCGTTAAACATCATTCCACCGCCCCACATGCCGCCGCCAAGACTCAACTTGCGTTCAAAAAGAGCAACCTTTTTGCCGGAAGATGCCAAATAGTAAGCGGCCACCAAACCCGACGGACCGCCGCCGACAATGGCCACATCCACACTGGTACATTCCAAAAACTTCTGCGTAAACCTCTCCATAATTGCTCGAGTAATCACCACTTCATCCAATGCCATGATTCTTTCTCCTACCAATGTATTCATATTTGTCTTAAGATGCTTTGCACCTTGTTCACCACATCCAGTGGGTTTTTGCCCAAAACGCGAACCATCGGTTCTTTGCCCCACCCCCCTTTATCAAAGATAATATCCGGAACCGTTTTGGTTCGCTTCAGTACTTCATTGACTCCCCATTCCAAGGATGCCCCTTCTGTGTTTTTCGTTTCGGAAGGCTCATTCGCCCGAGCGAAACTTTCCACTGAAAAACCGAGTCTTCTGCAGGCCTCGATAATTTGTTCCGAGTATTTAATATTCATCGCGCTGCGGTATGACGGGTCATACCGCAAAACAGTCAGAACGATATTGGCAATATGTCTGGAAGCGCCAAATTCCGGATCGGCCACGGCGTGCGCCTTATCGCGCAAACAAATGATCCTTCCTGGAAATCCCGCGACATGACGTTCATCCTCAGCGCCCGCTATCGCATAGACCAGATTGGATTGAACCTCCGGGATCAACCGACCGCTTCTGAATGTGGCCAATTGATGGCTCGCCGCTCGAAGCTCCAACAGACATTCGTGTCTTTTTCCCCGTGAATAGAGCGCAATGCCCGCATGTACCGGCCCGTGTCCTTTCCCCAGGTGCAGCGAATTTTCAATCGCCCGCGTTACCATTATCTTCGCTTGTTCTACGGCGTGAAGAATATTTTTGCCCTGCGCAAGGCTGGCAGCAAGCACCGAGGCGTATGTGCAGCCGGTGCCGTGCGTGTCTTTTGTTTCGATCCAGTCTGCTGGAAACTCGTAATATTGTTTCCCATCATAAAGAATATCCACTGCACCTGATTTTTTTGCAGCAATCAGGTGTCCGCCTTTAATCACCACATTTTTGACGCCAAGCCCATGAATCAATGCTGCCGCTTTTTTCATCCCGGCAACCGTTTCAATCTTGCATTGCGCCAAAACTTCCGCCTCGGGAATATTTGGCGTCACGACAAAAGCCAGCGGCAACAGCTTTCTGATCAGCGCCACCTTAGCCTTGTCCTGCATTAAAGAATGGCCGCCCTTGGCAATCATCACCGGGTCAACTATTAATTTCTCCAGGCGATATTCTTTGACCTTCTTAACAACAGCTTCGATCGCTCCAACTGTTAAAAGCATACCGGTTTTAACCGCATCGGCACCAATATCACTAAGTACGGAATCCAATTGCGCCAAAATAAATTTTTGCGGAACAGGATGTATCGACTGAACGCCACGAGTATTTTGCACTGTCACCGCGGTTATGACGCTCATCCCGTAACAGCCGCAGGCGATTACAGCCTTCAAATCAGCCTGAATACCCGCGCCGCCGCTGGAATCGGAACCACCTACGCATAATACCTTAACTGGTTTCATAAATTATATTGTCTCCGGAAAAATATCTTTTTGCCAATAATGGATCACCAGAAGATTTCCCGACCTCACGCTGACTATTGCATTTTCTTCCTTAATAATGTTGCTCACTGTGCGTGACTCGCCCATCCTTAATGTTGCATTATCTAAAGGATATAGAAAACCACGGAGAGTTATCCCTTCAACTTGCGGACTAAGTGCGATCAGGGAAACGGTTTGACCCCCAGACTTGTTGAACACGACATTGCCATTGAGTAGAAAAGCTTCACAATATTCATCAATCAAATAAGTCTTTATGGAAACAGCCTTACCTTTTCCCAGCAAAAACACGTTGGCCAGAGTATGATCAAGCCTGCCGCCCAACGCAGCCCAAATGTATATTGCCTCAGGTTTAAGGTTTATGGCATAATCAAGTGCCAGTTCGGTATCGGTAAAATCTTTATTGGCCGGATATTTTATTATCTTTATACCCTGACGGGAATAACTTTCCAGTTGGGCAGGATCAATGGAATCCATATCACCGATGATGACATCCGGCTTAATTCCTGTTTGTTGCAGATAACGCACACCGCCATCACAGCAAATGATCAGGCAATTTTCCATCTGGACAATTTTTTTCTGAAAAAAAGACTGATCGCCCAGATGCCCGCCACTGATTATATTTATTATTTGCGACATGTTCACTTCTCTAAATCAACTTTATTGCATCTGTCGTTGAAAAATCGGGGCATTAAGAGCGAATTGAGGGTTTTTACGGACACCCTCCTTTGCAAACTTCTCTTTCACATAACCGAAAAAAGACTCTGAGCTCGAATGAACCGATTTTTTAACGTTCTTCACATACCTTAAACAAAAAGAGCCATACCCTTTTGCCTCCATAGGATATGGCTCTTATATTAGTTTGTGTCGCCACTCCCTACGCCGGCATTACCCAGGTCAGGTTCAAAGGGTATAATCTCAGCCTTATTCGGCACCCCATTAATACAAATTTATTACAATAACTCCCAAAATGCAAACTGTTTAATTGATTTGAATTCTTTGTTTTATTCTTCCCCCTTATAAACACATCCTGACTCCGGGCTTTCCTGAACAACTATTTTACTTAACTGTGGCAGCGTCGGTTGAAGGCGCTGCCAGATCCATCTGGCTAAATTTTCCGATGTGGGATTGTCAAGCCCCACGATGTCGTTTAAATATTTATGATCCAGTTGATCTATGATGGGTTGGCAGGCGACGGCAATATCGGCAAAATCCATTACCCAGCCGGTGTGTGGATCGGCCCTCCCCCGCACATGAATTTCGACACGGAAAGAATGCCCGTGTAACTGGGCACACTTATGTCCGGCCGAAACGTTAGGCAGGCGATGCGCCGCGTCAAATTTGAACACTTTATATATTTCCATTTTTTTCCTTATCGCACTCCCAGTATTTTATGCAACTGAAGACTGATCCGCCATTGCGGATGTACAAGACAGTATTGCAATGCCAGCTTAGTATTTAAGTCAAACTCCGGCCCATCCAGCGGTTGCAAAAAGAAGTGCCGAAAATCGAGATTGGCATATTTCTCCGGTTCGGCTCCCGGTTGCGGAAAAACCAACTTCAACTCATGACCGCAAAGCTGCAACAATTCCACCCCGGCTTTGGGACTGACACAACTCCAATCAATGCGCTCAGGCGATATGATGGTACCGTTGGTTTCCACGGCAATTTCCAATCCTTCTTCATGCAACGCGTTGATCAATTCGGCATCCAGTTGCAGAAGCGGCTCACCACCGGTGCAGACCACAAAAGGCTTTGCTGATTTTACATCTCCTTGCGGCCAGAATTGTCTGATCTTTTTGGCAAGCTTGGGCGCACTTGGATATTTCCCGCCTTCCTGTCCATCAAAACCCACAAAATCAGTATCACAAAATTTGCAGAGAGCATCTTCCCGGTCTGCCTCTTTCCCCGACCATAAATTGCAACCGGCAAAACGACAAAATACCGCCGGACGTCCGGCATAGTAGCCCTCACCCTGTACCGAATAGAATATTTCCTTGACTAAATAGCTCATAATTAACTTCCGAGAATTCAAAAATATTTAGATTGCCAAGGCATCCGAGGGATGCCTTGCAATGACAAATGAGGAATGCGATACATTAGTCTATTAGCCTTTACTTTTCACGTTTCACGCTTCACGCCCTATATCTTCCCGGATCTGACATTCCTGCTTCCTGAAAACCCTTCAGGCGTAAAAGACAGGAATCGCACTCGCCACAGGCCAGTCCCCCAGCCGATGGA
>Ga0209226_10001307_pt1 | contig 11428 bp, 10 predicted proteins | sample BarGraNGADG00212_2_FD_184497 | JGI IMG/M metagenome (GOLD analysis project Ga0209226, IMG submission 184497) | Arctic peat soil microbial communities from Barrow, Alaska, USA - Barrow Graham LP Ref core NGADG0011-212 (SPAdes) (version 2) | ecosystem: Environmental > Terrestrial > Soil >...
GCTCGCCTTCCGGACGGCATCCTCGAGCGAGGCTCGGGTCACCTGCGTCGACATGACGTCGTCAGCGGCCGCGAGCGTGGCCGCCAGCACCGCCTGGCGCTGCTGCGGGGTCATCGACAGGAGCCTGCCGATGGTCTCGACAGAGACGTCCTTGCCCGCTGTGACGCTCACCCGGTTTATCTTGTCGCCTTGTGCCAGATCGAGCGGTACGACCTGCTCTATCGCCCGGAACAGATCCTCTATGCTTTTTTCTACCCGCTTGCGGACCGAGCTGTTGAAGTTGATCACCGGGGGCACATAGGCGGCAGCGGCATCCTGCTCTTCCCTGGTCCTGGCCCTGTCGATGTACTGGACGGTACGCGGCGCCTTGATGGTGCGCGGGCTGGATTTGCCGGCCCGTACGGTGGCGCCGTAGGAGGAGATCTCGAGGGACATCACAACTACCATCAGGATGAAGATGACGGCGGCGACCGTCCAGCGCCTTGTGCTCATAGACGTTTTCATGAGCCTTGAGCGCAGGCTCTTCAGCCGCCTGGGGTATTCTGGCTGGCCCATGTCAGGACCCCGCTGGAGCCGAGCCCGTCTTGCGAGCCTCGTAGTCCTTGTAAGCTTCGACTATCTGCTGCACGATCTTGTGCCTGACGACGTCGCTCGCGTCCAGGTATACGAACTCCAGGTCCGTTATCTCCTTGAGGATATCGCGCACCACCATCAGGCCCGACACGATCTCCTTGGGAAGATCGACCTGCGTGACGTCGCCGGTTATTACGGCGCGGCTGCCGAACCCGATCCGGGTCAGGAACATCTTCATCTGCTCGGGGCTGGTGTTCTGAGCCTCGTCGAGGATTATGAAGGAGTCGTTGAGGGTACGCCCGCGCATGAAGGCGAGAGGCGCGACTTCGATTATCCCCTGCTCCATCATCCGGTGAAACCGCTCCGCGCCCAGCATCTCGTAAAGCGCGTCGTAGAGAGGCCTCAGGTAGGGGTCGACCTTCTGGTATATGTCACCGGGGAGAAAGCCCAACCTCTCGCCCGCCTCGACCGCAGGCCTGGTGAGGATGAGCCTGTCGACGGTGCGATCGAGCAGAGACTGGACCGCGTAAGCCAGTGCCAGGTAAGTCTTGCCGGTGCCCGCCGGCCCGATAGAGAACACGATGGTCGACTTCCTCATCGTCTCCACGTACCGCTTCTGCCCGACCGTCTTGGGCCGGATTATCTTCCCGCGCGCGGTCAATACGGCGTCCTTGAAGACCTCGGTGGGTTTTATCTCTTTGCCGCTCTTGACCATGTCTATGGCAAGGCCCAGGTTCTCCTGGGTTATCACGAGGCCTTCCTCGAGCAGCTCGATCAGCTCCTCGAAGAGCCTGGTGCACGACCGTGTCTCGCCGGCCTCTCCCCTTATGTCTATCTCGTTGCCGCGGGCCACTATGCGGCAGCCGAAAGATGCCTCGACCATCTTCAGCAGCCTGTCCTCCTGGCCGAGCAGCGACACCATGGAGTGTTTGCCGGGAACGACGATCTTTACCTCGTTGATCTCAGGGCTCAATAGATACCTCGACGGGGATCCGTGCGGCGGGGGCGTTCACGGGAGCTCGAGCATTTCGCGGGCAATCTGGTTCGCCAGCTTTCCATCGGCCTTCCCTCTTATACGCGGCATCAACGAGCCCATGACCTTGCCGATGTCGCCCGGTGAGGAAGCGCCGACCTGTTCGATGGTCTCTCCGATCGTACGACGCAGCTCGTCTTCCGACATCTGCTCGGGAAGGTACTCCTCGAGGACCTTGAGCTCCTTCGATTCCTTATCGACCAGGTCCTGTCTGCCGCCCTTGCTGAACTCCTCAATCGATTCCTTACGCACCTTCGCCTCTTTGGAGATGACTGCCATCAGCTCTTCGTCGGTAAGTTCGCCGCGCTTGGCGATCTCTGCGTTCTTTATCTCGGACAGCAGCATCCTTATGGTTGACAGCCTGACCTTGTCTCCCGACTTCATGGAGGCTTTCATCTGGTCGTTGAGCTCTTCTTTCAGTCCCATCCCTGCGGTCCCTCCGTTCTCAGAAGCCTTCCTCCAAGGGCCCTACCCGCTCGCCGCCCCTGACGTTAGCCGGGCGGCCAGCCCATGAACCTGCCGCCAAGCAGGTGGAAGTGAACGTGCTCCACCTCTTGCCCGCCATCTTCGCCCGAGTTGACCACCACCCTGTAACCGGTCTGCGCAATCCCTTCGCTGACCGTGATGTCGTTTATCAGGCTGAATACATCCGAAAGCAGGTCGCACCTGTCTACCGAGAGGTCTTTCAGTGCCGGTATGTGCTCCTTCGGGACGATCAGGATATGCACCGGCGCCTGCGGGTTGACGTCCCTGAATGCGAGGGCGGTCCCGGTCTCTGCCACGATATCCGCGCCGATCTCCTTGTTCGCTATCCTGCAGAACAGGCAATCGTCGTTCAATCTCCGCTCCCTCCCGTCATCCCTCGGGATCGGTCATACTGCCCCGACGACGCGGCGACCACCTCTCCACTCAGACCACGCGGGTCGGCCCCGGTGATCCGCACCTGCACCGTCTTTCCGATCAATGCCGTGCCGCCCGCCAGCTCCACCCCGCAGAAGTTCCGCGCCCGCCCGAACAGCACGCCGGGATCGTGTTTCATCGCCGCTTCGACCAGCACAGGAATTATACGTCCAAGAAGTCCCTCGTTAAACCGCAGCGCGGAGGCCCTCGCCACCTCTCTCAGTTCATCCGCCCGCGCTTCCTTGGTTCGCGCTTCGACCGGGTCTCCCAGGTGGAAGGCGGCGGTCCCCTCTCGCGGTGAGTATTTGAAGACGTGGACCCGCGGAATGGCCAACTCGCGCAGGAGGTCCCGCGTGTTCGCGAAAGCGCTCTCGGTCTCGCCGGGGAATCCGACCATCACGTCTGTCGTGACCGCGATCGCGGGCACACGCGCCCGGACCTGCGCGACCCTATCAGCGAATGCTCTCCCCGTGTATTTCCTTCCCATCCTTTCCAGCACCCCGTCGTCGCCGCTCTGAAGAGGCAGGTGCAGGTGCGGGCAGAGCCCGGAGTCACTCATCATCTCGAGCAGCCCGTCGTCCACGTCCGACAGCTCCAGCGAGCTCAGCCTGACCCACATCGAGCCGCTCTCGCGAAGTATCTCACCGACCAGTCCCCGGAGCCCCACCCCCGAACCAGGGTCGGCGTAGCTTCCCAGGTCTATGCCGCATACGATCGCCTCTCCCGCTCCCGCGTGCCTCAGCCACACGATCTCTTCGAGGATCGAGTCGATGGCGCGCGACCTTTCCTCGCCTCTCAGGGTGGGTACGATACAGTACGTGCAAAAGCGCGTGCAGCCGTCCTGTACCTTGACGGGAACTCTTACCAGGTCAGGTGGGAGTGTGAAGCCGGCGTGCCGGCGCGGCCGCGCTCCCGGGCAGAGCTCCTCGACCAGGCATTGCTTGGCGTCGTTCGAAACGACCAGCGAGACGCCGGGCATGTCGGCGAACACCCTCATGTCCATCTCCACGGCGCAGCCCGTCACCGCGACCAGGGCCCCCGACCGCGCGCAGCGACGTGCGGCCTTGCGCGACTTCCTGGCTCCCTCCGCGGTGACCGCGCAGGTGTTCAGCACCCACACGTCGGGCCTCTGTCCTTCTCTGGAACGCCTGAAACCCGCGGCAAGAAGCCTCTTTTCGATCTCTAGCGAGTCCGCCCTGTTCACCCTGCAGCCGAGCGTGCTGACGCGGAAGGTGCGCGATTCTTCACGTGCTTTCGATACGAGAGTAGCTTCCTCACCGTCGCGTCCGGGATCATCGGCGGCATGGTCCGGCTTTTCAGTCAATATCTCCGGTCCCCGCGGTTCGAGCAGCCCGTAATATTGCCTGGCTTCCTCGCCCTTGATCAGGGCGCGACCGCCGACCGTGACAACAAGGGATTGGTCCGTGTAGAAGGTCGGGAGGCTCATCTCGCCCGAACGCCGGCCGTAAGCCTCGCCATCGGGGGCGATGGCGCGCTGATGACCATGAGGCAGGTCGCGGGCGCGATACTCACCTGTGCACCCGCTCATCGTGAGACTCCTGGAGCTGCTCGAGGAGCTTTCTCTCTTTGCCGCTCAGCTTCTTCGGCACCGATACCTCGACCCGTACCAGCACGTTGCCGCGCCGACCTCCACCCCTCGGGGGAAGCCCTTTCCCCTTCACCTTGATGACCTCGCCGGGCTGGATCCCGGCTGGCACCTTGAGGGTGTAATCGCCGTCTACCGACTCCATCTGCAGCTCTGTGCCCAGAGCCGCGTCGACCATCCCTACTGTCACACCGGCGAGCAGATTAGTGCCGTCACGCTCGAACCTGCGGTCCGTCTGTACATCAACGCCCACGTAAAGGTCTCCGGTGGGTCCGCCGTGGAGGCCACCTTCCCCCCTTCCGCGCACGAGCAGGTGGTCCCCTCTCTCGACTCCCGGCGGGATGCTGACCTCGATCGTCTCGGTCAGGTTCTTACGTCCCGCCCCCGCGCACTCGCGACAGGGCTCCGTTATCGTCTCGCCGGCCCCTCCGCAGGCCCCGCACGGGGTCGACCGCACCAGCGTTCCGAAGAAGCTGCGCTGCTGCGATGTTATCTGTCCCGTCCCGTCGCAAGCGGAGCACCTGCTCGTGTGCGTACCGGGCATCATCCCGGTCCCTTCGCACTCCCCGCAGGTGGCCATCCTCCTGACCTCGATCTTCTTCTCGGTACCGGTCAGGACTTCGCCCAGTGTTATCCTCACACGGGCCTCCATGTCGCGACCTCGGGTCCTGGCCCGCGCCGAGCGCCCCCGGCCAAAGCCTCCACCGAAAGCGCCGCCGAAGAAGACGTCGAACAGGTCGGCGAAAGAGGTAGAGCCGTCAAAGTCTATGCCCGCGCCGCGCTTGAGCCCCTCGAGCCCCCACCTGTCGTAATCGCGGCGTTTATCCTCGTCGTAGAGTATCTCGTAGGCGAAGGAGAGCTCCTTGAACTTGCGCTCGCCGTCCGGGTCGTCATGCGCCACGTCCGGGTGGCACTCTCGCGCCCTGCTCCGGTAAGCACCCTTTATCTCCAACGGGGAGGCGTTCCTGTCCACCCCGAGTATCTCGTACAGGTCCCTGTCGATGTCGTTGTGCAAGACTTCGCCTCTGTCTATTCCTCGTTGCCTGACAGCATGTTGCCAAGCGTCCTGGCCATGTACTCGACGGTGCCGATGGTCCGACCGTAATCCATGCATATGGGGCCGAAGACCCCCAGCGAGCCTTTTATACCAGGGGCGACCGGGTAACTCGTGCCGACGAACGTGCACTTCTGGAGCTCCGATATGGGGTTTTCGTCACCGATCCGCACCGTCAGGCGCTTCTCCCTTATCAGGTCTTTCAACAGGTCGAGTATGATGTATTGCCGCTCCATCACCTCGAGGAGAGCCTGCACTCCCTCGAGCCCAGCGCTGTCCAGTTCCCGCATGATGTTGGCGGTCCCCCCGATATAGACCTTTTCCTCCGAGGTGCCCAGATACTCGCAGATGGCGTCGATCGCCGACTCGAGCAGCATCCTGCCGGCCGCCCCGTACCTCGCGCCTCCCAGGAGCTTGGCCTTGTCTATTGAATTGGCGCCCTTGCCCGCGAGGGTCCTGTTCAGGTACCTGGTGACCCTCTCCACGGTGTCGGCCCCGACGCTCCTGCTGAGCGTCACCAGCCGCCTCCCGACCTCTCCCTTTCCCGTGACCATGATTATCATCAGTTGAAGTTCCGAGCGCTTGACGAGGTCCACGTTGTGCACGGTGTCACCGTGCGTGAAAGGAGCGAACACCATCGCCGTGGTGTGTGTCAGGTTCGACAGCAGCAGGGATGCCTCCCTCAGGAGTCCTTCGATCTCCCGGCTCCTCGCGGCGAAGAGCATCTCCACCGCCTCGGCGTCCCTCGGTGTGGGGATCGGCTTGCCCATCAACATGTCCACGTAGTACCGGTAGGCCACGTCGGTAGGAACCCTCCCGGCGGAGGTGTGTGGCTGCCACAGCAGTCCGTGCTTCTCCAGCAGCGCCAGCTCGTTCCGGATGGTCGCTGTGCTGATGCCGAGGTCGTACGAGTCGGCTATAGTCCTCGAGCCCACGGGTTTGCCCGTCAAGATGTAGCTCTGGACCACCACCTGGAGAATCTTTCGCTTTCTCGCATCCATCTCGATCGTCATCGGCCGCTCCCGTACTGCTCGCGGTCCCGTGCGTCGGTCGTCCCCGGTCGAGCTACTGGTCCTACCCGGTAATCTTAGCACTTTCTGGCACTCTCCGGGCCTGAGTGCCAGTCGGGGCGCAGGCCGCTCCGCCGTCGCGACCGGCCTCCCGGGGTGCCACGGGAATAGAGCACGGGTGGCACGGCCTCACTTGTCATCCCCGCTGGCTATCATCGCCACGAACGCCTCCTGGGGTACCTCGACCTTTCCGACCATCTTCATCCGCTTCTTGCCCGCCTTCTGTTTCGCCCACAGCTTTCTCTTGCGGGTGATGTCGCCGCCATAGCACTTCGCGGTGACGTCCTTCCGCCTCGCCGGGATCGTCTCCCTTGCGATGACCCTTCCTCCCACCGTCGCCTGTACCGCTATCTCGAAGAGCTGGCGAGGGATGACAGACTTCAACCTGGCCGCGAGCTCGCGCCCGCGAGCGTGCGCCCTCTCCCTGGGCACGATGGATGAAAAGGCGTCCACGACCTCGCCGTGGACGAGTATCTCGAGCTTGACCAACGGACCCTCGTGGAAATCCTCGAGCTCGTAGTCCAGCGAGGCGTAGCCCCTGGACCTGCTCTTGAGCTGGTCGTAAAACCCCGAGACCATCTCGGCCAGGGGCATCAGGTACGACAGCTCGACCCTGTTGGTCGAGAGGTACTTCATCTCTCGATAAACGCACCGCCTCTGCTGGCACAGCTCCATCACCGGCCCCACCATATCCCCCGGCATTATCAGGAGCAGCGAGACGTACGGCTCCTCGACCTTCGCGACCTCGTTGGCAGGCGGCATCTCGGAGGGGTTGTTGACGCTGTGGACCTCTCCGCTCTTGTCGGTGACCCTGTAAGCCACGTTGGGAGCCGTCACGATGAGCTCGAGGTCGTACTCGCGCTCGAGCCTCTCGCGGACTATCTCCATGTGAAGGAGCCCCAGGAAGCCGCATCGGAACCCGAACCCGAGGGCTTGGGAACTCTCCGGCTCGTAGGTGAACGAGGAGTCGTTCAGGCGAAGCCTGGCCAGCGCGTCCCTGAGCTGCACGTGCTCGTTGTTGTCGACCGGGTAGAGGCCCGCGAAGACCACGGGCTTCGGCCTGCGGTATCCCGGGAGCGGGCTCGACGCGCCTTCCGGGTAAGTGGTTATCGTATCCCCGACGGAGAGCTTGGACACATCCTTGATGCCGGTCGCTATGAACCCTACCTCCCCCGTGGACAGCGAGTCGGCGGGCTCCATGTCCGGTGTCATGTAGCCGAGCGATTCGACCTGGGCGCGCGATCCCTCCTCCATCATCTGGATCTCGGCGCCCTTCACGACCGAGCCCGAGGTCACCCTGACGAACGCGACCACGCCCCTGTAAAGGTCGTAGGTCGAGTCGAAGACTAGAGCCCTGAGCCGCTCGTCGCCCGGCTCCGGCGGCGGGATCCTGTCCACCACCGCCTGCAGGATCTCGGGCACGCCGGCCCCGGTCTTGGACGAGCAGTAGAGCACCTCTTCCCGGTCCACCCCCAGGATATCGACGATCTCGTCGGTGACCCTGTCAGGCTCTGCCGAAGCCAGGTCGATCTTGTTTATGACCGGGATTATCCGCAGCTTGTTATCTCGGGCCAGGTTGAGGTTTCCGATGGTCTGGGCTTCCACCCCCTGGGAAGCGTCCACGAGCAGGATCGCGCCCTCGCAGGCGGCGAGTGTCCTCGACACCTCGTACGTAAAATCGACGTGCCCCGGAGTATCGATGAGGTTGAGCTGGTAATCCCGCCCCTGGAGCCCGAACGAGAGACGGACGGCCTGGGCCTTAATGGTTATACCGCGCTCCCGCTCGAGATCCATGCTGTCGAGGAACTGCGGGCGCGCGCTGCCCGGCTCGACCGCCCCGGTGAGCTCCAGAAAGCGGTCGGCCAGCGTGGACTTGCCGTGGTCTATATGAGCGATTATGCAGAAGTTCCTGATGCAGTCGAGTTCCAGCGCGTACACCTCCGGTGACGATAGGATTTCGGCAAGATCCGCGCCGTGGTCAGGATTAACTATTCTTCATGAAAATGCAAAACACAAGGCCGTGCGGCAACCGTCGTCGACATACCACAGCCGCTGTGCTAGAATCCCTCCGTGTTCCAGACGGGAAGGTAGGATCGATGCCCAACATCAAATCGCAGATCAAGCGCATGAGGAAATCAGAGGACCAGCGGGTGCGCAACCGCGCCGTCAAGTCCGCGCTCAAGACTCAGATAAAGAAGTTCGAGACCGCCCTCGCCGCCAGCGAGAAGGAAGCCGCCTCCACCGAGTATGCGCGCGCCTCGCGTGAGCTGGACAAGGCAGCATCCAAGGGAGTTATCCACAAGAACAAGGCGGCCAACAAGAAGTCGAACATGGCGCGCGACCTGAACGCGCTCGAGTAAGACTCAACCTATCACCCTGGCTATCAGCATCTCCACCACCGCTTCCTGGTACTCCTTCTCGGCCAGGTATTTCGTGGAGTGCAGCTCGACCTGGGCGCGGCGGAACTCTCCGAAAACGGAACGCAGTCGCTCCTTTGAGAAACGCTTTGACTGCTGGAGGCACTTTCCGACGACGAACGGTGGTATTCCGACCTGCCTGCCTATCTCGGCGAAGTCGCCTTCGACGGCCAACGCCTTGACCCTCGATATCAACCTGAACTGTCTCAGCAGGAGGCCGAAAAGCCTTTGGGGGCTCTCGCCCTGACGCATCAGGCGGTTGAACAGAAAGAGTGCCTGGTCGCGGCGCCTGTCGGCGACCGCGTCGACGAACTCGAACACGTCCCGCTCCGCCCTCTCCGAGGTGAGCAACTCGACCTCTTCGGCGCCGATTGTGTCGAGGTCACCGGCATAAAGGCAGAGCCTCTCGATCGAGTCCTCGAGCTCGCGGAGGTCTTTGCCGACCCGCTCGATGAGCAGTTGCCTCGCCTCCGGCCGCACCTTCTTGCCCCGTTCCTTGAAGCATCCGGACACGAAGTCATCGATCCTGGCCTGCTTTCCCCGACCGGCGAAGCTGAGCTTGAGGACCTCGCCGTGCTCGGCCGCCGCCCTGTACAAAGGTCCGCTCTCGATGCGCTTGATCGCGCGTGAGTCACGTGTCTCACCGCTCTGTGGGAAATGCGCGACCAGGACTATGGTCGTAGCGGGGTTGGAGGACTCCAGGTATACGGCGAGCTTTTCCTGCTCGGCCTTGCCAAGCCTGTCCGCGTCGCGTACCACCACCAGGCGCCTCGGGCACAGTAGAGGCAGCGTCTCGGCCGCGTCGATTACCTGGTCGGCATCCAACTCACCCGCCTGCATCACCACGTAGTTGAAATCCGGGTCCGAATGTTCGCCGAGCAGGTTCTTGAGCCTGTCGAGCGCCTCCTCCGCCAGGAGCTCCTCGTCTCCGTATATGAAGTAGGCATTCTTCAGGTCCTCGATCTTCTCGGCTTTTTTTCTCGCCATTCTCTCCGCCACTGTCCAGGGAATCGATGGAAACGACCTCAGGGTGCCGCACCGATCTTACCACGGCCGACCGACAGCTCGATATCGCCCTCCTCATCCGTTCGGAAGACCCGGATGCCCCGCTCCTCCAGCAGGTCGAGGCAACGGGCGGAGGGGTGCCCGTACCGGTTGCCCCTCTGGACCGATATCAACGCGACCCGCGGGTGCGCGGAGTCGTACAGCCCGGGGGTGGCGGCGTTTGCGGCCCCCTGGTGCGGCACCTTCAGGATGTCACACCCGACGTCGGGATGGAGGCCCAGCAGGACCGCCTGCCCCTCCTCCTCGATATCCCCCGTCAACAGCACCCTGGCGCCCGCGACCCGGGCCATCACCACCGCCGACGAGTCGTTCACCGGGTCGTCATTGGTGCCTCGAACCGCACCCGGCGCGTAGAGTACGTCCAGCTCGGTCGCATCCGATATTTTGATCACCACACCTTCACGAGCGGCGGTACACGGGATACTTTTCTGTCGCGCCAGCCTCAGAAGCTTTGCGTAGATACCGTCCGCCGGCGTTACACCCGGCTCGAGCAGCCGGCCCACGGGGACTTCCCGCAACACGCCCAGGAGGCCGGCCAGATGGTCCGAGTGCGGGTGGCTTGCCACGACCACGTCTATCTTGCCGACCCCACGCTCGTGGAGCTTTTTCAAGACCTTCTTTTCGTCCGGCCCTCCGTCTACGAGCACCGAGCCCCCGCAGTGGTCCTGGAGGAGTATCGCGTCGCCCTCTCCGATGTCGAAGGCTATTACCCTGTCCGCGGAGCTAAAGGTCGGGATCACGTAAGGGCCTGCCAGTACGATCGCGGCAGCCGTGAGCGCGCAAACGACCGGCCTCAACATCGATCCACCATCCCTGGCGCGCTTGAGCAACCACGCCATGGCGAGCAGATAGAACAGCACGGCGGCCACGCCCGCAGGCCCGCCTCCGGGCCAGGCCCTGGGCACCCGGGCCATCGTGGAGGCGACTCCCATGACGGTTCTAGCCACGGCTGAAGGCACCATGGATAACGCTTTCCCGACACCCTTGTTCATCGCCGTAATGAGCGCGACAAGCCAGCTCATCAGCAGCAGCGGCCCTATGAGGGGAACGACTATCAGGTTGGCCAGCAACGCCGTAACGGGTACGCCCTCTCCGCGGAGCAGCATCAGCGGAAGAACCCCCAACTGCGCCGCCGCGCACACCGCGAGCGCTGCCCTGAGACCACCGACCCGACCCGCGTTACGGACGCCCAGAACGATGGAAAGCGCGGCGGAAAATGAGAGCTGAAAGCCGGGGTCGAAAAGAGCGTGTGGGTTCATCCCGGTCAGGACGATTCCGGCGATCGAGAGGCCCGCGAGAGAGTCGTGTTCCCTGCCGAGGATACTGCCGCCGAAGCTCAGTCCCGCCATGATGAATGCCCGGCTCGCCGAAGGCCTGAACGATGCGAGCCCCATGACGAGGAACCCCGCCGCGGCCGCGCCGAGGAACCGCGATCTACGTCCGGCCCCTGCCAGCAGCAGCATCCCCAGCACCAGCATCGCGGCAGATCCCACGTGTAATCCGGATACCGCCGCGATATGCGAAAGCCCGGTGGACCGTAGGTCCGAGACTATTTCGGGGTCCATCCCGTCGGTCTTGCTCAGTGTCACGCCCTCGATGAACCCCGCCGTCCTCGGGGTGAAGACCCGCCTGTAAGTCCGGCACATGGCCGCCCTCAGAGCCTCGAGCAAGCGGATCCCCGGGTTTCCGCCGGGGCCGTCTACGTGAACG
>Ga0209226_10001308_pt1 | contig 11425 bp, 11 predicted proteins | sample BarGraNGADG00212_2_FD_184497 | JGI IMG/M metagenome (GOLD analysis project Ga0209226, IMG submission 184497) | Arctic peat soil microbial communities from Barrow, Alaska, USA - Barrow Graham LP Ref core NGADG0011-212 (SPAdes) (version 2) | ecosystem: Environmental > Terrestrial > Soil >...
CATACGCGGCTGTGACAGGTGTGGGTATGCGAGAGTCGGCTTCTCTTGCTGAACAGATGAAGATCGGACGACGCATCTACCCTCCGGGCACGCTCGTTACTGCAACATCAATTGTCTGCCAGGGCGCTGCGGGGCGAGCTTCAACAGATACTTTCACTCGGACACATCAAGTTTCTGGAAGCGTATGCGGCTTTGCGGAACCTCCTCGATGATGTCCGCCGCCTGCTTGCGTGAGCACTGGTGATTCAAGAGCAGCGCCGGCGGGCTGATGTGGTATAATACGTGGGAGGACAGGGCTCGAATTCCGGCGTCACCGCCATGGGGCGCTGTCCTTACGGCGACGGGGGGATACGGCTTGAAGTCCCGATTCTGCTTTATACTCTTGCCTCTTCTTTGTATTGCCGCCTCATCAGTAACCGCCTCCGCGCCGGTGAGCGTGAGCCAATACCTCGCGCTGCGCAACAAGCTTGCAACCAGGGTCGCGATCAATGAGCTCAAGGCCGACTCAGGCTCATACATCGGCAAGGTTTTTGAGATCAGGGGCATGTTGACCGGGTGCGCCGCGAAGAGCACGAGCAGCCAGGGCTGCAGCATTATCATGAGCAACCCGGATGACGGCTCATACTCCGTTTCCGCCGACACACCTCCCACCAAGACCCCCGGCATCGAGCTTGCGTGTCTGGTGAAGATCGGAGAAAGGTCAAGTTGCTCTCTGAGCGATCTGCGCTTGGTCGCCTGCACGTTCCTCGCGGATCTGAAGCGCGTCGAGGCCGCGGCAAAGCCCGTGAGCGACCCGGCTCCGAAGAATGCCTCCGCGGCAGCCAGAGGAGCGCAGCGGCAGGCGAAGTCCACCCATATTATCAGCGCGGAAGAGCTTGTTCGGATCTACTCCAGAGCGGTCAAGAACTTCAACCGGAAGCTGAGTAACGGCCAGGCGGATACCATCGCCCGCAGCATCCTCGGTTTCAGCTATCGCTACGACGTCGATTCGCGGCTGGTGTGCGCGGTGATTCTGGCGGAATCGCATTTCCGGATCGGGGCGACTTCGCGTGCGGGCGCCCAGGGCTTGGGACAGCTTATGCCGACGACGGCGGCGGGGCTTGGCGTGAACGATGCGTATGACCCCGTGCAGAACATCTACGGCTCGGTGCGCTACGTGAGGAGTATGCTCGACAGGTTGTGCAGCAACAAGGCGTGGAGCCAGCTCACCTGGTATGACCTCGCGCTCGCGCTGGCGGGGTATAACGCCGGTGCCGGCGCGGTAAAAAAGCACGGCGGGGTTCCTCCATATCGGGAGACCCAGAATTACGTGCGAAGAGTAACGTCTATCTATAAGCAGTTGTGCGGAGTCAAGTGATAGAGGGACTGATCAATGAGAACACGCTTTGCTGTAATCGCATTTGTTTTGTTTGCATGCGCATCGGCCATCGCGGCGGAGAAGCCCGCGATGGACATCCCCGTCTACCCCGGCGGTGAGGCCACGATGGAGATCAACCTCACGAGCGAGGACCTTCTACCCACCATCAAGGCCATGCTGCCGATGATGGCCGGGAAGATGGCGGATAAGATCAACTTCGATGACCTCGACGCGGCGCTCAAGGACGTCAAGCAGGTCGAAGTGCTCCAGCTCGACATCAGGAAAGACGCCACCGATGCCCAGATCGCCGACTACTATGCCAAGAACGTTCCGGCCGGCGAGTGGAGCCGCGTCTTCTGGCAGAAGCTCCCAAACATCGGCACAATGGCGTTCTACGTGCAGGGCGGGGGAGAAAAGCTCTACGGCTTCCGCGTGCAGTCGGCCGTCGTTGACGAGAAGCCGATCAAGAGAGTGCAGATACTAAAGACCGACGGCAAGATCGACTTCGTGAAGGCGCTGCAGATCGCCATGAAGGTGTTCATGTAGGGGCGAAGCATTTGCAGTCAGGCCTTTCGATGTTGCAGACTTCAGCAGCAAATGCTTCGCCCCTACGGGCAGGCTGTGTCACGCAAGACTGAACTGATTCATGAAGAAGAAAGGCGCGTATCAGCTTCACTGGCACATCGATTATTTACTTGAGCAAAGCTCGATTATCCGCTATGCTATAGAGGAGAGTTCAAACCTTCCGACGGAGCGCCAGCGTGCAGATGGAAGAAAGCCCCTATAAGGTCACTCTGGGAATCTTCGAGGGACCGCTCGATCTGCTTTTGCACCTCATCCGCTCCAACGAAATCGACATCTATGATATCCCCATCGCGAAGGTTACCGAGCAGTATTTGGCGTATCTATCCCTGATGGAGTCGCTCGACCTGGAGGTCGCGGGGGAGTGGCTCGTGATGGCGGCGACGCTTCTGGAGATCAAGAGCCGGATGCTGCTGCCGGAGGACCCGACAGAAGAACTCGAAGAAGAGAAGACCGATCCGAGGCTGGAGCTTGTCGAGCGTCTGATCGAATACGAGAAGTTCAAGGGCGCGGCGGAAATTTTCAGAGAGCGGGAAACCGAGCGGGCGAAGGTGTTCGGCAGGGGCGCGGCGGAGCTCGATTTCGACCTGCGACCCAAGTTCGACCTCTCGGAAATCACCGCCATCGATCTTCTGGCCGCGCTCCAGAAGATACTCTCGGACGTGGGAGAGGAACCGGTCACAAGCATCCAGCGCCGCAAGGTCAGCGTCCGGATGCGGATGCGCGAAATCTGGAAGAAGGTGAGCGAGGCTGCTGGCCGGGTCTGTTTCGAGGATTTGTTCGAGGATGTGGTCACACGGGTAGATGTCGTTATCACGTTCCTTGCGCTGCTGGAACTGCTGAAACAGAAGAAGCTCAAAGTGAAGCAAGCGAGGGCGTTCGCGCCCATTCATATTGTCCCAGTTGTGGAGCAGAATGGAAGCTAAGAACAAAGCATTGGATGCGATATACGACTCCATCCCTCCAGGTATCTTACCTGGAGAGATCGAGTCGGTACAGCCGATCTCCGAAGCGTCGGTGGAAACGCTGGCCGGGGCTGTCCCCGGCGTGGCTCTCGTGCAGGATGCATTCCCCGATCAAACCCCTCCGCACAGAAACGGCAAGCTCAAGCATGTCGTGGAGTGTATGTTGTTCGTGTCGAGCGAGCCGATGAGCGCCAAACAGATCGCGGATGCGCTCGAAATCGATCAGAGCCCCGTGGAAGACGCGCTGGCCGGCCTCGAAGAAGACCTCAATTGCGGCCACGGCGTGCAGCTTGTGCGGGTGGCGGGCGCGTATCAGATCTGCACCCGGCCTGAGTTCGGCGACTACTGCGCGATGATCCTTGCGCCCGCGAAACGCAAGCTCTCCAAGGCGGCGCTCGAGACCCTTGCGGTGATCGCCTATCGTCAGCCGGCCACGATGCCGGAGATCGAGGCGGTGCGTGGGGTTTCGGTGGATGGGGTGATCAAGACGCTGTCGGAGCGCGGGCTTGTCAAGGAAGCGGGCCGCAAGAAGGCCCCCGGCAGGCCGATCCTCTACGCGACAACAGTGGAGTTTTTGGAGTACTTCGGTCTCAACGATGTATCGGAGCTGCCGGATATCGACGTGCTCGCGGTCGAGGCCGTGAAAGTGCTGGAGGCTCGGAAAGAGCTGTTTGAGGCAGAGGGGCCGGCGCGGGATGCCGAAGCTGTGACTAACGATTGATCGCCCTGGACGATCAGCGATCGGGACGAATGAGTTATTGCCATGTTGACCTTACGATCCCTCCGCCTGGCTTGCTGGGCGGTTATCATTATAGGCCTGTCATCGGCCGTAGTGGCTATGAATGCGCCACCTCCTGCCGCGCCTGTGCTTTCGGCTTTGCCCCAGATCGACGGGCCAAGCGCGGTGCTGATGGACCTCGACACGGGCCGGGTGCTATACGCGAAGAACCCTCATTCCCGCCTGTCCAACGCCAGCACCACGAAGATCATGACCGCGATCCTGCTGATCGAGCACTGCAAGATGACGGATAAGATCAAGGCGTCCAAGAACGCCTCCGAGACGCCCTACACGTCGCTGCACCTCAAGCCCGGCGAGACGATCACCGCGAAGGACCTGCTCACGGGCATGCTGGTGCGTTCGGCCAACGACGCGGCGGTGGCGGCGGCGGAGCACATCGCCAAGACCACGGGCAAATTCTCGGACATGATGAACCGTAAGGCCAAGCGGATCGGCTGCACGAGTACGCACTTCGTCACCCCCAACGGGCTTTACGATCCGAACCACTACACCAGCGCCTACGACCTCTGCCTGATGGCTCGATACGCAATGCGCTACCCGATCTTCAACGAGGTCGTGAAAACCAAGAAGTACTTCCTCAAAAGCCGTACGATGAACAAGGACGACCTCGCCGTGTTCGCGCACAGCCGATTCCTGCGAGACTACCCCGGCGCGGACGGCGTGAAGTCGGGTTACACCAAGCAGGCGGGACGCTGTTACGTGGGCAGCGCGACGCGCAACGGCTGGCGGCTCGTATCGGCCGTATTGGGAAGCTCGAACGCAAGCGACGATACGGCCGCGCTGATGGACTACGGTTTCGCGAACTTCCAGCCCGTGAGCGTGCTTGCCGCTAACCAGAAATGCGCCGATGCCCAGGTGTGCGGCGGCTGGCGACGAACAGTGGCGGCCGTGGCGGCGAAGGACCTGCGGGTTCCCGTGCTAAAGACGGGCGGATCGATCACCACTCAGCTCGATCTTGTCCCAATCGAGGCCCCAATAGCGAAGGGCGCGAGGCTCGGCAAGCTGAGGGCGTTGGTGGACGGGAAGCAGGTCGCGACGGTGGAGCTTAGGGCGGGCGAAGACATGGGCATCAGCCTCGCGCGGAGAGCTTTGACGGTAATGAAAGGGTGCGGCATACTGGCCGCGTGCCTGATAGGTGGCATATATGGAAGAGAGATTGCAAAAGGTAATGGCCGCCGCAGGCGTAGGGTCACGGCGTCAGTGCGAAGCTATAATCGCCGGCGGTAGGGTCGCGGTCAACGGCAAGATCGTCGTCGAGCTTGGGACCAAGGCCGACCCTGAGAAGGATGCGATTACACTCGACGGTAAACCCATCGGCGCGGCGGCGGAGAAGGTCTACATCCTGCTCAACAAGCCGCCCGGCTACACGTCCACGCGGTCCGACCCTCACGCCGAGCGCACGGTCCTCGAACTGGTAAAAGGCGTTGATGCGTTCCTGTATCCCGTCGGCAGGCTGGACGTGGACACCGCGGGGATGTTGATCCTCACCAATGACGGCGAGTTCACCAAGCTGATGAGCCACCCCTCGCACGAGGTCGAAAAGACGTATATTGCCGTGGTTCGAGGCCGGATACGCGCCTCCGACCTGACCGCCCTTGAGCGAGGCATCGAGCTGGAGGACGGGGTCACCGCGCCCGCTCGCACGCGGCTGGTTTCGTCTTCGCCGCAGTCGAACACGAGCACTGTTGAGATAGCCATCCGCGAAGGCAAAAAGCGACAGATTCGGCGGATGTTCGCGGTGGTGGGGCATCGGGTGGAGCGGCTGACGCGAGTTCGGATCGGGAAGCTCGATCTCAGGGGCCTTAGGGAAGCTGAGTTCCGGCGGCTGACCAAGAGGGAAGTCGCGGAGCTCAAGAAGCTGGCCGTGCCGGCTCGCTGACCGTAGCCCGCCTACTAGCCTCAGCCGATCGGGTAGGCGCTCCCTCGCTCGAACACGCCTCCGGACGCGTCCGCTTGCTCGCGTTCCAGGGCATTGACGACACCCGTCCAGTCGCTGGGGTCCCGATGCGAAGAATCGACCGCCGCGATCTCACGATACAGCCCGAGGGCGCGGGTCAGGTGTTCAACCGCTTCAGCATCATCCCCGCGCGAGTGCGATAGCGCCGCGCGGAATCGCGCCACGTAGAACTCGCCCAATGTGCCCATACACAACGCGTCGCGCGCGAAGCTGGGCAGCTCCTTTTCGCCCGAGGCGTTGCGCATGCCCTTTTCGCCCGCCGCGACGGCCTGCTGCGAGAGATCGCTCAGTTCCTCGATGAACTCTTCGGGCCCATAAGCGTCCTCGGGCGTGCCCGATTCCACATACTCGCCGAGGTGAACTACTTTGTCGCCGGTGATCTCCTCCCACCAGTTCCGCCCCGCAAACGCGGGCATATCGTCGAGGTGGAGCATGTCCTCGATGGAGAGCAGATGCGCGCCGTGCTCGTCGCCAATCGAGCAGAACTGCGGACGCCAGTTGCCACTCTTGTCTCCGGCGAAGTAGAGCGCAAGCAGTTCGAGTATGCGCGACCCGGCCTCGAACCCACTCACGAGTTTCGAGTTTCGCACGAGCCATTTGGGCTGCTTCTGTCGAATAAGCTGCCCAACACCGGCGCCGCCCCACACGCTGTACCAGACCATATCGCGCTGCCACTGATACTTGAACAACGTGTCCGACGTATGCGGCCACTCGCCCGGCGAAAGCGGCCGCAGCGAGAAGCCGTCGCAGCCCGACTCTTGGAGGTTCGAGAGTATCCCCTCCGCTGTATCGTAGGAAAAACTGGTCCACGGCTCGAAGTTGGAGATCGCAATCTCCGCCGCCACATTCTCCGCGCCCGCCGCTTCGATCCACCGGCTGAACACCGGGTCGGGATTGGCATCGACGAGGTGATCGTGCGAATACTTCACGGAATAGCGGATCGGCCTGTTCCCGCGCCGCTTGATGCCCTCGACAAGCTCCTTGGGATCGGCGCACTCGCCGCGCAGATACAGCGAGGCGTCGGGCCGCGCGGCGTCGAGCGCATCCACGACAATACGCTGCACATGCTCCGCTCCGCCGCTCAAATCAACGAACACACCTTTGATCTCCGGGTAGGTTTCCAACAGAGCGCGCAGGGAATCGCGCGCCTGCTCGATTGGGCTGAGGTCGCGTTCGGGGTTGATGGCAAGATACGGCGCGATGCCGTAGTCCAGCGTGCTGCCCAGTATCCACCGTCGCATCTCATCGAACTCTCCCGCGGGGTCTTCGCCGACGAGTCGCGCGTTCGCGAGGATCATTGCGTCGAAGCCGCAGCCGCTCATCGCGCGCAACATCTTCTGCCAGACGCTCTTATCGAAGAACCATTTCTCGTCCGGTCCCGGATCCCGGGTCCAAAATGCTCGAAGCATGAAAAGTCCTCTTCCTACCGTATGAAGTTGATCTTGTAGCCACCCTGCTCGGCGAGCGGCCTGAACTCCTTGTCAGCCGTAACGACTTCGCCGTCGATTCGGGCGGCGAGCGCCGCGCAGAAGCAGTCGGCCAACGATATGCGGCGGAAGTCCGCCTTTATGCGCCCGGCCTCCTGCCAGAAGTCGTCGTCCATATCGTCTCGGAGAACTAGACCGGTATTACGAAGATAGAGCAACGCTGACTGTGCTGCATCTTCTCCGCGAAGGCGTCTGAAGTCGTAGAATACCTCGCAGAGATTCGTTGCGTGGACAAGGCAGTCGTTTCCAGGATCGGCCAAGAGGCTCTCTACCAGTTCCCCACCTTGCTCACTGTTTAGGTAGGCGATAAGTGCGTTCGCATCAAAGACCAGAGTCACGCCGCTCTGCCCTTCCGAGCCTCACGCGCACGCTGTCTCTCGTCATACTTCCGCTCTTGCTCTTCGTTCTCAGCGTGCTTTTCCGCCATGAAAGCCTCGCTAGAGAGTCCGGGGAGATCCTTGAAGACGCCTAAAGCCGATTTGCGCTCGGAGACAGGTATCGGCTGCTGGTACTTGCCGCCGATCCACCGTTCGAGATCGGTTTCCAGCACTCTCCACGCCCGGCCGACTTTTCGCCCCGGCATCTTGCCTTCCTTGAGCAGCTTTCGCGTCGTTTTGGGAGTCAGTTGCAGCTTCTCGGCTACCTGTTCCACCGTTAGTATCCGTGCCATGATGATCGCCTCCATGGGCATTATACACCCATAGATGGGCATATTCAACCATTATAAGACTATATATTCCTATAGATGGGTATCAAGGCCGGTGTAAACCCGCCCCAAACTCCCAGGGAGGAACCCAGCCCAAGCCGGGCGAAGCAAGTTACCAAAGCCAGGACGAATCGGAGGAGAGATCAGTTATGAAGATCATTCGCGAGTCGGACCACCCGACCGTCGTATACTCGGCGGAGGAGCTTGCGCGTTGCTTGGGCCGCGTTGAAACGGGATGCTGCGGTGGTGAGGGGATCAAGCTGGGCTTGATGTCGGAGTTCGCTGATATCCAGCCGCCGAAGGTTGCGGACCCCGCGCTCGATGACGCGATATTCATAGATGTCGCGGACGGCGCCGGCGTGATCGCTGGCATCAACCCCAGGAGCGTGCTGCTCGCGGTGTATCGATACCTCACCGAGCTTGGCTGCCGGTGGGTTCGGCCTGGAGCGGACGGAGAGTATTTGCCCAAGCTGGAATCGCTGCCGGACGTGCGGGTAAGCGAAACCCCGTCCTACCGCCACCGCGGCATTTGCATCGAAGGCGCCGTCAGCGTGGAGCACGTGATCGACATGGTCGATTGGATGCCCAAGGTCGGCTTCAACGGCTACTTCATCCAGTTCCGCGAGGCCCACACGTTCTTCGACAGATGGTATGCCCACGTCAACAACCCGTATCTCGAGGGCAAGCACATATCGGTCGAAGAGGCGAGGGAGTTCACGGCCAAGGCTGTCGCCGAGATCAAGAAGAGGGACCTTCTCTACCACGGCGTCGGGCACGGGTGGACCTGCGAGCCGTTCGGCATCGGCGGGCTTGGTTGGGAGCGCAATGAGAGCGAGCCTCCCGCCGAGGTCGCGCAATACCTGGCCGAGGTCAACGGCGAGCGCAAGCTCTGGGGCGGAGTCGCGTTGAACACGAACCTCTGTTACGGAAACCCCAAGGTGCGCGAAATCGTGACCGACGAGATCGTGGACTACTCGAATCTGCACCCCGAGATCGACATAATGCACTTCTGGCTGGCCGACGGCTCCAACAACCACTGCGAATGCGAGCTGTGCCGCGACACTCGACCCGCCGACTTCTACGTGCAGATGCTCAACGAACTCGATGAGAAGCTCACCGCCAAGGGCCTCGACACGCGGATCGTCTTTTTGATCTACGTCGATCTGCTTTGGCCGCCCCAGAAGCAGAAGATTGCGAACCCGGACCGGTTCATACTCATGTTCGCGCCGATCACGCGCACCTACAGCGAGCCGTTCGCGACAGACACGCCGATTCCCGAGCCGCCGCCTTTTACGCGAAACAAACTCACGTTCCCGCGCAACGTGGCCGAGAACATCGGGCTGCTGGCGGCGTGGCAGAAGGGCTTCGCCGGAGACAGCTTCGATTTCGACTACCACATGATGTGGGACCACTTCCGCGATCCAGGCTTCATTCCGATAGCGAAGATCCTGTCCAAGGACATCCGGGGCCTGCGCGACATCGGCATCAACGGCTTCGTGAGCTGCCAGTTGCAGCGATCGTTCTTCCCGACCGGCCTGCCGATGACGGTGATGGGCCGCACGCTTTGGAACAGGGACATTGCGTATGACGATGTCGCCGCGGACTACTTCGCCTCGGCGTTCGGGCCCGAGGGCAAGCTGGCGAAGGATTACCTCGAATCGATCTCGTATCTGTTCGATCCGCCGTATCTGCGCGGCGAGACTCCCAGGGTTTGCCCTGAAAACGCCGACAGCCTGGCAAAAATTCACGGCGTGGTCGATGCGTTCATGCCGACCATCGAGCGCAACATCGCGAGCGGGAACGCGTGCTGGGCAAAGTCGTGGTTCTACCTCAAGCACTCGGCTGCGTTATGCAAGCTGCTTGCGTCCGCGTGCGAGGCAGTGGCCCTAGACGACAAACAAGACGCCGGCGAGGATTGGGAAGCAACCAAGCGTTATGTGCAGGAGCACGAGATCATCCTGCACCCGGTGCTGGATGTGTCCTTATTCATCAGCACGTTGGGTTCGTTCTTCGGATGATACAGCACGACCGTAGGGGCGAAGCATTCGCATGCGGGCCTCTCAAAGTTTGTCAGGCTTGTCTGCGAATGCTTCGCCCCTACAGAGATGGTAAGGGGTTGACCGCGTGATGACATATCTGGGCGTGGCATTGGTGGCCCTCGCGGGGCTGGTGATCGGCAGCGGAGCTTGGCCGATGAAGCTGATGAAGCGGTTCGACTTCGAGCACTGGTGGTTTGTCGGGATGCTTCTCGGGCTGATCGTGATCCCGTGGACGAGCACGCTTCTTCTCTGCGATCATGCGCTTGAGGCCTATCGCTCGGTGCCGATCTGGATGCTGGTGAAGTCGAACCTGTTTGCGCTTGGGTGGGGGATCGCGAACGTGCTGTGCGGCATCTGCTTCGTGCGGATCGGGGTCGCGCTCACGGGCGCGATCACCACGGGGCTCGGAGTGTCGGTGGGTGTGACGCTGCCGCTCGTTATAAAGGGCTCGGGACTGTTTCACAACGCGCCGGATATCACATCCAGGGCCGGACTGACCATACTTGCCGGGGTCGCGATCATGCTGATCGGCGTCGGTTTTGTCACGGCAGCCGGTTTCGGCCGGGATCGGGCGCTAAAGAAGACCGAGCGGCACTCGGGCAAGTTCGCCCTTGACCTGGCATTGTGCGTCATTGCGGGAGTGCTGTCCTGTGGGTTGGGCCTTGCGTTTGTGTATTGCCAGGGGCCGGTTGTGGCGGCGATGAAGCTTCGAGGCGCTGCGGAGATCCCGGCGAATCTGGCCGTGTGGTCAGGGGGTATCCTGGCCGGCGCGCTGCTCAACGTGATCTACCCCGCCTATCTGATGACTAAAAAACGCTCCTGGCACGTGCTCGCTCAGAGCCGGCGCGAGCTCGGATTGTCGGTGATGATCGGGATCGGCTTTCCGATTGGGATCGTGCTTATGGGTAAGGGAATGCTTCTGCTGGGGGCGTTGGGCGCGTCGGTCGGGTTTGGCATTCAGCAGGCGGCCCAGATGATGGGAAACCAGGGTCTGGGGTTCGTCAGCGGCGAGTGGCGCGGGGTTCATGGCAGGCCCAGGGCCCAGATGCTTGTCGCCATTGTCATCCTTATCGCGGCGGCTGTTGTCATGGCATACGGAAACACGCTCTGAGCAGGAAGATCGCGCTCTGCGCTAGAAGGCTTCACAGGAGCCTCCAGGTAAGATACCTGGAGGGATCGCAGTCGGACTTCAGACCTCCGACCTCGGACCTCTGTTAAGGAGTGAGAGCAAATGGCTGGAAAACTTAAAGTTGGTGTACTGGTGTCGTTGGGGCACGATGTGAAAGCTGAGATCAGGAAGGTGCGAGACCTCGGGCTGGGAAGCTGCCAGTTGGCGACCTGGGACCCCGAGGATCTCACTGATGCGCTGGCGGCTGAGGTCAAGCGGGCCTGCGCGGATTACGAAGTCGAGATATCCGCGGTGTGGGCCGGCGCGCCGGGGCCGCATGCGTGGAACTTCACCGAGGGGCCGGCGACCATCGGCCTTGTGCCGCCGCAGTATCGGGAAATGCGAGTGGCGGCGCTCATAAAGGG
>Ga0209226_10001310_pt1 | contig 11415 bp, 13 predicted proteins | sample BarGraNGADG00212_2_FD_184497 | JGI IMG/M metagenome (GOLD analysis project Ga0209226, IMG submission 184497) | Arctic peat soil microbial communities from Barrow, Alaska, USA - Barrow Graham LP Ref core NGADG0011-212 (SPAdes) (version 2) | ecosystem: Environmental > Terrestrial > Soil >...
ATGCTTCCAACGGGCCGTCATGACAATGCAGAAGTATCTTGACTCCCCAGAGTCTTGCAAGCAAGACGAACACGGCCTTGCGAAAGATGCTGGCACGCCACGCGAAATGTACATGTAGGATGTCGGGCCGCCAGAAAACGAGGTAATAGCAGAAAGCGGCCAGTGCTCTGCCAGCCACGAGAAACTTCACCAACTTCCAGCCGTCGACATATGTCGCGATGTGCCTCAACGTATATCTGGAACAATCCCATGCCTGAAAATAGAGCTCCTCCACGGTCGTAATGCCGCCCTTGACTGACAACGCTGGACCAAGCATCAGCACGCGGCGTGGATAGCTTTGCTTTGGTACGATCGACTCGCTGATTGCCATCAGGTTGACCTCCTCATTATCCCATGGGCAGCGATACTCTGCCCTCCGTCTCTCACGCTGCTCGTGTTCGTTCAGTCCACTCGTGGATCGGTGGTACGTACTACAATCCCATGCTTTGGTCAGCCGAAAAGGCGAGCCCCCTTCTGAAGGCAATACTGCTTCTGGGTGCTCAGATTCCTTGCAGAAGCCCTTGGGCTCGTCGTGACCCAGGTACGGGCCAGCCAGCCGCCAGTTATCCACCAGAAGCTGGTGCTTCAGAGCACAGCGTGCCTTTTCTGGACTGGATGCCTTACCCGACTTCCCAGGTTTGCAGGCCCCCAAGATCGAAATTGAAGTCGATCACCTGAGCACCGAGTTGCTCCAGGCGTTCCGCAGTGATGTGCTTCTTGTCGAACTGACAGTAGAAGAACATGTAACCACCTCCGCCGGCCCCGGTTATTTTCCCGCCCAAAGCACCGGTCGCTCGGGCTGTCTCGTACAGCTCATCAATCCGCGAATCACTGATCTGCTGGGCAGTCTTCTTTTTGTTGAGCCAAGCCTCGTGCAGAAGCCCACCGAAGTCGTCCAGCCGGCCCTGGAGAAGCGCTCTCTTGAGGTCAACAGCTATTTGCTTCAGCTCCTCCATTGCGGCAACCACCTCGGCATTGCGCTCCACGTAGCCCCTGACCTGGGTGTCAATGATGCCGCCGGAGACTCGCGTGCGCCCGGTGTAACAGAGTAACAGGTTGTAATGCAACTCGTTCAGTATCGCAGGTTGGATTCGAAGGGGATTTACCACGACGCAGTCACGGTAAAACTCGATGAAATTGAACCCGCCGAATGTGGCCGAATATTGGTCTTGCCTGCCGCCCTTGATACCCAGGTCCACACGCTCGATTCGCCAGGCCAGATCTGCGATGTCGTAGTTGCCAAGATTGAGATGCTGCCAGTGCTTGAAGACCCCGATCAAAGCTACCACCATTGCTGATGAGGATCCCAGGCCCGAGCCTGGCGGAGCATCGTTATGCAGAAAGAAATCGAGGCCCTGTTCACGGTTGTGCCCATTGAGGCTCTTGATGGCCGCTTTCACTAGGTCCAGCTTGCCATCGTACGTCAGGGGCTCGTCCAACCTGTACTTGGCAACAATGTCATAGTCCAGAGAATTAACTGTAACGGAGGGGTCGTCGCGGAATCGCAGTGAAGCGTAAGCGTATTTGTCAATAGTTGTACTGAGAACTACACCGCCTCGCTCTTCCAGGAATGGCGACAGGTCGGTACCCCCGCCAGCAAAGCTGATCCGTAGGGGGGCTTTAGATCTGACTATCACACTCGACTCCTTTCAACTTAGCCTGAGCTGCGAGGTACCTCGCAGGTGTACCGATATCCAAGAACTGCCCAGCAGCGCGGTAGGCGTAAACAGGCAACTCCCTTAGCACCATGTCTGGAAAGAGGTCATACTCAAGAGAAGCTCGTCGCCTCTCCGGCAGCAGCGCCAACACGTCGGGTTCGAACACGTAGACTCCCGCGTTTACCCATCCCGGGCCCGATACTTCGGTCGATTTCTCCCTAAAGCTGGTTATCCGATCTCCATCGCCTACCTGCACCGATCCGGCAGAACTCACGTCGGGCACGTGTGAGACAGCCAGCGTTGCCAGTGACGCGTTCGTTCTATGCCAGACCAACAGGTCGATGATATTGAGGTCCAGGTACGAGTCTCCATTGAGAACCAGGAACGTGCTGGTCAGGAACGAACTGGCGGCCTTTAGCGCGCCTCCCGTTCCCAGTGGCTCGCTCTCGACAGAATAAGTAATGCGTATCTCCAGCCTTTGGCCGTCAAGGAAGTAATCCCGGATGGTCGACCATTGATGACCCACGCAGAGCACGATGTCAGAAACCCCCCAGTCCCTCAGCCAACGGAGCAGGTATTCAAGAAAAGGTGTATCGCCCACGAGGGCCATGGGTTTTGGGCGATCGCTTACCACCGAGCGGAGACGAGTACCCAGCCCACCTGCCAGAATCGCTGCTTTCACTGCCCATTGTCCTCCATCAAACGAATGAGTTCCACTGCCCCTCTGAGGTCCCGCACGAGACGATACCTCTGCCTCAACGTTTTCATCTCCTCTTTGCCTTTCCCGGTCAGGACAAGAATCCCTTCACAACCGACCCGCGCCCCAGCGTCCAGGTCCGACTGCTTGTCCCCGATAGAGTAGCTGCGGGTCAGGTCCAGGTCGAGTTCCTTTGCCGCTCGCAAATAGAGACCAGGTGCTGGTTTTCTGCAGCAACAACCTTGCTCGGGCGTGTGGGGACAATGGTAAACGGCGTCAATGCGACCGCCATTCGCGTTCACGGTGGCGATCATTCGGCAATGAATGTCCCAAACGAGCGACTGAGTAACGTAACCGCGACCGATTGCGGCCTGGTTGGTGACCACGACAACCTGGAAAGCCGTTCGGGCCAGATTTTCGAGAGCGTCGAGAGCGCCAGGGATGAAAACGAACTCCTCCCAGGATTTCACGTAGTCGTCGCGATTCTGGTTGATGACACCATCCCTATCCAGAAATACTGCCCGTGACTTCATGTCAACCTCGGTACCAACTCCGGTGCATCCGTGTCGTTAATTGCGAATTCAAGAGGGACGAGCCGTGGTACCGCACTGGTGACGTCGCGCTGGCTATGCCACAGCGCGGTGCACGCCGCCGGCAATCCCGAATTCCCGCAGTCTCGGTGAAACGGCCCCATAACCGGGGTCGTTCAAAATGCTCCTGAGCGTCCACATGCAGCGAGCTGCCTGGCGCGTTCGTAGATGGCCGTGGTCTTGAGCGCGATCGCCTCCCAGGAGAGGTCCCGCTCGGCCTTGATTGCGGCGGCGCGACCCATAGTCGCACGTAGGTCTTCGTCCTGCAAGAGACGCACCATGGCATCGGCCAGGGCCGCCGGATCGTTGGGCTCGACCAGATAACCCGTGATACCATGGTCCACGACCTCCGGGATGCTCCCAACCCGAGTGCAGACCACGGGGCGCCCAAATAGGTATGCGAGGGGCACCACGCCACTCTGGGTTGCCTCGATATAGGGCAACACCACAAGGCGCGCCCGCTGGAAAAAGCCCGCGACCTCGGACGCCGGAATGAATCGGTTGTGCACTTCGTACCAAGCCGGGTGCGCCGCGGCGGCCCGCTGCACCGCGGGGCAGTCTCCGTTACCCGCAATCACCACGCGCACGTCTGGCACACGGCTCGCCACCCGCGGTATGGCGTTCAGAAGTACTTCCAATCCCTTGTAAGCGCACAGCCGGCCGAAGAACAATACCGTGTGCGGCTCAAGCGAACCAACAGTCTCTTGCGCCAGAGACCGGAATGCCGTTGGCGTGCCAAGAGGCACCACATTGATTTTACCTTGCGCCGCCCGGTAAACCCGGTGCAGCACGTCGGCCTGCTGTCGCCCGTGCACGATTAATTGGTGGGCCAGCCGGGTCTCTATCAGATTCACTGCGAATCTCAGGGCGGCCGGCTGTGTCTCGCCCACATGCTGCGTCGCGTCATGGATCGTGACGACGAGCGGGAACCGCCGCAGCCAAGGCATGGACACAGTCATCCAGGCAGGGCTGGATTCGTGATGAACTACATCCGGACGAAGTGCAGCGATCTCTTGCAGGATCTCCGACGCGATCGCGAGCTTACGTCGGTACTGTCCTTTTGGGTAATCGATCAGGCGTAGGGTAACGCGAGGGTGAAGCAGGCCGTGCTGGCGCAAGAATTGGCCCAGATCGACGGCGCCCGGGAACGACGCTGCCAGTTGATCCCGCGCCAACATCAACGTTACGTCATGCATCTCTGCCAGCGCGTTAGCGAGTGCAATTCTGTCTTCCGAGGCAAAGAGCCCGATACTAACGATACGCATATAGCGTCTCCGATACTGTTCTCATATTCTCTTGTCTCATGCCCCATTTGGCATTGCTCAGACAAGCCAGCAGCCTGTTGGAGACAAGCCACATACCGACAGGCCGGGCTGATGCCGATCGCGGCCGCGACCTTGTGCTCACAGGACAACCTCCGAGCGCGGACGTGATCTCGCTCAGCGGTAGTTCGTGCGATGTAATTGGGCGGAATCGGCGCTTGTTCATCGCTACCTCGCCCGCGGCGTGCGTCTCACCGAGACAAACGACGTGCTTCGAGCAACCAATGTCCAACTGTAGTCGAGCACCTCGACAACAAAAAGCAAGGTCGCGCGTTTGTTCATTGTGTCTTCACCAACGAGCCACTCTAGCGAGCAAGATCCGTCAGCGGATAAACTAAAGGCTCCAATGGGATAGTAACGCTCTGGCGGCCAGTGTGGTCGGGCGGGTTGCTGTGGATGGTGATTGCCTGGCCCGCAGCGAGAGCGACAACGGTGCGTTCCGCATCTGGTACGTAAAATGTGAGACCCTGGAGGTCCCTGGCCTGTGGTGCGAAAGGTTCGGCCAGCGGTTCCACTAGCCGATGGATTGTGATGTGCGTGCAGCCCTCCAGATCGATCTGGTAGGTCCAGTCCAAGCATTGTCGTGACAAATGATAGGCCAGCATACGTGAGGTGGTGGTGACCCAGATTTGCCCGTCTCTGGATCGGGCTGCCAGAGCCCGCAACGCGATCTGCGTTTCTGCCGGGATATATGGCGGCTGGCCGGGCCCTGCACCCAGATGGGTGTAAATCACCATGTACCCGTGCGCAGCAAGCAAATCTTGGAGCGCCGTCGGGCGCAGGACGTAGGCCAACCCGGCGATATTGTGGCTACAGGACAACCCGCGCCAGTAGTTATTGCAGCGCTTGTACTCGTACACGCGTTGCCCATCGCTGAGAGTCGCGAGGTCTAGTAGCCGATTATCGCGATGCATGGAAAAGCGGCGGTTGCCGAACCGCGCGAGGACAACCTTGGCGATCTCTTTGGCCACGTTAACACTCGACTCCTTGGGGTGCTCACAATCAAGAATGCGAGCAAAGCAGGCCAGTGAGAGCGGAGCATCCTGTCCGACAATGGACGTTGCACGGTCTTTCCATACGAACTTGATGCCGTATTTCAGTGTCTGGTCGGCGTGATAGATCGGTGATTCGGGCACGTCTCCATTGCCCAGTGTGGTGTCCTTGCCGAAATTCGATGGCGCCCTGGCGTGGTCGATCCATACCTTCAGCTTGCAGCTGTCGCGGTCCAGGATTTCGAGAATGCGCAACACCTCGCTGCGGGTGGAAAGCCCGTCGCCGTAGGAATGGATGCAATCGATGTAGCCGGCCTGAATCAGAGCCCGTATCACCTCCCGATCCAATGGACGGCTGGAAAGGTAGGCAAAACTATCATCGGGTGTGGAGGGAAAAAAGCTGTTGCCGATCTCTAAGCCAACACCCGGCCCCAACGAGCCACCATCTTCAGTATTAAGAAACCGTTGTATGCTGAGAAAACGCTCCAGTGTTGTTGTGCCGTCGATATCGCTGCAAATTGTCAGCGCGGCTTGATAGGGATAGGGAAACCTGCGCAACTCAACGCCACCATCACGTCGGCCGCGCGAACCGAGGTCGTCCGCGAGCTCATGTAGGTTTCTCGCCGGAAAGAACATGCGACATTCAGGGGTCAATCGATCGCTCATACTCCACCCCTGCGTAAGACTGCCGGCGGGTCAGGTCGCCTTGGCAGTATGTGGCGTTGACGCTCACCCTGCCGCGTGTCCAGTGCGGAACGGTGCTTGTTGCAGATCATTTGGCAGTCGTAGGTGGCGCGGGCGAACGTTCGGGCGTTCCGGATTATTCTGATCACTGCAATCGGCTTGTGCATGTCTTGCATCAAGAGCTTATGCAGTGGCTTTGATACTACGAGGACGTAATTGGCGTAACGAAAAGCCATCCTCTTGGTTATGAATGCCTGGCCGATAAGATAAGCACTGCCAGGATGGGATCTCACGCTCCAATTGAGTCGCGCATCGCGTAGACTATCCCCGTGAAGGTCATGTATCATTCGCGTCTTCGTCCATAGCTTCAAGAGGGTCCCGCTATGAGCTGCCTCACAACCGACCTGGATAACTCCAAAGCCGGCAACCTTCATGGCAAGAGAAGGCATGTCAAGCGCTTGCGTGAGAACAGGTTGACAAAAGCGTTCATCGCGCAGGCTCAGCATCTCCGTGTGAATTCCTCGCTGCTCTAGAGCCGAGCGCAGCTTGACAAGCCTGTGGACATACGCTGAGTAACCCAGGTGAGGCCCGTGTTCGTTTGATAGGAAGAGCACTTTCAAAGCGTTTCCCCTAACTTGTAGCTATTCGATTGACAAACGACAGCAGTCGCTATGCCAATCGTTCCCAATCGACGGTCCGTGCGTAAGCACGCCCGTTTCGAGCAAGCCACTCGAACTCCATTCTGTCGGTCAGAAGCTCAACCACCGAGTCGGCTAACTAGTCTTCCGATTGACCGATGACTTTGCCCGCGCCAGCGTACTCTACGGTTGTCTCGGCCTCACCTCCTCTAAGCTGGACTTTGTCCATTGATGGCCGGTTCAGGTGACGAAGGCCAGCTAAGGCCAATTGCGGGCAACCTAGAGACATCTGTTCTGCAAGCTTCAATGGAGATACATGCTGCCTAGAGCTGGCTGGCCAACAAGTGCATACTTCGTTATTGGCGTGCGCCGTAGCCGGCGGCAGTTCCATAAAGCACCTAACCTTCGGATGGGCCTCACTCCTTAGTTTGCACCATAGAATTGGCTAAGTGGGTGAGCACCTTACGAACTCCTTGCTGCGCTGCTCCTCGTACCCAGATGATTCCGCGCAGCGGGACCACACGCAAGAGAAGCAGTATGAGGAAATCCAGGGTCAATCCTATACCGATTACTAGCGGCACGGCACCTCTGCGGGTGGTCCACATAAAGGCCGCCATCATGACCCCGGCCGCGATCACTTTGCCGAAAGCCATCAATACATGCAAGGGAGCGTGTCTCCGAAATGTGTAATAGAAGTAGAAAGAAAAGGCTGTGGCTGATGATAACAGCACGGCCAACGCAGCACCCTCGGCGCCCCATGTCTTCGTCAGCCAGAACGCGGCAGGCAGATAGATGGCTAATGTCGCGGCTGCGGTCTTGAGGGATTGCATCTGCTTGTTACCAGCAAAGAGTTGGTTACTTAAGGAGACGTTCACGAACTTGAACGTTAATGCCCAGCTCAGTACGGCGAGGACGCCCGCCGCACCGCCAAAGCGGTCGCCGTAAAGCAGCGACACAGTCCGGTCGGCCATGACGGTGATGATGATGGCACAAGGCACTATGATGCAAAGCTCGAATTGAAGCACTGCGCTGATCAATTGATAGAACCTGTCCGCGGCCTTTTGATATTGACGGACAAGGTGAGGGTAGAGCCCCATGGCCAGACTGGTAGCCAGCGCCTGCCCCACGGTTAGGATCTTTGCGGCCGCGGCATAGATTCCCACGGCAATGTCGCCATAGAACGAGGACAGGATGACGACGTCGAGATATGAATAGAAAGTAAATAGCCAGTTCTCAGCCGCAAACACTCGCCAGGTCGCTAGCAGAGGACGCCAGGTCGCACGGTCCACCTCCCAGTGCAGCCCTGAATACAGCCTACGCAACAGCAGTACATAGAGGCCAAGCATAGCTGAGCGGGAGGTAACGAGGATGATGAAAACTGCAATCAAACCGTAGCCTTGCCGCAAGATGAGTATGCTGGCCCCCATGCGAAGAATGCTCTCGGCCAAGTTAACGTAAGTAACGTATTCGGCTTTCTCTAGCCCGATGAATCCAAACTCGAGCACCTGCGAGATCGAGGCCGGCAATAGCGCGAGACAAGCTATCAGGATCGCCAAGCGCGTTTCGAGTGGATAATGCACAATATCGGCGAGCGCTAGCAGGATACCACCGAGCACTGCGGTCAAACCTGCGACGAGCGCTGCAGCCATGCTCAAACGTTGACTTGTGAGTTTGGAGTCTAAGGCGATATCACGAGCGATTAGCATACCTACACCCGGCACGGCCAGACTCATTAGAAGGTTGAAATAGTTTTGTACCAGGGAGTACCGGCCGAATCCCCCGACACCCAAGTACCTGGCGGCGAAGACGACAAAGGCGAAAGAAAACAGCAGGGAAACACCCTTGCTGGTGAAGAGAGCCAGTGTATTCTTGGTTACTTGCAGTGCCGAGTGCTTTTGGATCATCGCTCTTGCCCCGCGATTTGCCACAGGGCGGTGATCAATGCTGCGACCAACCACAGCGATTCCACCTGCGGTCGAGTATTGAATATGTCGACCAACATGTGAGCCATTTGTCCGATGATCCCCGCTGTCAGCCCCAATCCTAGGGATGCCAATAGACGGTCCCCGCTGCGCCAGCACTGCCAACCGCGCCAAATGGTGACGAATAGGAAGCTCAGGAAGAAGAGTAGGCCACCTATACCAGTTTCGGCGAAGACGAGTAAATACTTGTTATGCACGACATATACGAAGATACCCGCAAATTCGGGCGTCAAGTAGGACTTGAGAGCCAACCCGAAATTGTTGGTGCCCACACCGAGAAACGGATGATCGCGGATCATACGCATGGCTAGCTGCATAAGAGGGATCCGGCTGTACGCCGCTCCGGCATCGCCTGCGAAGAGCCTGGAGGAAATCGTGTTGGTGAACAAGAGAAAAGCAGTGATGATCCCGCAAGCAGCTATAAAGGGGATTTTTAACGGCAGCCATCCACGACGCCAGGACAGCAGACATAAGAGCGAGGTTGATACGCCAAACGCCGTCCACCCACCACGCGAGAAAGTAATGATCAGACCGAGTATACCAAAGACGAACGCGACTGCTGCGAGGAGCGCGTGTCGACGGCCGGACCGGGCCACAAACAAACTCAGAGCGGGCGCGAGCAACAGGCTAAGGTATGCAGCCGCAGTGTTTGGCGAGCCGATGGTCCCCCCAAGACGTTCAATTTGTGTCTGCCCACTCCGTGCCTCAGTAACCATGTTGGCAATACCCGTGAGGCGCATGTTTAAACCTGTGAAGCGCTGCAACACCATGTATGCGCCCTCAAGTGCCAAACCAACTAGCAACAGAACTGCGACAAACAGCAGGTCTTGACGAGTACGGACGGTGCTGACAACATAGAGGTACATAAGGAGAAGTTGCACGAGCATGAAAATCTCGTACAGGGATAGCTCGGCATCACGTGCGACGACCATCGACAGAACTGCGCAGCCGACATAAGCAACGAGCGGCCAACTCTCGCGGAGTCGGAGTCTTGGCAGCGCCTCCGCACGGGACAGCCAGTCAATCAGCCACAGCCCATACAGGCCGACTAGAGCGATCGTTGTGAGCGAGATATTGTACCCGTTGAGCCAACCAAGCGGCTCGCTCAGGGGGCGACGGCCAAGCCAAGTGTCTAGTTGCAGTGGAAGATCGAGTAGAATGACAGCCATTAGTGGCTTCCGCACATCTTGGACGATGAGCATCACCACGCAACCGAGCATTGCAGCCATCAGCGCTGGTTTCCAACGTTCAACCTGGGGCCCGCTGGCCAGGACGGCAATCCCTAATCCTACCCCAAGCAGACCAGCAAGTACCAGCTGCGCCACATGGACCTGCTCCGTCCATCTCCTCAATGGTTGTACACGGCGAGCCAGAGTCTGGGCGCCGCGAGAGTCAACGACAACTGCACCAGCTGATAACGTCACGTGCTCTCCCATGATCTCATCAACGGATTCCTTGGTACAGGCCATCCAATTGGCACGCCACGTTGCCCATCAGGCCCACGTCCATCTGTGTCTGGTGATCCTGCAGCAACCAGCGGACGGCGGACCCCGGTAGGGTCGCAGTCCGGATGAGTGCGCACATCCGGTCAAAGCCTCTTAGCGCTCCCGCAAGAATTGAACTCGGTTCTGGAAGCAACATATGGGCTCCAACGCCGACTTGTAGGCGGCAAACAAAGCCGGCGTGCTGTATTCCCACACCAACTTTGTCCAGCCCACCCTTGCCACTGTTGGCCTATCTCACGTCACTGACCTGCATTCAAAAGCAGTTGTAGGGCGATTATGGCAGTTTCCTTCACCGTTGCTGTACACCTCAAGGAGGATCGTCCGTATAGCTAGACTGCTCCTCGTCCTATGATTACCACTGGGACGGTCCGCACCAGAATCTGCAGATCGAGCCCTAAGGATTGGCGAGTGATGTACTCAACATCGAGCCTTACCCATTCATTCAGGCTGACCTGCCCACGCGCGGTCACCTGCCACAGCCCGGTAATTCCCGGTGTTGCCTCGAGGCGAAGTCTCTGCCAGGGCTGGTACAGCTCGGCCTCATAGAGTGGAACCGGGCGCGGCCCTACCAGGCTCATGTTCCCTTTGAGCACATTCCACAACTGGGGCAGCTCATCCAGGCTGGCTTTGCGCAGCAACCTTCCCGCCTTCGTCACCCGGCGGTCGAGCGCCATCTCTTTGGTCTTGACATGTTCGTTGGTGCCCCCTGTGCCATTTGATTCTTCGGCCCATTTTTGTACGAACTTACGATGCACGTTCTGATCGCAATTGTCATACATCGTTCGGAATTTCAACATGACGAAAGGCCGCAGGCGCCGCTTTCGCCAGTCCCAGCCCATACGCTCCTGCCGGAAGATGACCGGGCCTGGGCTATTTATCTTGATGGCCAGGGCGATCAGCGCCAACAATGGGATGAGCGCAATCAAGGCCAGGGCTGCGATCGCAAAGTCCATGATGCGCTTGGCCCGGAAATACAAACGCTTCTCCTGCGTAGCGCCGGCAGTCGAAATCGCCGGCTCTTCCCAACGCGACCGCAACTCCGTCCCTGCACCGCCTGATAAATGTCCCCAAGTTGCCATTCGACGCCTTCTTCCTTTTGGTTCTCAGTCGGACTTGATCCTAGGAGGCCTGCCAATACCTCGGTATGTCTGCCAATTCGTTCTTCGCCTCGAGCGATAGCCCCTGGCGCTGCCGCTGCGCGAGCCGCGTTCAGAAGCCCCACCTTCGCCTATATACGCTGTATTCTCGCCCGGCTCCGGGCTCCACCGGCTACGGGCCCGTCACATCCAGCTCCGCAGCCGCCGAACC
>Ga0209226_10001311_pt1 | contig 11412 bp, 18 predicted proteins | sample BarGraNGADG00212_2_FD_184497 | JGI IMG/M metagenome (GOLD analysis project Ga0209226, IMG submission 184497) | Arctic peat soil microbial communities from Barrow, Alaska, USA - Barrow Graham LP Ref core NGADG0011-212 (SPAdes) (version 2) | ecosystem: Environmental > Terrestrial > Soil >...
TGGTACTCATCGCGCAACCGCTGAAGGAGCGCCATGATGCGGACCCCGGTGACCGAATCGAGCGCCCCGGTGGGCTCGTCGGCGAGCAGCAGGCAGGGGCGGTTGGCAAGAGCGCGGGCGATCGCCACGCGCTGGCGCTCGCCGCCAGAGAGCGTCCCCGGGTTGGCGTTCAGGCGATGCGACAGCCCAACCTCTTCGAGTAGTTCGCGCGCGCGAGCCTCCCGCTCTTTGCGCGAGTGGATGCGACCGAGCATCGGCAGCTGCACGTTCTCGAGCGCATTCAGGGTTGGGATCAGGTGGTGGAGTTGGAAGACGAAGCCGATAACTGTTGCTCTGTACCTAGAGGGCTTGCTCAGGCTCTCGAGGCGATATGAGCCGACGCTGATCGTGCCGGCGTCGGGCTTGTCGAGCGCGCCGATCAGGTTGAGTAGGGTGCTCTTGCCGCTGCCCGAGGGGCCCATCAGTGAGACGAACTCGCCCGGCTCGATGCGCAAGCTGACGTCCTCGAGCGAACGTACGAGCCCGCCCTCGAAGCTCTTTCGAACGTGATCGACGACGACCTCGACGCCGTGCGCGTTGGACGGGCTCGCCACTTGAGTCGAGTCGCTCGGCGTCACTATTTCTTCCTAACGGCGATAGGCCAGAGGAACGTTTTTGTCTTCCCCTTGGCTTTGACCACGGCTTGCAGCGTCAACTTATTGCCAACCGCCGCCACAGGCCAGGTGATGATTTCGCCGTAGCGGCCGGTGAAGCGGTGGATCTTGCCGTTGTCGATCTGGCCGACCCGCAAGCTGCCGAGGAGGACGTTCATCTGCACTGTCGCCGCAATCGGCTTCCCGGAAGGGCCGGTGACCTTGACCTTGATTCGCCAGTTCTTGTCGACGACCGGATGGTGGTCGGTGGCGGAGAAGGTCGCCTTGAAGGGGAGCTTCGCTGGCGTTGTCGCCTTCGTAGCGACCTTTGTAGTGGTCGCATTCGTCGTGCCGGAGCCGCCGCCACAAGCGGTTGCGAGCGCCGGCACGAGGACGACGAGAGCGAGCCTTGTCAAGCAGCGTCGCACGTGTTGATCGTATTCAACAATCGCCCGATTTGAAAACCGCAAGCTCGTACGAGTGCCGTCGGAGAATTCGACTCGTACGCGAGATCGTCTCTGGCGTGTTTGTTATGGCCCCGCTTCCGAAACGGCGGGCGCGCCTCGCCCAACACCATCCTCAGGTTGCCTGCGCTTCTCACCGCCGTAGAGCTCGAGAGCGGGGAGTCAAGCGGAATCCGGCGCCGGGAAGGTAGCCAGCCAGAGCCGGGCTTCGTCGATCGAGCGGAAAACGCGCAGAATCGAACGTAGCTCTGGACGAGCTTCGAAGAGAGACCCGAGCATCCTTTGGATGCCGAAGTCGACTTCTCTTTCCACCACCACGGCGACGTGAACATCGTCGAAGTGTGGTTCTTCTCTAGCTGCGATCTCCACCCGACGCTCGACGTCTTCGATACTCATACGGCTTGTGTCGAGCTGACGGTGATCGATCAATACGCGCAGTCCGGGTCGTTTACGGGGGTCACTAATTCCTTCCAGCAACCAGGCACTGAATCCCTCGACTGTCGCTACGCCCCGGGTCCGGATACACACGTCCTCGGGATCGCCGCCCCAGATGATCTCGTACTCCACCGTAGGTAGTCTGACTCGCCGGGATACCACAGGCAAGGGGAGCGGTCTTCCATCTACCTAGGCCGCTCTCGCCATCAAACTCGCCTACGAAAAGCAAAACCAGTTCCGAGGCAGCACCGGAGTGGCGTCGCTCAAGCTTTTCCGGCATCGTGGCGCCCGGCAGGCCAGTCGCGCCTGGCTGCATAGAGACGCCGACCGAGGAAGCGAGATGGGCCCGGCTGGATTCGAACCAGCGACCGTCGGATTATGAGTCCCTTCGAGCGAACTGCAACGAAACGCAGCAAACGGAAAGAGCCTGCTAAAAGGCTCTTTCCGTACTGCAACTAGTAGCAGCGAAACACCCCCTACGGAGACAAACCCGTATCACGTTTCGTACACGCACGCGGGTATCGACTGGCGCGCAGGTGCGCTCGGGTGCGGGTCTATCTCATGAGGGAGCCGTTGACCGCACTCGGTATTAGGGCCGATACTGTCAATGGCCTATGGAATTCGAGCTTGAGTGGGTTGATCCGTCGCTGCTCATCTGCCGGTTGTCCGGCGTAGCGACGGTTGAGGGCGGTAAAGCCGTGCGGCGGGCTGTGCTCTCGGAGCCGCAGTTTCGGTCGGGTGTTGGCATGGTCATAGATGAGACGAACCTCGATGTCTCGACGCTCACGGCTGCCGATATCGAGCAGGTTGCCGAGATCAGAGCCCAGTTCGCGCACGTGCCGGCGGTACGCTCGGCCGTAGTCGTTGGCCCGCACTCGCCGACTAGATACGGACTCGCGCGCATGTTCGAGGCCTACACCGAGTCGCAGGAAAACACCGAGGTCGAGGTGTTCAAGACCCTCGACGAGGCGATGGCTTGGATAAACGAGAGGGATTCCCGGACTCCTACGGAGGCGTCGCCCCCGTCTCGAAAAGACATCTTGTGAATCGGTCTGCGGTCGCGTAGCGTGACGAGTGGCGAGCCGCTCGAATAGAAGTTCGGCCGCGTGACCGATCGGCGCGGAAGCGTCTAGCGGCGGCTCGCCACTAGCTCGGCTCGACGAGCGTCAGCGTTGGAACGATCGCGGGATCGCGTGGAAGCGCGGTCTTAGCGCCGGCCCAGGGAGAACGACGCCATACGGTGCGTCCGCGGGTCGAGCGTTATCGTCCAGATCCGTCCGTGGATCAACGGCGACGGCACGATCCGTCCGTGGATTACCGCCTGTTCTCCGTCAGGACACCCTGTGCAGACGACGGCATGGCTGAATCTCAGCGTCACCCTCAGCGTCTTCTGCCCCCGGTGGAAGCTGATGGACGCTGGCTTCGGATGCCCGCCAAGCATCTTCAACGCGAGGCCTTCCGCAGTCGTGACCCACTGCGGCTGCGACTTAGTGGTCGTCGCCTGCCGTGAGCTACCGCACGCCGCGGCGAAGAGCGCGAGTGCCGCGATTATCACTACGAAGAGCGTTGCGTTCTTCATTGCGCCAGTTATACGTCATCGCCCGCGGAAGCGTCTAGCGGCGGCTCGCCATAAGAGCGCGGGGTGTCCAGTTAGTGAGGGGGCGCGGCCTGCCTAGCGAACCGCACCCCCCTTGCGTGGCCCAGAAAGGCGGGCTTCCGCCCGCAGCGCCGGTAGGGAGCGTTTCCTCCGGCGACCCTTGCGCGAGCTTCTCAGCTCGCAAGTTTCGATGCCATAGCCTCCCGGCTCTGCTCGGCCGCTGCTTGAGAGCGCGCGAATAGGCGGCGATCTCTTTCGAGTCCGCAGTCTCGGAGCTCGGCGGCGAGGGAGTCGCGCTTCTCTTGCCAATTCGGATCGCCCGTAAACGGGTTGCCCTGGTTTGGGGGTATCTCGGCTTCGATGGTCGCATGGAGGCGCTCGATAACGTCCGGGTCGGAGGCCGCGACGAGGTCCCCCAGGCCGGCGATATCCCCTAGAAACAGCTCACGACTCGCAGCGTGAAAACGCAGATCGGCAAGTTTTGAGTCGAGCGCAACGTTCGCCACGGCTGCAAGATCATCGACGCGGCCGTGCGCCTGTTCCCGCGTCTTAGGCTTCTGAGATCTCTGCGCTTGAAACTCGCCTTCGATTTTAACGAACCGACGCCCTAATTGCATATCGTCAAGCTCCGCGAAACGAGCTGCGATTCGCTCGAGCTCGGCGTTATCGATTTCCGTTGCCATTCTCTTACCTCTCTTTGTCGAAGAAAATATCCGGCGCGTTATGGATCACGAAATCACCGCTGCGGAATGTTCGATCTTCCGGGTAGCGAATGCCGGAAACCACTTTCGCTTCTATTGCGCTCGGGCGGTGTAGAATGCCGTAAGCGGCGAGCGCTAAGGAAATAGCTCTATCGTCGTGTTTGTCGGGATCATGGTCGATCCGGTAAACCCCCGGCGATCGTTCCACGAGTCGGACGTTCGCCAGCTCGTCTAGCAGCTCGGGATCGTCGGGGAGCGATATCCGGCGCGATCGAAGTAACTCATACAACCCCTGCGCCAGTCGCGCCACGGATGCCGACGAGAACGAGAACTCCTCAACCCGAATAGATCTAGACTGTAGGCGCTGCGCAAGGTGTACCGCTTGCCAGGGATCGAATACGACTCGCGCGTGGTTATAAGCCCGCGCCGAAATGTCGATCCATTCCTCAACCTCTTCCAAGTTGACCGGGTTAGAGCTCGAACCCTGGAAAACTGCGATCCGATCAAGAATAATCCGGGTTCCCGCGCTCGCCTTATCGTTCGCGTCATCCGGTATGCGAATCTTCTCGCCGTGGGCGACGGTACAAACCGTGGCGTCATTCTTTAGGCCGATGTCGACGCCGATCGCGTATTGCTTTCCGCTTTCCGGCTCGAGCGGGCCGTCCAGGACTGTCGCGGCTGCTAGATCGTCGGGAGTGACTAACCGATCCTCTGCGGCTACCCACTCGTTCAGGAAAAGGCGCCTGTAAAGCGACTCGGGCAAGCGGCGGCGCTGTTCCTCGAGCCGGTCAGGATCAAGCCACGGCACCGGGCCGGGTATTTCGTTGACGCGCCAGAGCGGATCTTCTAGCGCGTGGTCGAGAACCTTCCTCGACCAATGCGCGGGATCGCCGGCCGAAGTGAGAACCGCCATACGCGAGCCGGGCATCTTCGCCATCGACGTAGTGAGCGATTCCCAAAAAGTCCGGGGACCAGGTGTCGCCGCCCACTGTGCCAACTCATCGACCACGAGAAACCACGGTCTGATCCCCCAGCTTGACGGGGCATCAGCGGCGAGCATTTCCAGCGTTACGCCGGTCTTGGTAACGCTGACCCTGTATTGGTCGATACGGATTCCGTGCAGGCCGTCAGTCCGGCTGCGATAGCCCGCGATCGAGTCAACCAACAAGCGGGCCTGATCCTTGTCGGCTGCCGCGCCGTACAGTTTCGCGCCGGCCGGCGCTTCGGTCAGCATCAGGGCGAGCACAATTCCGCCGAGGTCGGACGTTTTCGCCCCGCCCCGAGGCCGAGTGTCGAAGTGGTACGGGGTCGCGCTCTCGGGGTCGAAGATCGCCTCGGCGTCCTCTAGCTGCCAGTCCGTCGCTACGTCGCCCCAGCGGCGCCCGTCTTCGAGTACGAGTCCGTTTAGAACGTCTAGCGCGGCGCTCATCGGTTCTCGCCCCGCTGACGAGTTGCAACCGGGCCCCGGCGCGGCGAAAGGCCGAGCGCGGGTGATTCGTCGGGCACGGAAGAGAGGCGCTTAGAATCGCTCTCAGCGTTTCGAGTACCGATCATCCCGACGTTTCCCACTCGGCCTGTTGCCGATCGCGTTCGCCCTTTTCCCATGCGGCCAAGCGCTCGCGGGCCTGTTGGAAGTCGCCGGCCGTCTCTACATTCTTGAAGGCGGCATAGTGGGCGATGCTTTCGCCCGATTCAAGCACGCGGTAGCAGGTGTCGGCGTCCATGCCGAAGGCTCGGCCTTTCTCTACGGCCTTCTCGGCTTCTCGCTTGAGATCGGCCACGAACACAGCGCCCCGGCCGGGGATAACTACAAAGTCGAGGTCAGTCATTACTTCCCCTTTCGTAGAAGGTCTGGGGGACGGGGCTAGAGGCACCCGTCCCCCGTTTGCCGCGCTCGAGCCGCGAACGAGAAAGCAGCGAGCGCGACGGCTGCCCCCCTTGGCAAAGTGGTAGTCAAGAGTCCGCCTGCTCTCGGCGCTCTCGGATGGCCTTGCCTTGTGCGGCCAGGTCAGAGAGCGGGTCAGACTGCGGGCGCAGAACGGCGAGCCGTTCCTCGAGAAGCGCGAAGGCTCGCTGCTCGCAGTTGAAGGCAGAGACGCGGGTACGGCTGCTAGTTGACCAGTCGAGGATCGCCCGAGCGATCGACCAAGCCATTAGACGCTCGGCGGTTATCGGGTCGAGGTCGGGTACATGGAGCCCCAGCCGTCCGAGCAGGCGGCGGCGGTGCTGCTTCGCTGTCTTGGATACGGGCGTCTCGGATCGGCGCTTGTAATGCACCCCGGCCTTAGGCGGGTTCTGACCGTTAGCCACGCTGCGCCCCCGTCGGCTTCACTACTCGCCCGTCCCTCGGTAGCGTCTGAGTCTCGAGCTCGGCGCCGTCAAGCCACGCTCTGATCTCGCTCTCGAGGAAGAGAAGGCGCCGGCATCCGGACGGTTTACGGTGCGGGATCTCACAGAAGCGAGCCCGCTCATGCACTGTCCTAGTGCTGCATCCGAGCAGTTTCGCCACGTCGGCGACCAGTAGATAAGGGCTCGCGCTCATGGCTTCGCCTCCCGTCGGATATGTACTCCGCTAGGCGCTAGGAAACCCCTGCAAGTGAGCGGGTGCGTGTACGGGTGTGATACGGGATCGAGCGAGAGCCGGCGCGAGTCTGCCGAGATGCGCTCGGGCAGGTGGCTACCTGTAGCCAGGTGGCGCGTAGCCAGAACAGGCAACCGCGTTGTCTGGATAGGCAATGCTGGTGTCAGAACTGACAACGAGGGAACGAAGGCGGGGGTTAGTAGTGAAACCCTAAAACGGGATGTCATCTTGGCCCCCTTCTCTGCGTTCCGCGTTCCCGTTCCCCTTAGTAGTAGGAACGGGGAACACAGTTCCCACGTTCTGCATTCCGCTTTGTTCCGGGAACGTTCCGGGAATGGGGAACATGTTTATTAGCCGAGACCCTCTGGGGCCGGGTGACTCCTCAAGTGTTCCTTCCGCTAGCAGCTCGTCGATCGCCTGGATGACGTACTGACGACGCCCATGAATCGCCTGCGTGATCGCGCCACGGCTCGGGGGTTCGTCTTGTGCCTTGACGTACTCGAACACCTTCCCCATGAGGTAGTCCGGTTTCCAGTGGTCGCCGCTCTCGCTGTCTGAGTGCTGCGCCTGCTTGAACGTCCACGTGATGCGCCCGGTGTCGGCGTCGCTCGTCAGTTCCAGCTCGCAGGCGTAGGGGTGACTGAGAATCCCTTCGCGATCCTTGCGAACGTGTAGACGAGCTAGACCCGTCTGTCCGCGTGAAAACCCCTTGACCACTTCGACGGATAGGCCGAGGTCGGCGCCGCCGAGCTTGTACTGCGCTCCGATCGGCCATCTGCCCCGCGTCTCGCGGTCCTTCGTTACGTGGTCGATCACATCCACGGCGGCGTAGTCGGTTCGGAACGGCGCCAGCACGACGCTGTAGAAGGTCGCCACGTCCGCGTTCGAGTTCCCATCCAACTCGTGCAGCGCCAGCGCCTCGGGCATCGCGTCGACCACCGCGAGGGAGGGCGTGTACGTCGCCATGAGCGTCACGAGATCGGCCTGTATCTGCTTGTCGCGGATCGACTCTGACGGATGGAGATAGAGGAAGCGTGAGAGTTCCTCTTCCGTCGCGCCGAGATCGAGTAGGCGTGCGTGAATCGAACGCGGACTCATCTCGAAGTCGATCCACACAACATGGTTGCCGGCGCGGATCTGCTCGAGAGAGAGAATGAGCTCGAGCCACGTTTTCAAACCCTCGGGTTCTGAGTAGTGGATCGAGAGCAAGCCCGGACAAGTGATGCCTGAGATGGTCGCCTCTGGAGCTGGTTCGGTTCCGCGCTCGGCGAGGTTTTCTGGTTGCCAGGAATGGGCGGCCGTCATTTTCTCCGCCCTTCGATCGCGGCAAGAGTGGGGCACCATTCGTCATGGTGGACGGTGGTTTTCCAGACGCCGGCCGCGATCGGCTCGACGGTCTGGTAGGCGTTGCAGGTATCGCAGCCGCCGGGGATTCGTTTGCCGTCGAGCGGGCCGAGTTGCCGGGCGATTCTCGCCTGCGATTCTGAGAGGGCGATCATTCGACGGCCGCTAATAGGATCGCTGTCGCTTCCCGCTGATCGCCAGCGCCGAGTGCTTCAAGCGCCGCCCAGATCGCAGCTAGAAGTTGCTCGACGGTCATTCCGGCAACCCCGCGAGCGTGCCGAGTGCTGACAGGTAGCGAAGCCGGTTTTCTCCTCGCGGCTCGAACCGCCCCAGTTCCCATCCCCGGATGCACTCCCGCGAGACGCCGCACGCGCGGGCAAGCCGAGCTTGTGAGATGCCGGCCTGAGTGCGAATCAACCTGCGTTGCTCGAGCGTCGGCAAGGATCGAAGCGAGAGCGCCTCAGTTCTGAGTTGCTCAATCTCGGAGGTGTTCGCCGTTGCTAGCTTCTCGCTCATCGCTTGACATACTGTACCGCGTCAACTAAGCTAGCTCCATGGCCGACGATAAAGTGATACAGCTAACTCCCAGTGTCTCGATGGAACTAGTCGAGGCAGCACAGAGCACAAAGGCCAGGGCTGAAACAGGCGCGGTGCCAGTCGGTCTTGGCGATGGGTTTATCGTTCCGAGCCGGTTCCGGTGCTTCATCGAAACCGACAACGTCCCAGGTTTAGAGGTAGGTCTTCGTGTCGTAGTTGCCGACGACGGAACCCCTACCTGCGTGGAGTTCATGCTGCGCCAGACTGATGAACAGGAGCCGACTCCGATCACGTGGGAAACGCTTCGCAATATCAGCCTCGCACAGCTGCTGAAGGTCGCCGGTGGAGCGGCAATGGAAAAAGGCGAATACAGAGAGGGCCAGTTCGTGCGCGCGCCCATGACCACTGAGGACGTCGAAGACGTCCGGGGCCGGTTCGTCAGCCGGCGCGTTCCTGTCGCAAGCAGAAACCTTGAGCAGGTCGCAGCGATCTACCGCGAGGCGCGAGCGGCAGGGCTCCCCCCGACTAAGACAGTGGCCGAGCGCATGTACCGCTCGCGCTCGACCGCAAGCCGACTCGTCAAGGAAGCCCGAGACAACGGACTACTTGGCGGGACTCGCGGCCAAGACCCAAGAGGAGGCGAGCAGTAATGGCATCCCTACAAGCTAGACACGCGCGAGACTGCCAGCTCGGACGTGATTGGACTACAGCGAAGGACGCGGAGGGGTGCGGCTGCGAGCCGTCCTACTACGTTGTCGTGCGCGAGGGCGCGAAGCTCAACCGTGAGCGCGTCGGCAAGAATCGCAAGCAGGCCGAGCGGGCACTAGCGAAGCGCCAGGTGGAAACCGACGAGGGCTCGTGGACGCCGCACCAGTCGGTCCGATTCAGCGAGTGGGGCGATCAATGGCTGGCCGCTCTCAATCGCAAGCAGACGACGAAAGACGACTACCGAACCTCGATCGACTACGCGGGCGAGGTCTTCGGCTCTAAGGTCGTTCGGCGACTCAGCACGGCCGACGTTGCCCGCTTCCTTGAGTCGCTACGCGAGAAGGGAAAGCACGACGCGGGCGAGGCCGGGGATCAAGGGAGCAAGCCCCGCAAGAAAGAAATGAGCGACTCGACGCGGGCCAAGCACCTGCGCGTCCTAGCCGCTTGCCTACGCTCGGCCGTCCTGCACGGCTACGCGGCGAAGAATCCCGCAACGATGATCCCGCTTTCGGAGCGGCCACGCGGGAAGAAACGAGAAGCGGCGTACTTCGAGCAGGCCGAACTTCCCGTCCTGTTTACCGCGATCGAGGCCGGGATGCTTCGCGTCCTGCTCTCGTTCCTACTCAAGACGGGCTGCCGTAGCGGCGAAGCGCTCGGGCTTGAGTGGGGGGACGTTGATCTCTCGAGCGGCGCGGTACACATTCGCCGCGCTCTGGCGAAAGGTGTCTTGACGACTCCAAAGAGCGGCGAGCGGCGCGTGGTCGATATCCCGCCGGATCTCGTCAAGACGTTGGGCGAGTGGTGGGGCGAGTGCGGCAGGCCCGCCGATGACGTGATTGTGTTCCCCGGCGCCACGGCAACCGGGCACCTTGACCCCGGCGCGATTAGGCACGAGCTCTATCGAGCGATGAAGGCCGCCGGCATCCCCCGCGAAGGCCCGACGGGCGAGAAGCGGACGGTGCATAGCCTTCGGCATACCTTCGCCAGCCGAGCCCTACAGAGCGGCCGGCCGATCACTTGGGTATCCCGCCACCTCGGACACGCAACCCTCGAAATCACCGCCAGCACATACGGCCATTGGGAGCGCGCCGAGCAGAAGCGGCAGGCCGAGAAGATGGCCGGGGTGTTCGGGGTCTAGAGATCTCGACTCGCGAGTGGCCCGGGGACTTGGCAGAGCGTTGCATTAGTGGTACAGTGCGCGTATCACAGGTGCAACGCTGCGATCTAGGTGCAGCACTTGTGGTGAAGAAAGGAGGAGCCGATATGACCAAGATGCTAGACACCGGTGTCCATCAGCGGCTGGTGGCTGCCCAACTCAAAGATCCGGAGTTCCGAGACGAGTACGAGGCTGCCCGGAGGGAGATGGAGATAATCGACTCCGTCATCCAGCAACTCGATGAACTCCGCGAGCAGGCGGGGCTGTCGAAGGCCGATCTGGCAAGGATCGTCGGGCGAAATGCTTCCAGCATCCGTCGCCTCTTCACCGCACAGTCAAATCCGGAGCTTGCTCTGGTCGCCGCCATTGCCGTGGGACTCGGTGCGGACATCAGGGTCCAAGCGCCCAAGAAACGGCCCGCGAGGGCGCGCCGGGGCGAGCTGGCCACGGCATAGATCCAAGGAAACGTCCGTAGTCGCCACGTAAGATCGCCGTGTGGCGTGGGCCGTTATCTACTACAAGAGCGCTCGGGGCATTGTGCCGGCGTTCGAGTTCATGGCTGAGGAGTGCCCGAAGAAGGTGCGGGCGAATCTGTTTGCCGTGGTGGGCATGGTTGCCGACGCTCCGCCGCCAGCTTTTTCGGGAGGCGGACGGTGGGAGACGATGCACGGCACCATGAGCGGCTACTACCAGGTAAAGGCGACTGGTCCCGGACGGCGCCACTACCGACTCTTCTGCGTCCTTGAGGGCGGCGAGGAGGCGGAACTCGAGCGCCGTGGCCTGTCGGGGCCGGCGATAGCCGTCATCACGGGAATGTGGAAGCTGAACGCGACTCTCTTTAGCGAGGACGACTACAAGGGTGTCCGCAGCCTCGGAGAAGACCACAGGAAGCAGTTCCCGCGGCGCGTCGCCACTAACGATGATCTCAAGGCCTTCCTCAACCGAGTGGCCGAATCGAACTAACGCGGGAGCAGACACGCTGCGGGTATGGTGCGGGCCGGCCCAGAGGGGCGGGATTAAAATTGCGGAGATCCGTACTCCCCACGTACACATTGGGCGGTTTGGCTCGAGCTCGAATCCAGGAAATCCCTGCTAATCGGATGGGCCCGGAAGGATTCGAACCTTCGACCTTCGGATTATGAGTCCGCTGCTCTAACCAACTGAGCTACGGGCCCCGCCGCTGTCAGCCTATCGTCGCCGGGCCGGCTTTGCGTGGATATTCGTCTTCGCTCGAGCGCAAGCGTTTTCACGGGCTTA
>Ga0209226_10001312_pt1 | contig 11406 bp, 12 predicted proteins | sample BarGraNGADG00212_2_FD_184497 | JGI IMG/M metagenome (GOLD analysis project Ga0209226, IMG submission 184497) | Arctic peat soil microbial communities from Barrow, Alaska, USA - Barrow Graham LP Ref core NGADG0011-212 (SPAdes) (version 2) | ecosystem: Environmental > Terrestrial > Soil >...
AAAGTTACAGTTAAATACAAACGAGATCTAAATATACTGAGAGGAATGGCAGAAAAAATAAGTCAACTTGGAATGGAAATTTCATTAAAAGGTGGTGCAAAAAAACTCTGATCCTGATTAAATATCTTGTCAATAATTATAATAAAAACATACACTTTATTAAAAACCCTAATCGTAATACAAACAATCAAAACCTAGAGCTATGAAGAAACTAAACATTACTAAACGGGACGTGATTTTTTCTATTCGGTGTCTTATTCATGTTCCTTTTTGAGATGATCTATGAATGGAAAGAAGTTAAAAGGGCTTTTAATGATGGATGGAAAGACGCCACGGAGACTTCTCATGTTGTGAATAAGTAACGCACTTTTGGGAGATTTTAAAACAAAATTAGCCATAATTGAGTTTACCATATCTCTAAAAGAGACAAGTTCTGTGCATTTATTGTAATTGGTTACATTAACAGATTTCATACAATGTTTTATTCCTGACCTATCTTTCGAAGCGCAAAAGCAAGTGGGGACAACACAATATTCAAAAAGGACTAAATATTCTAAATATAGACTGCCAGTTTGATTAGAGTAAAAATTCTTCACGATGAAAAAACAAAGAACTAACCATAACACGGATGGTATAGTTAATTGCCTTCCGCAGCCCGGACAACTTCGTAATCAGCTACATAAGTCTATGTCCATAACTTCATTTCACTTATTAAATTTAGTGTACCCTGACTCATCCTGCTGCGAGACAAAGTCAGTAGGGCTGCAGGCCGACGCGCAGTTGGCAGCGTTTTTTGCTCTCCGTTTATAAAATGTACCGTGACCAGTAAACTCCGTACCTACTACCGGGACTAATACGTAATCAGCTTTTACCGTGACGGGACACCTTGCGTCCGTTTACCGGGACTGGCAAAAAACTCGCCAACCCTGACACAGACGGCAACTCAACTATACCACCGAGCCGTTATGTTTAAGCCGTAAGCGCAAAACCGTGACAGTAATACCCTGACGACCAAGGCCTAAACATAACTCAACAAGAATGATCCCAGCATCGATTAATTGTATTTTTAGACTTTCGCAAAATAACATTTGTTTCCTAATAAAGAAACTTCTATCTTTGCAGAAACATTAGAATAGTGACAAATAAATTTGAAGTTAAATTTTTGGAAGAAGCCAAGGATTTCCTTGACAATCTTGCTGATAAGCCCAGAGAGAAAATTATCTATAATATACGTAAGGCTCAATTAACGCAGGATAAAGAATTATTCAAGAAACTTAATGATGAAATTTGGGAGTTCAGAACATTATACAACAAGACTCATTATAGACTTTTTGCCTTCTGGGACAAAATAGACAAAATAGACACTATTGTTATTTCTACTCATGGATTAATTAAGAAAACAGATAAAACTCCTCAAGGGGACATTATTAAAGCAGAGAGATTAAGGAACCTTTATCTTAAACAAAAAAATCAGAAATAATGAAAAGCAAAAAATTAAAATTATACAGCTTAGACGAGATAACCGACGAATTTATCGGTAAACCCGGGACACCCAAAAGAGATGCTTTTGAGTATGAACTTCGTCTTGACGTGATAGGTGAAGCAATAAAACAAGCTAGAAAAGAACGACACTTGACACAAGAAGAACTAGGACGATTAGTAGGTGTAAAAAAAGCACAAATTTCAAAAATTGAGAATAGCCTGACAGACGCACGATTTGAGACAATAATCAAAGTCTTTAAAGCATTGAATGCTAAGATCAATTTTAATATTGAACTTCTTGATCAGAAAATGACTCTTGCATAAAGTTTAGATGTAATCTAAAGCAATGTGACAGATTTGACACAATGCAAAATATATAGAATATCTAGACAAATTTCTCACGAAAGAGAGTTTTAATCCCGGCCTAAAACATAACTCGGACGGTTTAATTAATTGGCTTCCGTAGCCCGGACAGCTTCGTAGTTACCCCCCTAAGTCTATGCGATTAAACTCAATTCAATTTATTAAATTCTGTGGCACCTTGACTGTTTCGTCTCCCGGGACAGAGTCAGTAGGGCTACGGGCCGACGCACTGGTGCCTTGTTTTTTGCTCGCCGTCTGGACTGTTTCATCATTACCAAAAACTCACAATCCTTACCCGGACTTGGTACCGTCAAGACAGTTTCATCGTGACCATTTGGTGCTCGTCCGTCTACCGGGACTGGCAAAAAACGCGGCACCTCGACACCCCTCCTTTGTCGGGGCAGGCTCACGCCAACTCAATTAAACCGCCGGGCCGTTATATGTAAGGTTGCGTCGTAATACCATGACATCCAACGCGCAAGCAAGAGTTTGGCAGCTTGCCACCGCGACACCGGACGCTGCTGCCAAACACATGCTTTTTTGCCTACCAAGACTCCGCCGTTTAGACAACTTTACCATAACATGACAACTCCTGCCCGTTTACCGGGACTTTGTAATCTTGACAACTTCATTATAACAAAATAACTCCTGCAAATCTACCGAGACTTTACCATCTCTTATATAACTATTTTTTAAAGCGTTGAGTTTTAATGTTTTAATAAGTAACTCTTTTCGGGTCATATGTACACATACTGAGGGACTCGACAACTTTATCATGACGCGAAAACTCCTGCCCGTTTACTGGGACTCTACCACTTAGACAACTTTATCACTACATCACACTTCTAATCGTTTATCTGGATACAATAACAACACGTGTAATACCTTTCACATTCCGCAAATATTACATAGGATATGGATCTCAATCCTCTTTTGCGGAAAGAGCTTGCAATATTCAAAATCAGCAACATTGAAAATGATTTAAAGGCACATTTGCAGTTTGAAATCCGAAAGCTGCAAATGAGCCTAACCGTTTATCCCGAATACATTTTTAAATAATACTCAAACATTGACTTTTAATCTTCCAGTCAAAAAATAACACCTGTAAATTTCTGTATATAGTAAATTATTTAATAATTAAATACCTAGTTGCATGACTAACATATTAGGTATATCTTTGGTATGAATAGACATCAGATGTTAATTTTTCTGCCTTTAAATGCTAACCTAATTTAAACCCTATGCTAAAAAACTATCTTAAATCAGCCTTTCGATTTTTGAAGCAAAACAAGGTGTTTGCAGGTATTAATGCTTTAGGGCTATCAATTGCTTTAACAGCATCATTTATTATGCTTCTTTATGTTGTCAATGAGTTGAGTTAGGATCATTGTCATAAAAACAGAGCAAGGGTTTTCAAAGCGCTCACTTACTGGGTCGATTTTAAAAGAACTGATTCAGGAACACCTTACGTTCTGGCAACTGCATTAAAGGAGGAATTTCCGCAAATAGAAAAATCCATCAGAGCGAGACGTATGATTGATTTCAAGCTAAAACTCAAAGATGAATTTATAAATGTCCCTGGTGCTGTCGGAACTGATTCGGAAGTATTTGACATTTTCACACTCCCGTTAGTCTTTGGTAATCCTCATCAAAATCTTATTGAAGATCAAAATTCAATCGTACTCTCCAGAGAATTATCGGATAAGATTTTCCCCGGTCAGAACCCGGTTGGAAAAGAAATTGTTGGTCTGGTAAATAACGAAGAACATGTTTTCATCATCAATGGAGTCTTTAAAAATATTCCGGAGAATTCTACTTTTAGAGCTCAGTGCTTCGTAAATAGCAGATGGATACTTGTCCCGATTAATTCAGCTTTTAAGGTAACTAATGCTGACAAGAGTTGGGATTATCCATTCTGGAATACCTGGGTTTTACTTTCCAAAGATTGTAATGTTGAATCACTCGAGAAACAATTCAGGGCATTTGAAATTAAAAATATCAGTGAAAAACCTCCTTATAATTATTCTCTTCAGAATTTATCAGACGTTTATTTGCATTCTGATAAGGTTATCAATACCAGGATCACTGGCAGCATAAAAAGTATCAGATTGTATTCAACCATTGCTTTGCTTATTGTGCTTGTCGCAACTTTTAACTATATTATTTTGTCGACTGCCGTATCTACATATAGAACAAAAGAAATTGGTATACGAAAAACCTATGGTAGCAGCGATAAAAAAATTAGAAATCAATTATTGGGCGAATCCATCCTTCTGGCTTTACTTGTTTTGCCAATTGCTCTTCTTTTAACATGGTTATCCCTTCCTTATGCCGGAAAACTTTTCCAAACACAGCTTCATATTATCAACTCAAACATAATAATATACATCCTGGTTTATCTTTCCTTGACTTTATTTATTGGTTTTGTCTCAGGAATTTATATCTCATATTATTTATCAGGTTTAAAGGTCATGGATATTTTGAGAAACACTATTTATTCTGGGGAAAGAAAACTATTCTTCCGCTCGTCATTAATTGTAGTTCAATTGGTCATTTTCTGTTCTTTTGTATCGAGTACTCTCATAATCCGTTCACAATATCAGTATGCACTAAAAAAAGATTTAGGATATTACAATAAAGATATAGTTGTAATTGATATGGGTAGAGATTTTAAAGGATATTCATCTTATATTAATAGTATTAAATCGAACCCGAATGTAATTATGGCCGCAGGAACAATGGAAGGTCTTCCTATGCAGAATTCAGGTACTTCAGTAATGCCAGATTTTGAAGATAATAGTATTAAGGTTCTGGTAGAAAGCATGGCTGTTGATTATAATTTTTTAAAAACAATGGGTATTGAAGTAACCAAAGGCCGTGATTTTTCCGAAGAGTTTGGAAGCGACCTTACCCAGTCAGTTATTCTCAATGAAACTGCTGTAAAACGACTTGGGATAACTGACCCAATTGGAAAATTGATAGGCAAAAGTGCTATCATTGGCATTGTAAAAGATTTCAATCTTCATTCAATCCATACGGATATTCCTCCTTTGACAATACACATGACTGATCAATTCATTCAGCAGGTTGCAGTACATTACAAACCAGGAACACTTGGCAATATACTCCCCATGCTCAAAGCAGAATGGAAAAAAGCTGCTCCGGAAAGACCATTTGATTACATGACAATAGAAGATCTCATTAAAAGCATTTATTCTTCAGAGAAAAATTTAAGTAACATTGTTTCGATATTTGCCCTGTTTACTATGTTGATTGCCGGGATCGGATTATTTGGTCTTACCCTGTTCGTTATTAAAACTCAGACTAAAGAAATAGGAATTAAAAAGGTATTTGGCAGTTCAGAAAAATCAATTGTCATATCCTCCCTGTTTAGAAATTTAATACTTGCATTGTTGGCTACAGCATTATCAGTCCCTGTGACATTATACTTTATGATAAACTGGTTAAAGAACTATTCATATAAAGTCCCCATTAGCTGGTGGATATTTGTAATATCTTTTGTAGCTGCGACTATTGTGGTTCTTATGACCGTTTCCATCAATTCCTATAAAGCATCTCGAATTAATCCAGTAAAAGCTCTTAAATATGAATGATGTTCTAATCTCCCTTCCCATCGCTGTCAGGCACATTACGCAAACAAAAAATTCCATAATACAAATTAATACTTGCGTTTGCGTAAAGAGCCTTCCAGCCCGTCCCTGCCACTAGCGAGATTGAATACTGAAGAGTCTAATTACTTTTAACGAGATAACCTTAAAGAACCGCCCTACAGCTAACGCGCTGGTATGGGCAATAAGCTCTAGTTATAATGTGACTCTTAACCAATTAAAAATTTCAGGTACTTCATGATCTGCTCGTCTGCAAGTAAACGCTTATTGCCCATACCAGCGGGGGCAAAATTGAAATAACTAAACCGCTGATAATCCGGTTTTATTTGATAGATTTGATATGCAATACCTGAAAGTTATTATTTTATTATATATAACGTTGATGTCGTGACTAGTAACTAGTTGGTTATATGTGACTGACGCGGCGGAAGCATGATTTACAGAGAGGAATTCAGCTCACCTTAACAGCTTAAAAATAGCGTAAAGCATGACAATTAAAAAACCCCTAACAGCTAACTCGGACGGTTTAATTAATTGCCTTTTGCAACCCGGACAGCCTACGTACGGGGACCTAAAGGCCACCTTACGAAGGCTCTCGGTGATTTATGGGCACGAACGCTCTTTTTTCTTTTGATCAGATCATCATTGCTCCATGTTTTTACCCACATATCAAATTTCGGAGCCTACTCTGCTCCCCACCTACCGGGACTCATTCGGGTTGCAAGCCGACGCTCAAGTTGTAATGGTTTTTTCACGCCACATTGACAACTTTATCGTGACATGACAAATCCTGCCCACTTATCGGGACCACGCCATCTGGACAGTTTCGTCGTGACACCAAACGTTCGTCCATCTATCGGGACTTTGCAAAAACGCATTCCAACCCTGACACGGACGGCAACTAATTAAACCGCCGGGCCGTTAGTAGCCATGGACTCCGAAAAAACCCGACTATCTTGACAGTTATCCAGTTTTAGAACACTAAGCACGATTTTATGATTCAAGGTAAAGATCTTTATAATTTAATTTCAAGAGATTCAATGAGTTGGTTAGATAACTCAGAAAAACTAAAATTCTCTTCTGAGGTTATTTACAAAGAACTTCAATCACAGATCGAATTATTCATGCTCGATAGTCTCATTTATGAGAGTGAAGACAAAATACAAGCACTCTGGGACTCATATTATTTGCTTATTGGACATTCATTTGAAAATCTAATCAAGGGGTTGTCAATTGAAAATAATAGATCTGCAAAAAGTTTAGATGAAATATATAAAAAATGGAAATACAACTCAGGACATGAGATATCAAAGATTGCTCAAGACAATTTATCTAATTTGACTGAAGAAGAATTTAAAATGCTTGAAAAACTAGAAACTTATATTATTTGGGCTGGCAGATATAATTTGCCCCGAAATGCAGACAAATATGTTAATGAGCAAAGTAGACTCTTTTTTGACTCCAAAGATTTTAAGACGATTAATGTTCTTTATGATAAAATAAGGGACATATTATTACAGACTTTCGAGGAAAATGAAAAAAAATAAACGGCTACTAACTCGGACGGTTTAATTAATTGCCTTTTGCAACCCGGACTATTTTATCTTCGCATTCAAAAGTCTATGAGAGAAGAATTTAACCCACTTATTAAAATTTGTAACACCCAGACTGTTCCTGCTGCCGAGACAGAGTCAATTGGGCTGCCGGCCGACGCTCAAGTTGTCATGGTTTTTGCACACCACCTTGACAACTTTATCGTGACATGACAAATCCTGCCCACTTATCGGGACCACGCCATCTGGACAGTTTCGTCGTGACACCAAACGTTCGTCCATCTATCGGGACTTTGCAAAAACACATGCCAACCCTGACACGGACGGCAACTCATTAAACCGCCGGGCCGTTAGCACATATATTTGAATCTGTGAGACTTAGCCCCTCACGCCGTAATAATAAAGTTTTATCGTGACAATATAAATTCAGCACATTTACCGGAACCTGCCATCGCACGACAGACAATTGGCCCGCCCGCTGACATCATAAACATCTGTTATTTATTTAACAATACAGCTCTTTACCGGGACTTTCCCCTCGCGCGACAAAATACATGTGCTAACAGCAAAGAGGGAAAACCAGATATGGGCAAATTAAAAATGTAGTATCTTTGTACAAACTATATGCGTCATGACCACAATTGAACTTAAAGATATCTTGATTCATAAGATTGCAGCAATCAATGACAAATCATTCCTTGCCGCAATGAATACAATTATTGATACTAAGTCAGAAAAACTCATCTATAAAACCACTCCTGAGCAAAGACAAAGGATTAAAGAGGGACAGGAACAATTTGCCAGAGGAGAGACCTTATCAAATGATCAAGTTGAAGAAGAGATAAATAAATGGCTAAGCGAAAAATAGTTTGGTCAGCTAAAGCAAAAATTGACCTTCTTCAAATTCTTGAGTATTTCTATATCCGCAACGGATCAAAGACCTATAGTGTAAAACTTAACTCAAAGATTCGCAGAGCAATCAGACTTTTAAGCAATCACGCATTTTTAGGACTCCAATCTGATGTTGAGAACGTTAGGGCTTTAGTTGAAGGTGATTATGCTATCTTTTATCAAGTCGATAAAGAGACAATAAGGATTACGACAATCTGGGACTGTAGACAAAATCCAGATAACCTAACCACTCCTAAATAACATACATGTGCTAACTCGGACGGTTTAATTAATTGGCTGTCGCCTTCGCCGATTGTCACATCCTGACAAATTAGAAACATCTGGACTGAATCGGCTTCGGCGGCCACGGTCGGCAGCCCGGACAGTTTAGCAATCAGCCCCAAAAGTCTATGCGAGTAAATATCAATCCATTTATTAAATTTTACGGCACCCGGACTGTTCCTGCTGCCGAGACAAAGTCAATAGAGCTGCCGGCCGACCTGCCTGCCGGCAGGTAGGTTTTTTGCTCGCCATCTGGACTATTTCATCATGACACGAAACTGCTCGTCCACTTATCGGGACTTGGTACCGTTTAGACAACTTCATCATGACACGGGGCTACTCATCCGTCTACCGGGACTGGCAAAAAACGCGGCACCTCGATCCGCCGGCTGGCGGAACGCCAACTCAATTAAACCGCCGGGCCGTTAGCCTTAACAAATCTCGTGCACACAAGACAAATTCGTTGACATTTATAGTATCTTTGCACCTATAATTAGATGACTATGTTAACAAAAGATAAAGTTAGAAAGACCATTGACAGGTTGCCCGAGAACTTCACTGTTGACCAGATAGTTGAAGAGCTCGTGATTCTTAATCGGATTGAGGAGGGACTTAAGGATATTGAAGAAGGGAAAGTCTTTACAACAGATCAAGTTAAGAAAGAACTTAAAACATGGTTAAAGTAATCTGGACTCAAAGATCACTTACTGATTTAAAGTCCATAGCTGAATATATTTCCCAAGATTCAATAAAATATGCCTCTCTAACAATCGAGAGACTAATAAATGTCACTACATTTCTTGAAACCAACCCAAGAATTGGCCGAATGGTCCCTGAAATGAGAAGACAAGACAAGATTCGAGAAATTATCTACGGCAACTATCGTATCATTTATAAGATTACTAGCACCCAGACTGTTCACATCTTGACAGTTCATCATTCCTCAAAACGGCTAAGACAGACTTCTCTACGAGGACTAAAATAAAATGCTAAGGCTAACTCGGACGGTTTAATTAATTGCCTTCCGCAGCCCGGACAGTTTCGTTCATAGCCCCCAAAGTCTATTAGATTGAACTTTAACCCACTTATTAAATCCTGTGGCACCTTGACTGTTTCGTCTCCCTGGACAAAGTCAATAGGGCTGCGGGCCGACGCTCGAAGTGTCATGGTTTTTGCAAACTCCACCTAGACTATTTCATCGTGACCCGAAACTCACACCCATCACCCGGACTTGGTACCGTCTGGACAGTTTCATCGTGACCCGTGACTCTCTTCCAGACTTGATCTAGAAACCAGCCAACCGCTAACTCAAGTTTGAGATCTTCAAGAGCAATACACTCAAAAGTTGTTTTGATTGGCTACCGAGACAGTAAATGCCACAAATAATTAATCAATTAGTAAAGAAGAAAATAGTTAAAAAATTAATTTGTATTAATTTTGTCGTTTGCCAAAAGTTTAAATACTAACAGTAATGAAATATAAAGGAATAACATACGACATTGGGACAGAATATACATTGAATATTTTAACGAGAGAAAATTTGAATGAAGATATGGTAAAGTCTGATATGGACGCAATTAAGAATAAGCTTAATTGTAATTCTATTAGGATTTATGGGAAGGAATCTAAACTTCTTCTTTTTGCTTCAGAAATAGCTCTTCAATATGGTTTAAATGTGTGGATTTCTCCAAGATTAATTGACGGTAATATTGAAAACACATTAACTTACTTAAAAAATATTGCAACAGAATTTGAATTGCTAAAATTAAAATATCCAACGCAGGAATTAATTTTAATTATTGGAGGAGAATTGACTATTGATATGAATAGTTTTGTTCAAGGAAATACAATTCAAGAACGAGTTGCAAACTTGGTAAAACCTCTTTTCTTTATAAAGAATGCCTTTGGAATTAAACCTAAATATCAAAAATCCTTTAACAAATTTTTAAAGGACGCAGTTTCTTTAGTGAAAAAGGAATTTTCTGGTAAGGTCACCTATGCAAGTGCAATGTGGGAAAAAGTAGATTGGGCAGATTTTGACTTTACGTCAATGAATCTGTATAAAGCATCGTTTAATAAGTCTTTTTTTAATCAAACATTAAAAAAATTACTGTCCGTAGGAAAACCAGTGATAATAACTGAATTTGGCTGTTGTTCATACAATGGTGCGGAAAACAAGGGACCGACAGGATACTCTGTTTTAGATTCAACAAAAACACCGCCCCTGTTTAAGGAAGTGTGTATTCGCAATGAAAAAGTACAAGCTGACTATATAGTTGATTTGCTTCAAACATTTAATAAAGAACAAGTAGCAGGTTCTTTCATTTTCGACTTTTATGCACAAAAGCTTTTATATAGTGATAATCCTGTTAATGATTATGATATGGCAAGTTTTAGTATTACAAAATCACTTGGTGATAATAAATGGGAACCTAAAGAATCATTTTATAAAATAGCAGATTATTATAGAGAAAATTAAAAGCAAACCGCTAACTCGGACGGTTTAATTAATTGCCTTTTGCAACCCGGACTACTTCTCGATCAACCCCTAAAGTTTTTGCACGCCATCTGGACAACTTTATTGTGACACCAAACGCTCGTCCACTTACCGGGACTTTGCAAAAACGCATGCCAACCCTGACATGGTCGGCAACTCAATTAAACCGCCGGGCCGTTATGGGCAATAGCGCTGATATTCAGCACATGCTAACAAGTCAATTTCGTAAACAATGACACATTACATCCATCTTGACAAATTCGACAATCAGCGCAACTAGCCTATAACGGATAAAAGCATATAACTCAATAATAATCAAGACAAATGAAAAAGTTAATAGTCTCAGTTTTAATAATTTTACTAGGTTTAAACATAAAAGCTGATATTGCACCTGATCCTATTCGTGCAAAGGGAATAACTGTTCTTCAACCAACAGATATAAAATTGACTTATGAAAAAGTCACTGTTGATTTGACACTTGACAGTTCATTTGTCCATTGCTACTTCAGACTACATAACGAAGGCAAGGCCAGGAAGATACAAATTGGCTACCCAAATATGAGCTATTATTCTAATAACAACCGACGTAATTTTAAATCTAACCCAATTAATGTATCTGAGAATGGCAAAAAAATAGATAATATCAATTTCTATATACCCGATTCTATAAATCTGCGTAATAATGACAATAATAATAAACCCTGGTATT
>Ga0209226_10001313_pt1 | contig 11403 bp, 10 predicted proteins | sample BarGraNGADG00212_2_FD_184497 | JGI IMG/M metagenome (GOLD analysis project Ga0209226, IMG submission 184497) | Arctic peat soil microbial communities from Barrow, Alaska, USA - Barrow Graham LP Ref core NGADG0011-212 (SPAdes) (version 2) | ecosystem: Environmental > Terrestrial > Soil >...
CTTTAGTCCTTCTATCCATCAGCTCATCAGCTCATCAGCTCATCAGCTAAAACTCTATTCTCCGTTCGTCGTCCCCACTGATCCATACCTTAACAACATCCCCGGGTAACAATTCCTCGACCAATTCCGGCCATTCAATGAAACAATAAGCGCCGGAATAGATGTACTCTTCATACCCGATATCAAAAACTTCCCCGATCTTCCTGATCCTGTAAAAATCAAAATGAAATATAGAGTCGCCTGTTGATGTCTTGTACTCATTGATGATCGTAAAAGAAGGGCTTTGAACAACATCAATGGCTCCCAAAACAGAAGAAATAGCCTTAATGAAAGTTGTTTTGCCGGCACCCATTTTTCCGTAAAATGCAAATACACGCCGGCCGGGATGGGAAGCCAGTAACTTTTCTGCTGCCGGTAAAAGGCCGGTTTCGGTAGTAACGTTAATGATCAACTCAGAATAAAGAAAAAATTATTGTTTCGGTTTCATGACCACAAACGGGATCATGACCTCTTCGATTGAAACACCTCCATGCTGGAAGGTATTCTTGTAGTAGTTCACATAATAATTGTAGTTGTTCGGGTAGGCAAAGAAATCATCATTCATGCAGAAAACAAAATTCGAACTCACATTCATCTTCGGAAGGTAGGCATCTGCGGGATTCCTGATCTCGAATACTTGGTTGTGTTCAAATTTCAATGCTTTCCCTGTCTTATACCGGAGATTTGTATTGGTGTTCCGGTCGCCCAGTATCTTCACCGGATTACTGACACGGATCGAACCATGATCGGTTGTGATCACCACATTGACATCTTTCTCTGCAAGGAACTTAAAAATATCCAGCAGCGGCGAATGCTGGAACCACTGCATGGTCAGCGAACGGTAAGCCTTTTCATCATCCGCCAATTCCCGGATGATCTCCATCTCGGTACGGGCATGTGAAAGCATATCGACAAAATTATAGACAATGAAATTAAGCTTGTTCACCATCAGGTTGGGCAGCGACTCCACCAGTTTCCGTCCATAGGTCATGTTCAGCACCTTGTAATAGGAATACCGGATATCCCGTCCGTACCGTTTTAAAAGCTCTCCCAGCAATTCTCCTTCATAATTGTTCTTCGTCCCCTCTTCGTCTTCATTCATCCAGTATTTCGGATATTTCTTTTCGATTTCTGTTGGAAGCAATCCTGCAAAGATCGAATTCCTTGCGTACTGGGTTGCAGTGGGAAGGATGCTGAAATAGATCTCATCCTTTTCAACCCGGAAATATTCTTCCAATACGGGCTGCAATACCTTCCACTGATCATACCGGAAATTATCGATCAGGATAACGAAAAGCGGGCGGTCATCGTTCAGGAGCGGAAATAGCTTCTCCTTTATCAGGTTGTGCGACTGAACCGGTTTGTCAATGTTTTTGTTGTTCAGCCAGTCGGTGTAGTTTTTCTCAATAAACTTCGCGAATGCATGGTTCGCTTCATCTTTCTGCATTTTCAGCACCTGGTTCATCCCTTCGTCCTGCGATTTCTCCAGCTTCAGTTCCCAGTAAGTGATCTTTTTATAAACTTCTACCCATTCTTCAAAGTTCAACCGGGGACTGATCTCCATCCCGATATTCCGGAATTCCTGCTGGTACTGATGGGTCGTTTTCTCGCTGACCAGCTTCTTGGTCTCCAGATTTTTTTTGAGACAGAGCAGGATCTGGTTGGGATTGACAGGTTTAATCAGGTAATCAGAGATGTTGGATCCGATGGCATCCTCCATGATCGTTTCTTCCTCGCTTTTTGTGATCATCACGATCGGAAGATTCGGAAAATCAGATTTCATCTTCATCAGGGTTTCAATCCCCGATAACCCTGGCATCTGCTCATCCAGAAAAACGATGTCAAAATCTTTCTTCCTCAAAATTTCGACAGCTTCCTGCCCGTTGTTCGAGGTATCTACGCCATAACCCTTTTCTTCTAAAAAAATGATGTGCGGTTTCAAAAGGTCTATCTCATCATCCACCCATAAAATATTCGTCTTCACCATGGTTTCTAATTTATCACAATTATCATATAGGATAAAATGTCGTAATATTGCTTTTATTGTCCGCCATGCGTATTTTTATCATCTTTTAACAAAGTTACACGGAATCCGGCGATGAACAACTTGCCCTACAAACAAAAAATCATCAATGATCCTGTTTACGGATTGATCACGGTACCGAACAACCTTGTTTTCGATATCATCGAACATCCTTGGTTTCAGCGGTTGCGCAGGATCATCCAGCTCGGACTTACGCATTACGTCTATCCTTCAGCTGTTCATACCCGGTATCAGCATGCATTGGGAGCCATGCACCTCATGACCCAGGCGGTGGAAGTGTTGCGGTCAAAAGGGATTTTAATTTCTGCGGAAGAAGAAGAAGGTGTTCTTTGCGCTATCCTGCTACATGATATCGGCCATGGTCCTTACTCCCATGTATTGGAACAGACCATCGTAAAAGACCTCTCCCATGAAGATCTTTCCCTGATGATGATGGATTCACTGAACGATTTCTTTAATCATCGACTGGATACGGCCAATAAAATATTCCGGAACGACTATCCGAAAAAATTCCTGCATCAGCTGGTCTCGAGCCAGCTGGATATGGACCGGCTTGACTACTTGTCGCGCGACAGTTTCTTTACGGGCGTGGCAGAAGGGGTTATCAATACGGACCGGATCATCAAAATGCTTACGGTAGTGGATGATCAGCTTGTTGTGGAAGGGAAAGGCATTTATTCCATAGAGAAATTCATCATTTCCAGGCGGCTGATGTACTGGCAGGTATATCTCCATAAAACCGTTGTCGCTGCAGAATACATGCTGGTTAATATCCTGAAACGGGCCAAGGAACTGGCTTCGGAAGACATCCCCTTGTTCTGTTCACCGGTGCTTCATCTTTTTCTTTATTCCGATATCACGATAGAAAATTTCCTGGAAGACCGAAAATGGATCGAGGATTTTGCAAGGCTGGATGATTACGACATTCTTTCCGCCATCAAAGTATGGACAACACACCGTGATCCCATCCTCTCTTATCTTTGTAAAAGCCTGGTTGACCGGCATCTGTATAAAGTCGAGATTCAGAATGAACCTTTTGACGTGCAGTATCTTGCTTCCCTGAAGGAAAAAACGATTACACAATTCCGGTTAAAAGAAGAAGAGGTCGGTTATTTTCTTGTGGAAGGTACCGTTACGAATAATGCCTATAATCCCGAACATGACCGGATCCGGATTCAATCCCGCAACAATGAGCTGGTAGATGTTTCCGAAGCATCCGACCAGTTGAATATCTCGGTCCTTTCAACACCGGTGAGCAAATACCTTTTGTGTTACCCAAAAAACCTGGTCACCTGACCGGTTGCGGAGAAAATATTTTCGGGCTGTTTCGAAATTAATTGGTAACTTGCAAGCCTTTTCTGAGTGTAATTATCTATAATAAAGAGCATTGATGGATTTTACCGCACGACAGATCGCAGACGTTCTGAATGGAAAAGTGGAAGGGGATCCGGAGGTAACCGTATCCAGACTCGCAAAAATTGAAGAAGGCCTTCCCGGAACTATGACCTTTCTTGCGAACCCGCTTTACACGCCGCATATTTATACCACAAAGGCCTCCATCATTGTAGTAAATGAGGATTTTATACCTGCACAACCCATTGCCGGCACCCTGATTCGCGTGGAAAATGCTTATACTTCCTTTGCAAAACTCCTGGAGATATTCCAGAACCTGCAATCCGAAAAAAAGGGGATTTCGCCCCATGCTTTCATTTCCAAGAGTGCGAATATCGGCGAAGATGTATTCATCGGAGAATTCGTTTCGGTTGGCGAAAATGCCGTAATCGGTAACCAGGTTCAACTCCATCCTCAAACCTTCATTGGCGACAATGTCACGATTGGTGATAAAACAACAATTTTTGCCGGTGTGAAGATCTATCATGATTGCGTGGTTGGTAGTAACTGCACGCTTCATGCAGGCATTGTTATCGGGGCAGATGGTTTTGGTTTTGCTCCCCAGGCCGACAACCAGTACAAAAAAGTGATCCAGGCAGGGAATGTCGTAATCCACGACAATGTTGAGATCGGTGCGAATACTACGATCGACCGGGCAACGCTGGGGTCGACGGTTATTCATCGCGGGGTCAAGATCGACAACCTGGTTCAGCTTGCGCACAATGTTGAGATCGGCGAGAATACCATGATCGCGGCACAGACAGGGATCTCCGGTTCGACGAAGATCGGGAAGAACTGCCTGATCGCTGGACAGGTAGGTATTGTAGGGCACCTGAACATCGGCGACAATGTAAAGATCGGCGCCCAGTCGGGTATAGAACATGACATCAAAGACGGGGATGTTTTTCTCGGTACTCCCGCACTGGAAGCCGGAAAAACCCGGCGTTTGTATGTTTATTGGCGAAATTTTGACCAATTGGCAAAGAAGATATATCAGCTGGAAAAATTGTTGAAGAAAGAATAACGGTTTTTTTTCTAACAAAGATTATGAGCGATAACCAAAAAACCATAAAAACTTCCATCTGCATTTCAGGTACCGGTCTTCATACCGGCAATGACGTGAATCTGAGTTTTCATCCTGCACCTGAAAATTTTGGTTATAAATTCAAGAGGATTGACCTGGATTCCGATATTATGGTACCGGCCGATGTGGAACATGTTGTGGATACTTCCCGCGGTACCAGCATCGAATACAAAGGGGTTCGGATTGATACAATCGAACATGTGCTGGCAGCGCTGGCAGGGCTCGAGATCGACAATGTTCTGGTGGAACTGGATCAATCGGAAACACCTATTCTTGACGGAAGTGCGCGTATCTATGTCGAAAAACTTCTGGAGGCAGGCATCGTCGAGCAGAAGGCTATCCGGAACTACTTCGAATTGGCCACCAATGTCACCTATACAGATGAAGAAAAGAAAGTGCAGATCATCGCCATCCCAGCAAAAGAGTTCCAGCTTTCAGTGATGATCGATTATGATTCCCAAGTTCTGCCTTCACAAAATGCCGTTCTTACAAAGATTCGTCAATTCAGGGACGAGTTTGCCCCTTGCCGGACCTTCGTTTTCCTGCATGAGCTGGAATTCTTACTCAATAACAACCTGATCAAGGGAGGCGACCTTAACAATGCGATCATATTCGTAAACCGTGTGGTGTCACGGAAAGAACTGGACCATCTTGCCCATATATTCAATAAACCCCGCGTCGAAGTCCTGAAGGAAGGCATCCTGAATAACCTGGAACTGAAATTTCCAAATGAACCGGCCCGGCATAAATTGCTCGACATGATCGGCGACCTTGCCCTGGTTGGGATGCCAATAAAGGCACATGTGATAGCCAGCCGGCCCGGTCATTTTTCAAATGTTGAATTTGCGAAGCTGATCAAAAAACAACTGTTGATTCACCAGCGAACAGAAATGGTTCCGCACTTTGACCTCAACAAAAAACCAGCCTACGACATTATACAGATTCAGAAGGTCATTCCCCATCGCCCACCTTTCCTGCTGATCGACCGGATCCTTGAAATCAGCGAGAATCATGTGGTCGGGATGAAGAATGTGACGATGAATGAACCTTTTTTTGTAGGCCATTTCCCGATAGAACCGATCATGCCGGGTGTTCTTCTGATAGAGGCCATGGCACAGACCGGGGGTATCTTTGCACTGAGCTTTGTTCCGGATCCGGAAAATTATATCACCTATTTCCTCAAGATCAATAATGTGAAGTTCCGGCAAAAGGTAGTTCCGGGAGACACCGTGATCTTCCACAACAAACTGATCGATCCAGTGAGGCACGGGATCTGTCATATGGAAGGAAAGGCATATGTGGGCAACAAAATCGTTATGGAAGCCGAATTGACGGCACAAATTCAAAAAAAATAAAAAACTCATGAATCAACCCCTGGCTTATGTCAATCCCCAGGCAAAAATAGCTGCCAATGTAGTTATTGAACCTTTCGTCTGCATCGATAAGAATGTGATCATTGAAGAAGGGACCTGGATCGGCTCCAATGTGACCATTCTGGAGGGCACCCGTATCGGTAAGAACTGTAAAATATTCCCGGGTGCAGTCATCGGAGCCATTCCGCAGGATCTAAAATTTGCCGGCGAAGATACAATCGTGAAAATAGGAAACAATGTCATCATCCGCGAATTTACAACCATCAACCGCGGCACCAAGGCGAGTTATGAAACAGTGGTTGGCGATAACACCTTATTAATGGCTTATGTTCATGTGGCCCATGATTGTGTTGTCGGAAATAACGTTATCATGGCCAATGCCGCAATGCTTGCCGGTCATGTGATTGTGGATGACTGGGCAATAATCGGGGGGATGGTTCCTGTCCTCCAATTCTGTCATATTGGAACACACGCAATTATAGCAGGCAGAACAGGTGTAGCTAAAGATGTTCCACCATTTACAAAAGCAGCAAGAGAGCCCCTTTCATATGTTGGGGTTAATTCGATCGGACTGCGCAGAAGAGGATTTTCTATTGAGGTAATCAATAAAATCCAGGAAATTTACAGGATCATCTTTCTGAAAAGCTACAATGTTTCACAAGCCGTTGAGATCATTGAAGCCAAAGTGGAAGCTACACCCGAACGCGATGAGATCCTTTCCTTTATTGCCAATTCCAGTCGCGGGATCATGAAGGGTTATTCTAAAATTCGTGAAAAATAAACGATACTTGCAGGTTTCTCATGCCGAATTCATCATTCCCCTGTGAAAATTATTCTTACTGGTACCGGCAAAAAATTTAATACCGAATGGATCTTTCGGGAACTCAGCTATTCCTTCGAGAAAGATCATTCCTATGCGATCCTCGGAAGAAATGGCTCAGGGAAATCAACCTTGTTGCAGGTCATCGCCGGAAGTATCCACCCCACTTCCGGAAAAGTAAACTACAGCAAAGGCGGACAGGAAATCCTTGTGGAAAAGATATTTCAACACCTGACCATCGTAGCACCATACCAGGAATTGATCGAAGAATTTTCCCTGCGGGAGATGTTGGATTTTCATTTCTTTTTTAAGTCACTGGTTCCGGGATATACCATTCCGGGTATCATCGACAGGATCGGGTTTAAGGATCCCGGCAGGAAAACGATCCGGTTCTTTTCTTCCGGTATGAAACAGCGGGTCAAGCTGATCCTTGCATTGTTCAGTGATGTTTCGGTTGTATTGCTGGATGAACCCACGATGAACCTCGATGAGACCGGTACAAACTGGTATCTCCAACTGGTCAGTGAAATGGCGAAAAACAGGATCATCCTCGTATGTTCCAACCTTCAACAGCAGGAAACCGCTTTCTGCACTAAAAAATTATTTATCGAAGACTATAAACCACAAAGAGCGTCCTGACAGTTGAAAACGCTCTCTGCCGGGTGTTTTCCATCTCTTTTCATGAGTAAATCCAAAAATTATTCCTACTTTTGCTCCCCAATTATTTTATTATCAATAAAAAAAATTATGGCAACAACTGCTGATATCAGAAATGGTTTAGTAATTGAATACAATGATGATCTTTTTTCAATTGTAGAATTTCAACATGTGAAACCGGGCAAAGGGCCTGCATTCATCCGTACAAAACTCAAGAACCTCAAGACCGGCAGGGTCATCCCAAATACCTTTGATTCCGGCGTGAGGATCAACGTGGCAAGAGTTGAAAGAAGAAAATATCAATACCTGTACAAGGACGATTCAGGTTATCATTTTATGAACACCGAATCCTTTGAGCAGACGTTTATCCCCGCAGAGATGATCAATGCTCCTGCCTTCCTCAAGGAGGGTCAGGAAGTCGAGATCCTTTTCCATGCCGATACCGAAACCCCGCTGACCTGCGAACTTCCAACGTATGTGGTGCTGAAAGTGACCTATACCGAACCCGGTATGAAAGGCAACACTGCAACTAACTCCACGAAGAACGGCACGGTTGAAACCGGAGCAACAGTAAGGATTCCCCTCTTCATCGAATCAGGTGAACTGATCAGGGTAGATACACGCACGGGTGATTATTCCGAAAGGGTGAAGGCATAGGGCACTAATCCCGGATGCCGGATAAAAACCGGAATATTCTGATTACCAATACTTCAAATTACAGACGATGAAATTTGATTCTCCTCAAACACTGAAAAAAATTGCCGGCCTTATCAATGCACGATTTGTCGGTAACCCGGATTTCTTAGTTTCCGGGATCAATGAAATCCACATGGTGGAACCAGGTGATCTCACTTTTGTCGACCACCCCAAATATTACGACAAGGCATTAAAGTCAAAAGCTACCACGATCCTGATCAACAAGGACGTGGATCCCCCTTCTGGCAAGGCACTGATCATCTCCGATCATCCCTTTGATGATTATGTTTTCCTGGTAACAACATTCCGTCCTTTTGAAAAGGCTGTATCTGCCATCAGTCCTTCTGCCGAGATCGGCGAAGGAACCATTATCCAGCCTGGTGCTTTTGTGGGGAATCATGTGAAAATCGGAAAGAATTGCATCATCCATGCCAATGCCAGCATTTATGACCATTGTGTCATCGGCAACAATGTCATCATCCATTCAGGTGCCGTGATCGGCGCAGATGCCTATTATTTTCAACGCCGGCCCGAAGGTTATAAAAAGCTGGAAACCTGTGGCCGGGTCGTACTGGAAGACAATGTTGAAGTGGGTGCAATGACCACTATCGACAAAGGTGTTTCAGGAGATACCTACATTTCCTTCGGGACGAAGTTCGATAACCATGTCCAGGTTGGCCATGACACATACATCGGCAGAAATTGCCTCATCGGAGCATTTTGCGCAATTGCAGGAGTAACAAGGATTGAGGATGATGTCATTCTTTGGGCCAGCGTACTTGTCAACAAAGACCTTGTGATCGGGAAAGGCGCTATTGTTCTTGCCGGTTCCGGAACCGAAAAGTCACTTGAAGGTGGGAAAACCTATTGGGGTATACCAGCAATTGAAGCCCGGAAAAAATGGCGTGAAGTCGCAGCCTTGAAGATGTTGCCGGATATCCTGCAGAAACTGAAATAATTCCTATCAGTTTCTTTCACCGCGAAGAAAATCCAAATCGTAACGAGTAACGCGTGACGCGTCACGAAAACCGTAATTCGTAATTCGTAATCTGTAATTCGTAATTATTTTTCCTTAAAGGAGGTAAGTTCATTAGCGGACTTATCCTTGGGCAAGTAGTACAAGTCGAGAGCAACCAGGATGGCAATGAATCCCCAAAAGGGCACCGAAGCTTTGTCCGTATCGAGAAAATCATTCATGGTTCCATGGAAGTAATAGGTGACCAAACCCAACAGAACCGACAGGCTCAGCATTTTGACCTCCTTCGAATCAGTCCTCTTATAAACCCGTAATCCGGTGAGGACGACAAAGACAAGGATACATACAACCCAGAAAGCCCCCAGCACTCCTGATTCTGCCAGTGGGCCGATGTATTCACTGTGGGCATTTCCTTTATCTCCAGCATTGGTACTGATCCTTGTTTTCTCGCTGTATCGCTGGAAAGGAGCATATTCAAACTGGTATGTTCCCGGCCCGAAACCCAGCACAGGCCGTTCCCGGAACATACGAATGGCAGATGCCCATCGGTTCAGACGTTCCAGGTTTGAATCATCGGTTGTAACATTGGAGATAGACTGTACATGTTCAAGAAAATTGGCAGATGACCCCTGTTTGTTTTTCTCGAGTTTCTCCCAGATGTTGTTTTGAAAAAGGAAGAAAAAGCTTAGGAGGATACCGAAAGTAAGCAGGATCCACTTCAGTTTTATCTTCAAGGCGATGACAAGGTAGATCAGAACAGCGAATGCAAGGCTTACCCAGGCGGCCCGGCTAAAGGAAAGGACAAGGGCCATGATGAGTATTGCAAGAACCAGAAATGAGAAAAACCGCAGGGTGTTCGAATAGGTTCTTGTAAAAGAGAAACCGACAAATACGGGGATAAAAAATGCCAGGATGGCGCCGTAAGCGGTATGATCATTATAGAATGGCTCCATAACCCAGTGACCCGATTGTTCGGAAAATCCCCATAAATAATGGTTATAGGTTGTATAGAAGATCACCCCGACCAAGGGAATGGTATAAAGCCAGATAAATGAACGGATGTTCTTCAACTTCCGGAACAAAAGGATCCCAAGGAAATAAAAAGGAACAACGAACCATAACCTTGCCGTCAGCGATTTTATGGATACCAGGGGGATCTGGCTGGTAAGGCTGGTAATGAACATCCACGCCAGGCTGAGCAAGATTATAATGGTGAGCGGATGCTTAAGGATATTCCGGTCGTAATTGTTTGAATAAAAAAGTTTGATAATGAACAATGCCAGAACTCCAGCCATCAGCGGCTCGGTTGGAAGTGAGATTCCCAATCCGAATTGAGCATCCGTCAAATTGATTGCAATCGGGGTGAAAAATGCGATCAAAAGAAGTATCTTGTCCATGGAATAGAAATACAGGTACAGGATAATGGCAAGAACCGGGATCAGGAGTGTCCAGTAGACATCCCTAAGCATAAAGTACACATTGAGTGCGATAAAAATCACACTAATGGCATATACCCATCTTATTTTCGTTCTTTCCAGCAATTCTTTAACGAATGATTTTTGGTTATATGGTTGCTTTTGTCGCCGGCCGTTTCCGGCGGCTTTCGAAGAGGCCGATTACAATGACAGCCACAAATAAGGATGCCAGGGCAGAAACCACCACGATGACCCATCTTACAGGATATCCCTTTTTATCAGCCACGAAAGGCTTGTTCAGCACATTAACATAGGTATAGTTCCGGTTCATGTTTAGAACGGCCCGGTCGTAATCCAGCCTAAATGTGCTGTAATTACTCGCTAAGGAAATCATTAAATGCGAAATCATTTCCCGTTCTCCGCCTTTTTCCTCGAGGTTCTTTTTCAGCCGGTTCACCTCACTGCCCCTGCTGCCGGAACCTCCTCCCGAAAGGTAAGCCCGCATCACTTCGCGGGTCTGGTTGGGATAATCCAGCAAACCGTACTTAACACCAAGTTCCTGCGTACGCTGCTGAATGGAATCCAACTCCTTTCTTTTATAATCGGTAAACGCCTGAAGGTTATTTACAACCTCTCTGAATTTTTCCTTATGAAGTCCGCGGAGTTTAAAGTTGTACTGGTTCATGATCTCATTCACCATATCACAGGCAACCTTAGGCTCTTTATCCCAAACCTCGATGGTTACCGCATCATAGGGCGTCTTCGAGATTTTCACATTTTTGCTGTATTCCATCAACAAGGTACTCGTATAAAATTCATAATTCGGGTCTAGCCCATAATGCCTCGGGAGATCAAATTTTGCAACAACACTGTCACGGATATCTTTCGATTGCAGTATCTGCATCAT
>Ga0209226_10001317_pt1 | contig 11377 bp, 9 predicted proteins | sample BarGraNGADG00212_2_FD_184497 | JGI IMG/M metagenome (GOLD analysis project Ga0209226, IMG submission 184497) | Arctic peat soil microbial communities from Barrow, Alaska, USA - Barrow Graham LP Ref core NGADG0011-212 (SPAdes) (version 2) | ecosystem: Environmental > Terrestrial > Soil > Wetlands...
CGGGGCTCTGCGGGGGCTAGCCGCCCCCGCACCCCTGCCGGAACCTGACACCCAGACTTATGAAGCGGGTGTTGGCTTCCACCTTATTTTTGCTCATCCCTGGTCTTGACAACGGGGTTAACCATAATCATTAAAAACAACACCTCCAACCAACACCAAAGTGTCTATACGCTAGCATCGTGTAGCCCTTATACTACTTGTACATTAAGCAAGTGGCACGGACTGTAATGACCGACCACAACAGGTACAAGGTGATGTCAAACGAACTCGAACCAAAAACTGATCCAAGTCAACCCGTGGTCTATCAGATCAGGCTCAAGGGCCATTTGGGTTCTCAGTGGACAGACTGGTTTGAGGGCCTGACCATCACGCTGGAAGACAACGGCGATACGCTTTTAACCGGCCCGGTGGTCGATCAGGCTGCGTTGCATGGCTTGCTCAAAAAAGTGCGTGATTTAGGCATGCCATTGGTCTCAGTCAGTCCTGTCGAACCCGGGCCTCCGACTACTCTCGGGACAGGCCAGGCGGATCAGTCAGACGTCAAATAGTAAACGGATATAAGCTACTTGGAAAGGAGGTTTGCCTTTGATAACATTTCTAGCCCATTTCAACCCTTAGGAACAGGGTGGCGACCACAATTTTAATAAGTCCAATTCAATGAAACTCATCTATAACGTCTAAAACAAGGAGACCTATAATGAACACAAACAGTAAGACCGTCGAAATGCAAGATAGGAAAGCCGTACTTTCAACCTTATGGATATTTTTAGTGGCTAATTATATATATTGTGATGTTTTCTCACACATGGATCCTGCGTTTATTAAGGAACTCATCACAGGAACGATAGGTTCAATTCAAGTCACGCAAGGTTTTTTGTTGACCTCTGCGATCATGATGGAGATTCCATTGGCGATGATTATCCTGTCGCGGGTATTGAAGTATCGAGCCAATCGCTGGGCAAATATCATCGCAGGGGCAATCATGGCGGCTATTCAAGTAGGGACAATGGGTATGGGAACCCCGCCAACCCTTCATTACCTGTTTTATAGCGCGATAGAAATTGCCTGTAATTTGTTCATCGTCTGGTATGCCTGGAAGTGGACTAACCCTGAAGGTTAGCCCTGATAACAGAGCGCTCGATTAAGGTGAATTTGGAGGAAGACTTATGAAAGCCATTGTATGCATGAAATATGGACAGCCCGATGTTCTTCAGCTCAAAGAGGTGGAGAAACCCACCCCCGGGGACAATGAAGTCCTGGTCAAAGTCTGGGCTGCCTCCGTATTTAGGAATGCCATTGGTCTCGGTCAGTCAAGTCCAATTCATTGAAACTCATCCATATCGTTCAAAAAAGGAGATAAACATGAAAACCTTGCAGAAATTTGGCGGTTTCGCCGCGCTGTACCTGGCAGTCGCCTACCTGATCGGAATTGTTCTCTTTCTCGTCGTTCTGGACTACCCCAGCATGACCGACCCGGCCCAAAAGGTGGCCCTGCTCGTCGAGAAACAGATGGTCATCTTTTCAACCAACCTGCTCATGTACGTGTTCTTTGGCGTTTTTCTGATTGTCCTGTCGCTGGCGTTGTACGACCGGTTGAAGTCCGGCGCACCGGCTATCATGCAGGTGGCAACCGCGATTGGGATTATCTGGGCTGGCTCGCTGATTGCCAGCGGCATGGTCTCGAATGCCGGGATCGCCCCTGTCGTCGCGCTCTATGCCAAAGACCCGGCCCAGGCTGCGTTGACCTGGCAGGGAATTGAATCCGTGGCAAGCGGGCTGGGCAACGGCAATGGCGAAATCCTGGGCGGCCTTTTGACGCTGCTGGTCAGCCTGGCCGCGCTGCGGGCTGGCGGGCTTCCCAAGGGCCTGAATATCCTCGGCTTGTTGGTTGGCGCGGTGGGCATCATCTCTATTATCCCAGGGTTGACCGACCTGACCGGAGTTTTTGGCTTGAGCCAAATCATCTGGTTCGTCTGGCTGGGGATTGTGCTGCTGCGCAGCAATCCGGGCAAGACAGCGTAAAAACCGGATGAGTTCGCGCAACAGGGCAAATCAAAAAAGGAGAAAAAATGAATACAAACAAATAAAGTCCCCATGGGACAAACAGAAAGACCGCAACAGGCGTAGGCGGCTTGTTTACGCCAAAATCAATCACAACAAGGAGATACAAAATGAACACGACCAAATAAAGTCCCCATGGGACAAACAGAAAGACCGCAACAGGCGTAGGCGGCTTATTTACGCCAAAATCAATCACAACAAGGAGATACAAAATGAATTCAACTCGAAAGAATGCGGTCATTACAGGCGTGATTTTCATCATTGCGACCGTCGCAGTTTTCGTGGCTGACGCGCTCACACCTGTTCTGACTGGTACGGACTACCTCACTCGGTTCTCCGCACATCCGAACCAGGTGGCCGCAGGAGCGCTCGTCTATCTCGTCTCCTTTTTTGCAAGTGGCAGCATAGCCATCGCGATGTATCCGGTCATGAAGGGGTCGAATGCAGGTCTGGCCCTTGGATCTGTTGTCTTCAGGGCCCTGGAGGCGGTCTTTTACATTGTCGGCGTCGTGAGCCTGCTGTCCCTGCTGACACTCGGCCAGCAGTTCACAACAGCGGGAGCTGCCGATCGTACGTCGCTTCAGGCTATCGGCAATTTGTTGGTGAGCGTACGCGACCACGCCGCGCTGGTGGCGGTGTTCGCCTTCTGCCTGGGTGCATTTATGTACTACTACCTGTTCTTCCAATCACGGCTCATTCCCCGATGGCTGTCGGGCTTCGGTATCGTCGCGATCATCCTGATGATGGCGGCTTGCGTGTTGGCCTTGTTCAGCGGTAACCTTATTACCAGCTACATTCCCCTGGCGGCTCCTATCGCCGTGCAGGAAATGGTTCTGGCGGTTTGGCTGATCGTTAAGGGATTCAATCCGTCGGCAATCGCTTCCCGGTCCGCGATTCAAGTAAAGCAGCAGGTCGTATAATCAAGCGATCAGGAAGGACTCCATGAACGAAATAGCAGAAGCGTTTACAGAGCTAGAGCGAGGAGTGCAGGCAGCGCTAGAGACTTATTCCAATGTTCACCGGGGTAGCGGGCACAACTCGCTGGTGTCCACGCACTTATATGAGCAGGCCAGGGACATTGTCCTGGAATACCTGGGGCTGAACAAAGAAAAGTACGCGGTCATCTTTTGCACACCCAGAAGAGCAGAGGCGCTCAAGGCACAACTTGAGCCTGAAAGCTATATGAATGTGTCAAGCCAGGACTGCGGCCTGCCGCTGGGCGTCACGGCGCTGGCCGTCGACCGTAAGGCGCTGTCCAGAAGCACTCCTTTCCAGACCGGTGGAGGAACGGCCAGGCTTGTCTCCCCCGGTTGGGTTATCTGGGCCAAAGCACCGGACAAATTCGAAGCCGGCACGCCCGCGATCGTCAATGTCATCGCTTTTGCCGGGGCACTGCGGCTGATCCGGCAGTTCGGAAATGACGCTTTCCAGAATGCGGTCGCCGAAAAGCGCACAGCCACTGACATTCTGCGCCACGACGAACTGGAGAAATACGCCGGGCGGGAGCTGCTGGATGAACTCAGGCTGACCCTGATCGGGCGCGATGTTCGTGTCCCAACGATGGAAGGAGCCAGGCCCTATATCAACCTGGACAACGGCGCCAGCACTCCCGCCTTCACGCCGATCTGGAACGCCGTCTGCCAGACATGGCGCCAGCCCAGGCAAGTACAGCAAGAGATCATTCATGAGGTCAAGTCCATCTGCGGCCGGGCGCTGGGTGCGCCTTTGACGGCCTATGATGTGATCTTCACTTCCAACACCACGGAAGCCATCAACCTGGCGGCTGAGAGTTTGCACAATGAAGCCGAGCCGGGTATCGAATCGGTAGTGCTTAACACGCTCCTTGAACACAACTCGAACGAGCTGCCGTGGCGCATGATGCCCGGCTTTTCGCTGATCCGGTTGCCGGTGGACGCTGAGGGCTTTGTGGATTTGAATGAGCTGGAGACGCTCTTGTGCGAGTATAACCAGAAGAGTCAGCACGGAAAGAAGCGCATCAAGTTGGTGGCCGTGAGCGGCGCTTCGAATGTCCTCGGCGTCTGCAACGACCTGGCGGAGATCAGTCGCATCGCTCACCGCTATGGGGCGCGCTTGCTGGTGGATGCGGCCCAGTTGGTCGCCCACCGCAAGGTCGAGATGGATCGATGCGAGATTGACTATCTTGCCTTCTCTGCCCATAAGGTATACGCGCCATTCGGTACCGGAGTGCTGATGGTTAGAAAGGGGCTGCTTCATTTTAGCCCCGCCGAACTGGAGCTAATCCGATCGTCCGGTGAGGAAAACGTCGGCGGCATCGCCGCGTTGGGCAAGGCGCTGGTGCTGTTGCAGCGGATTGGCCTGGATGTGATCCAAGAGGAAGAACAGGCTTTGACCGGTCGGGCCTTGCGCGGCCTGGCGCAAATACCGGGCCTCACGGTTTTCGGGATCAAGGACCCGGACTCGCCCCGGTTCGCCCAAAAAGGCGGTGTCATTGTCTTTAGCGTGAAGGATATGATGGCGAACCGAGTGGCGAAGGAACTGGCTGAGCGAGGGATCGGTGTGCGATCCGGTTGCCACTGCGCTCATCTGTTGATCAAGCATCTGCTCAATATTTCACCACTGCTCGCGCAATTCCAGGGTCTGATGCTGACCCTGTTTCCCAGGTTAAGTTTGCCCGGCCTCACCCGCATGAGCCTGGGGATCGAGAATACTGAAGAGGATGTTGACACCTTGATTCACGTGTTGGGCAAAATCGCTCGGCGGCCCAAGAACGGGGTTGACAGCCTCTTCGCTTCTACGCAGACCGATGTCCGAAAGCAGATGGACAATTACGCCAGGACCGCGTCGCAAAGAGTCTATACTCAACTCAAGACGACCCAAGTCTTGTGAGCGGGCACGCTCGGGCGGGCCGCAAGTCAGGAGGACCGATGGCAGATCCGATCATCGTGGCAGACCAGCTCAGGAAGACATTTCGCACGGGAAACGTCACCGTGCAGGCGCTGCGTGGCGTCGATCTCAGCATCGAGCGCGGCGAGATGGTGGCAATCATGGGGCCGTCCGGCTGTGGCAAGACGACCCTGCTCAACTGTCTCTCGGGACTGGACGATTTTGACTCGGGCGAGGTTGTCATCGAAGGCACCGCCTTGCGCGTCATGAACGACCGCGCGCGGACCAACTACCGGGCACGGCGCATGGGCTTCGTCTTCCAGACGTTCAACCTGCTGCCCGTGATCACAGCCCTGGAAAACGTCGAGCTGCCCCTGCTGGTGAGCGGGGTCCGGCCGGGCGAGGCCCGCAGGCGGGCCGGGGCGGCGCTGGCCCAGGTCGGGCTGAGCGACCGCATGCAGCACCGCCCGGCAGAGCTCTCCGGCGGGCAGCGGCAGCGCGTGACCATCGCCCGTTCCCTCGTCAACGAGCCCGCCATCGTTTGGGCCGACGAGCCGACCGGTAATCTTGACAGCGAGGCGGCCAACGACGTACTGGGCCTGATGCGCCGGTTGAACCGCGAGCGCGGCCAGACCCTCGTGATTGTGACCCATGACCTGGATATCGGGGAGTTGTGCGATCGCATCGTGCGCATGCGGGATGGGCTGATCGTCGAGGATGGGAGGGCGTCGTGAACCAGGCACTGGGTGAAATCATCCCGAGACTGACCTGGGCGCTGGTGGGCGCGGTGGGCCTGATCCTGCTCGGCCTGGCCGGCCTGGCACTATTCCGGCCGATCATCATCGAGTTGGGGTTGCGCAACGTGCCCCGGCGGCGCAGCCAGTCGGCCCTCATCGTCCTCGGCCTGACCCTCAGCACCATCATTATCACTGCCTCGCTCGCCACCGGCGACACGCTCCAGTACTCGGTGCGCGAGCACGCCGTCGACGCCTATGGCGAGATCGACGAAGTGCTGGCGCCGCCGCTGTTGTCCAACCTCGCCAGCCTGACCGACCAGCAGAGCAACACGAGCCAGGGCGGCAGCAGCGCCGACCAGATCGCCCGGCTGCTGGGCAGCGAGGACGTGTTCTCGCTGCTGGACACCGGCCTGCCCGGCATTCCGGTGGCGCGCTACGAGGAGCTGCGGCAGCAGGCCGCGCGTGAGCCCCTGATCGACAAGCTGGCGCCGGCGATTGTCTTCCCCACCATCATACGCAATGTCAGCACCGGCCAGGGCGAGCCCTTCGGTTTCATCTTCGCCGTCGACAACCAGTATGACGGGCCGTTTGGCCTGCACACGGTCCAGGGCCAGCCCGTGACCATGGCCGCGCTGCGCCCCGGCGCCGGCAACGTCTTTCAACTGGCATCGAACCTGTTCGCCACCGCGAGCCAGACCGCAGCGGGCTATGGCCTCGGGCCGATCAAGTTGTCCGACGTCGCCCGGGCCCTGGTTGCCGCCGGCGGCGCCCTTACCTCGCAATCGGTCACCGGCACCACCACCCTGCAGGGCAGCCTGGGCGAGCTGCTGCGAGGCCAGATCCCAACTGCCGGCGCCGTTGTGACAAACACGCGCGCGCTGACGGCCACCCAGGCAATCACGGGCACAGGCGCCATCACCGGCGCCGCCGTGGCGTCGGCAGCGGGCCCGGCAGGGGCGCCGGTCCTCTCACTTAGCGGCCTCAACCTGGTTGCGCTGCGCGGCGAGCTGGATCGCGTGCTGGGCGAGGTGGGGCTCGAGCTGCAACAAGGCGACGTGTACCTGAGCCGCCTGGGCGCCGAGAAACTGGATGCCCACCCCGGCGACTTGCTCGAAATCTACATTGGCCCGATCGCCATGCCCTACCGAGTCAAGGGTATCGTCGACGAGGCCGGTCCTCTGGCAGCGCTGGCCCCGGTCGCGGTGATGCGCCTCGACGAGGCGCAGCGCCTGCTGTTCATGCAGGGGAAGGTCAATGTTGTCCTGGTGTCGAATGCCGGCGACCGGGAGGGCGGCATTGCCAACACGCCGGCAGTCAGCTCACGGCTGCGGCTGCTGGCTCTGAATGACGCTGCCCTGCAAAAGGTTGCCGCGATTCTGCGCGGTCCGGACGGGCAGCAGGCGATCGCCGCCGGCCTCAAAGCCGGGCTGACGGCGCGACAGCGCAGTGATGCGGAGTCTAGCCAGGCGCTGGCCTTCTTCGCGCGGGGCGCCGCCCCGGGCCCTGATCTCGATGCTCGGCTGGCGACCCTGCAGCGCGAGTTGACCACGGCAGGGGATCCCGGCACCGTGCGCACGCTGCTCGCCGACGGCGACGTGCGGAGCTGGCTGCGGACGCTGGCGCTGCCCGAAGGTGAGCAGGCCGAGCTGAGTGCAGCGTTGCGTGCGAGCAGCGAGTTCGAGGTCATCGACCTGCTCAACAAAGCCACAGTGGTGACGGTGGCCGAGGTCGGCGGCGGTGTCTTCTCAACCCTCTTCTCGATCTGCAGTACCTTTTCCATCCTGGCCGGCGTCCTGCTCATCTTCCTGATTTTCCTCATGCTGGCTGCCGAGCGCAAGAGCGAACTGGGCATGGCACGGGCAGTGGGCCTGCAGCGGGGACATCTGATCCAGATGTTCGTGGCCGAGGGGCTGGTCTACGACCTGTGCGCGGCCGCGCTGGGCCTGGGCCTGGGGCTAATCATCTCTTACGCCATGATCGGTTACCTCAGCGGGCTGTTCCGCGGGATCGGCCAGCAATTCGGCAGCATGGCCGGCGTCTTCCGCTTCTATTTCCACGTCACGCGACCATCCCTGATCATTTCATACTGCCTGGGCGTGCTCCTCACCTTTGGCGTGGTCGTCATCGCGTCCTGGCGCGTTAGCCGGCTCAACATCGTTGCCGCCATCCGGGACCTGGGCGCAGAGACCGACACACGTGGCGAGCGGCCCTGGCTCGGCGCGGTGGGCCGGCTCGTGCGCGGCCCGCTGCTGTTGGTGGCCGGCGTCGTGTTAATGGTCACCGGCAGCCGGCAAGAGATGACGCGACTCCTCATCGGCGCGACTTGCGCGCTGATCGGCGCGGCGCAGGTTCTGGACTGGGCGCTTGGGCGCCGGATGGGAATGCGGCCGGGCGCGCGGGCGCGCGTTACTTACAGTCTGATCGGCTGCGGCCTGCTTGCATTGTGGGGCCTGCCCTGGGACAGGCTCCTCCCCGCTGCGCCCACCTCAGCGGACGCAGCCGCCCTGCTGGGCGGCGCCGGCTCGACGGCGCTATACTTTATCCTGAGCGCCCCCCTCTTGATCCTGGGCGCCATCATGCTCGTCGTCTTCAATGCGGACTCCCTGGCCTGGGGGGTCAGCCATTTGTTGGCTCCCGCCGGCCGGCTGGCGCCCGTGCTCAGGCTGGCCGTGGCCTACCCCTTGAGCGCGCGCTTTCGCACCGGCATGGCCATGCTCTTGTTCGCTATGGTCATCACCACCGTGGTGGTCATGTCGATCGTCATTCAGGCTACCCAGACTCTGGTGACCCCCAGCGCCGAGAGCACTGCCGGCTTCGACATCGTCAGCCAGCCAACGCTCCTGAGTCTATTCAATCCAATGCGGGACCTGTCGGCCACACTGCGCGCTCAGACGGAAGTCCCCCTGCCCGACATTGTGGGCTGGGGAGCAGTGTCCAGCGAGCCCGTAGAGGCACGGCTGGTCGCAGCCGGGAAGGCGGCGGATGCGCTTGAGGCCTGGCGGCAGGTCGACCTGGTCGGTCTCGACGACGGCTACCTGGCACAGGCCGGGAGCATATACACCTTCGACCGCCGGGCGGAAGGCTATGCGGACGACGCAGCCGTATGGCGGGCGTTGCGCGAGCGGGACGACGTGGCCGTGCTCGACCGCTACCTGGTGGCCGGCGGGACGGCCGACACCGGCGGGCCGTCGCTGGCCCCGAGCGCAGAGACAAACGACGGCACGCTCCCGCGCTTCCGCCTGCAGGGGCTGGATCTGAACTCCCGCGCTCCGCTGCCTCAACTGGAGTTGGAACTGCGACCGAGGCAGAACGGCGCCGGTGGAGCAATGCAGGGTGAGGCCGGCGGGGGCGCGCCGCAGCGCGTGCGAGTGATCGCCGTCTACCACCAGGCCGGCACGCTGGCGGGGAGCGGATTGCATCTGAACATCCGGGCCGCGCGTAAGGTGACGGGCCAGGCAGAGCCGCACAGTTACTACATCAAAACCAGGGCCGGCGCGGACGTAAAACAGGTTGCGCAGGGATTAGAAAGGGCATTGGTGCCCTACGGCCACAATGTGACGCCGCTGGCCGATACGTTCAGCCAGGGCCGGGAAGTAGCGCGCGGCATTCTGCAACTGGTGCAGGGCTTCATGGCGCTCGGCCTGTTGGTGGGCATGGCGGCTCTAGGAGTCATTAGCAGCCGCACTGTGGTCGAGCGGCGGCAGCAGATCGGGATGCTGCGTGCGATCGGCTACCAGCCGGCTACGGTGGCCTTCTCATTCCTGCTCGAGTCCAGCTTCATTGCCGTGACCGGCATCTTGATCGGTACGCTGGTGGGCGTGCTGATCGGCCGCCAGATGATCGGCGGCTTGCTGTCGTTCGCGACCCCGGGCCAGGCGGTGCCGGTGCCCTGGGCATCGATCGGCGGCGTCCTCCTGCTGGCCTACCTGTTTTCGCTGCTGACCACGCTGCTGCCCGCGCTGCAGGCCTCCCGCATCTACCCGGCTGAGGCGCTGCGTTACGAGTAATGGTGGAATGCCTTGGCGCATCGTGCGGACGCGAATCGCGTAATCTTGGTTCTCGCACTGCCGGCGGGTTGACCAGGCTAATTCTCACGGACGGTAGGACCGGGCACCGCACGGTCAGTTGATAAACACCTTCCGTGTGGTTTCCGACAAGCCTTATGATGATCGTGCTTCGGGTCCGTGAGGTCGGAGGTTCATATCCTCAGGTCTATCACTCACCCTCAGGCGATCGAAGGCTACTATCTGGACGCACAATCCAGGCGGCTGAGCGAGCACACGCCGGCCGATTACGGCTTCGCCTGTGGCGGTGCCGGTCGCACAGGTATCTATTGTCACATTTGCTGGCCGGCAGGCTGGACGGCGTCCTAAGCGATTGACCAGAATTGTAGCGAGATCCGGTCGAAGTGGGAACCGGATTGGCCGGGCCGGCGTCTTTCTCTTGTAGAAGCCCAATCAAGGGGACCCGCCTGAAGACGGGTAGGGTACCACCAGCCTGCCGGCAACGAAGGGCCGGTCGAGGCAACATAGAGAGGAGAGGTAGGACGATGAGACGGGTGATCTTGGTGGCGGTCCTGGCCGCGATCTGCATTCTGACGGCCGCGGTGCCCACGTATGCCCAGACTCCGGATGCCTACGTGGTGCAGCGCGGGGACACCTTGAGCGGGATTGCCGCTCGCTTCGGCGTGCCTGTAGAGGAGCTGGCGCGCGCCAACGGCCTTTCCTCGCACGCCTGGGTCTACACAGGCCAGCGAGTCTCGATCCCGGCCCATTGGGGCCCCGGAGACCTGGTTGAGGACTGGGTTGGCACGGTCGTGAAGAACCCACCCGGTGCGCAATTCGACGATTACTTCCAACTCCGCTCGAATCCCGGCGGCCGCTACGGCGTCGCCGCGGCCGATGATCGGCTGGCTGGTGAACTGGCACACGTGTGCGTTACCGGCCAGGACGTGCGTATCTGGGGTTATGTGCGGGACGGAGTGCCGGACGTAAACGGCAAGCAGATCGTGGTGCAGCGACTGGAGGTTGTAGAGAGCTCCCTGCCACCCATGCGGGATCTGACGCCGCTGGCAGAGGTCTCCGCTTCTTCGTTCTATCCGCCCGACCGGGGCGGTTCGTATGAGCCGTCTGCTGCGGTCGACGGAAGAGTCGACACGCCGTGGGTGGAAGGCGCCAGCGGCGCGGGGCGCGGCGCCTGGCTGATGCTCTCCTTCAGGCATCCGGTCCAGGTCACTGCGGTCACGATCGATCCGGGCTATGATCGCAGCAGCCACCTTTTCTACGCCAACAACCGCCTGAAGCGGGCCGTCCTGGTCTTCTCCAGCGGCGAACAGGTACAGATCGATCTGGCAGACCGGACGGGCATGCAGACGATATCCCTGGCGCGCGCCCCGGGCGGACCGATCGCGACGACGTTCGTCAAACTGGTCATCGAAGACGTCTACCAGGGGCGCCTGTACGACGACACCTGCGTCGGAGAGATCCAGGTGTGGGGACGCGAAGGGTAAGGAACCGATCGGGAACTGCCGCTCCCTTCCGGCCCGCTCCGGCCGGAAGGGAGCCTTCGCGTTGCTCGCACGGCGCCAAGGCAGGATTTCGGGTGAGGCAATTCGTTTACTGGCCAGCCGGCCAGTCCCACTCTATCCATCTGGCGATGGACGTTGGTCCTCCCCGTACAGTACAATGGTGCCAGAACCCATCAATCGGAGAGTA
>Ga0209226_10001319_pt1 | contig 11363 bp, 9 predicted proteins | sample BarGraNGADG00212_2_FD_184497 | JGI IMG/M metagenome (GOLD analysis project Ga0209226, IMG submission 184497) | Arctic peat soil microbial communities from Barrow, Alaska, USA - Barrow Graham LP Ref core NGADG0011-212 (SPAdes) (version 2) | ecosystem: Environmental > Terrestrial > Soil > Wetlands...
TAACCAGGATGACAGGAGCCAGCGTCGGCAGGAGCCAGGCTATCGCGAGAGCGAGTCTTGCCTGTCGAGCAAGCAGTATCAGACAAATCCCCAGACTGATAATTGCAGCACACGCCAGCAGGCGTCGCGCACGCGGAGTCATGACCAGAGCTTTCTTCACTGGACTTCGTGCCCTGAGACGGCGTTCCCACAGCAATCCTGTCAGGCCGACGGCTATCGACAGGCCGCAGGTGATGACGCCCTCCGACGATACCAACTGAAGTGGCAAGAACAGCACGACGACCCCAAGGAGGCCAAGGAGATCAAGCATGGGATTGGCGGCCAGCCGGTCACTATGCAGGACTGCCCAATGCACGAACCGCCGGGTATCGTATTCCTCCAGTTGCAGCATATGAAGAAGGTGGACGATCCTTACCAGGGCAAGAGCGAGGGCGGTACCGGCGGCCAGTAGCGTGAGGACTTCAGCCAAACCTCTCATCCTGTCACTCCTTGTCGTGTTCCTTGGAGAAAGGCGCCGACCACCGCATTCACAAATGCCGGGCTGTCAAGATAGCTGAAGTGGCCAGCATTTGCAACAACAATGAGTCGGGACCCCTTGATCAGCTGTTCCATCTTTCGTCCATCCGCAATGGGGGTTGCTGCGTCCTTTTCGCCCCACAGAAGCAGCGTCGGTGCGGCGATCGCTTGCATGCACTCGCTGAGATCGAGATTGACGGTCTTGACGAAAGTGGACCGCATGACGCCGGAGACCGCCCTGTAGTCAGGACTCCCAAACCACATGGCAAGGCGTTCCCGCAGCACTGGCCCGTGAGTCCCAAGAATCGGAAGACGCAGGGCCGTCCTTGCGGTCTTGTAGAAAAGTCGCCGCATGCGCCGTCTGAACGTTGTGGGAGGCCTGATGCCAGCGGCATCGATAAGGACCAGAGCCTGGACAGCTTCAGGCGAGCGCGCCGCCAGCCAAATGGCGATACGGCCGCCAAACGAGTGCCCGATGTACGTCGCACGCGGGATCCCCAGAGACGCCACCGCTCTCTCGACGAAGACAGCATATTCAGGCGTGCCCCAGGGAACTGGAGGAGGGTCGCTTCCACCAAAACCCGGCAGGTCAAACGCAAGAACCCGATACCTGTCCCGCAATGCCACGATGAGAGGCGTCATGCTGGCTGCCTGACCTCCCCAGCCGTGCAGGAGCACGACGGGATCTCCAGACCCTTCGTCCACATATGCAAGCGTGATGCCGTTGACTAGCGTGATCGCCATGAGACGGTGTCAGACCTTCCTGGTTCCGGACTTGCCCTTTGAACCCATCCTCAGTATGTCTGATACATCGTAGCTGACGATGTTCGACATGCGGTCTTCGAATGCTTCGCAGGCCAGGTTGATCAGCTTCGTGAGCAGGTCCCGGTATTGCATGCCAACAGCTTCCCACAGGTAGAAAGACAAGGCGCCCGGAATCGTATTGATCTCATTGACGTAGACAGTTCCAGATCCATCGATCAGAAAGTCGACCCGGGCGACGCCCCTGCAATCGAGAGTCGTGAATGCACGGCACGCCAGTTCCTGCACCCGACGGGTAAGGTCATCACCGAGATTCGCCGGCACCTTGCGTGCCTCTGCCTTCTGGGGGCCGCTGTCTGACCCAGCCGTGGTCTTGTACCCCACTTTGTACTTGGCGTCGTAGTCGAGGAAGGCATGTGAGCTGAAGACCTCCTCGCATGCCGATGGTATCGGCTCGTCGTTGCCCAGAACAGCACAGTTCACCTCGCGATGATCGACAACGGCCTGCTCCACCAGCAACTTGCGGTCGAAGTGACTCGCAACCTCCAGTGCGTATCGCAGCGTATCGTGATCCGTCGCGCGTGTGATACCGACGCTGGAGCCAAGGTTGGCTGGTTTCACGAACATGGGAAACTGAAGGCGCTGCTCGGCATCACGAAGGCAGCCATCCGGCGAAGTACACCATGTGCGCCTGCTGAAACTGACGTACGGAACCACGGGGATTCCGGCCGCCGCAAACAGCTGCTTCTGGAACACCTTGTCCATGCCCAGCGCAGAACCGGTCACGCCTGCGCTCGTGTAGGGGATCCCCAGTAACTCGAACATGCCCTGCATCGTCCCGTCTTCACCATTAGTACCGTGGTTGCAAAGCAGTGCGACGTCGACAGCCAGCGCTTCCACATCCATACCATGGCCCATGAAACCTCTGCGCGGAGCCTGCACCGCAAAGGTCGATTTTCCGGCAAAGGGCTGCAGCTGCACGCGCTGTGCCTTGCCCGGAAGACCGGCCAGGTCACGGAATGCGTCCATCGTTTTCAAGGCTTCTCCCGTGAACCAGGCGCCCTCCTTGGACACATAGAGCGGGACAACCTCGAACTGCTCCTCGTCCAGAGAATTCATCGCCTGAACGGCGGTAATGATAGAGACTTCGTGCTCCACCGAGCGCGAACCGAAGACAACGGCGACTCTCTTCTTCATCCATAGCTCCTTGCACCGGCCCCACAGGGAGAATATTGCCTGAAAAGCCTGTGAATTGCTGATTTCATGCACATTCAGTCTATTCCCTTTGAACGGTATTGCAACGGAGCAGACGAATTTGACAGAGATGTCCGACGTTATATATTGGAATACGAACCACTTTCTGCGAAAGGGTGTGCCACATGAACTACAGGTCATTCGGAAGACTCGACTGGAAACCCTCTGCACTCGGATTTGGCACAATGAGACTGCCCATTATTGGCGAAGACACTTCAGCCATCGATGAGCAGCAAGCCATCGCTATGCTCCGTACGGGCATCGACGGAGGAATCAACTACGTCGATACGGCCTACCCCTATCACGGGGGCAAGAGCGAAACGCTTGTCGGCAAAGCCCTCCAGGAAGGCTACCGCGCCAAGGTGCACCTTGCCACCAAAATGCCCTCCTGGCTCATCGAGTCACAAGCGGACATGACCCAACGTTTCGAAGAGCAGCTGCAGCGCATGCAGACCGATCACGTCGAGTTCTACCTGCTCCATGCCCTCAACGCTGAGCGCTGGCATAAACTGCGCGATGCCGGAGTCCTCGAGTGGGCGCACGAACGTATTCGGGAGGGTCGCATCGGTCATCTGGGCTTCTCCTTCCATGACACCAACACAGTTTTCCGGGAGATCATCGACGCCTATCAGGAGTGGACATTTTGTCAGATCCAGTACAACTTCCTCGACGAAGAAACGCAGGCCGGTACCGACGGACTGCATTATGCAGCATCCAGGGGACTGGCGATCGTCGTCATGGAGCCTCTGCGCGGTGGAAAACTGGCAGTGCCAAACGCAGAGATCTCAGCAATGTGGGGCACAGCCTCCATAAAACGGTCGGCGGCCGAATGGGCCCTGGACTGGGTGTGGAATCACCCCGAGGTCTCGCTGCTGCTCAGTGGCATGAGTACGCTGGCACAGGTTCAGCAGAATCTGGACGCTGCCGGCGTGTCAGCAACCGACATGCTGGCTCCCGGCGAGCTGGACCTGATCGCAAGCGTCAGGGATGCCTACAACGCCCTCATCCGTGTCCCCTGTACGGCTTGCAGCTACTGCATGCCCTGTCCGCAAGGTGTCAACATCCCGGGCATGTTTCAGCTCGTCAATGAGGGATCGATGTTCGGAAGCTGGGATACGCAACGCAAGAGATATACCCAGATGAAGAGCGAAGGTTCATCGGCTGACAGCTGCATCCGTTGCGGAGCATGCGAGGATAAGTGCCCGCAGCATATTGCCATCCCCGACGAGCTGGCGGGCGTCGCCGAGCAACTCACCTGATTCTCTGGTCCGATCCTGGAGATTGTCGTCCAGAACGGCAATGACGGCAGTATCCGTACAACACGAGGCTGTGATCAGTGACCTCAAAACCGAGGTCCTCGGCAGCACTGTCGACGGAATCCTCAACAGGACACTTCCGGATCGGGAACATCTGATGGCACCCCAGGCAGACCATGTAGTGCCGATGAGCGTGTCCCACCAGCTCAAAGAACGCGTGGCCGTCATTGCTGAGTAGCGTCCGTTGCATGCTGCCGCGACTGACGAGTTCATCCAGGGTCCGATAGACCGTGGACAGCGCTATGTCTGGCACGGTTGAATTCACGCGCTCGAGAACGTCTTCAGCTGTCAAAGGCATGCCCGACTCACGAAGGACCTGAAGGATGATCCGACGATCCCTGGTCATCCGAAACCCTTTCAGCTGGCCAGAAAGCTGACGCCTGCCCGTATCGTTCCTGCCCGCCGAGTCCATGGGATTACTTCCCTGACAGGGACTGTATGAGAATACCGGCGGCAATACTGATGCCGAACAGCCAGGCAACGACCTTCAGCGTATTCTTCGTGTCGTGGTTCTCGCGAAAGAGAACAACGAGTCCCAGTCCGCCCGCAGCCCCCAGACCCGCAACTGTCGATCCAAAGCTGATTGTACCCGCGATGTACAGCTGCGTGACCGCCACACTGGCAGCACAGTTCGGAATGAGCCCGAGAAGCGCTACCAGAACAGGCTGGAAGACCGTGTGAGTCAGGAATACGCGCGACAGGTTTTCCTGCCCGACCCGATTGATGAGCAGTCCAATGACAAGTGATGTCACCAGAACAAACAGGATGATCTGAGCCGTCCGCTTCGTCGCGGACCACAGGATCTCCTTCCAGTCGATGCTACCGGTCTCCTTGCTCGTGCATGATACACGAGTGCCGTCGCACGAACAGCTCTGCTCACCAATCCTCACCGCATCCTGCTCTGCCTTCCGGCGATCCTGGCATTCCTGCGTGCGCCTGCGATTCTCGGACCGCATGAATGCATCCACGAGATATCCTCCTGCGACGGCAAGCAGAACCTTGACGCCGATAAGGGGAAGCACAACGTGTGCCTTGTCGGGCTTCGAAAGAAGGATGGGCAGGGCTTCGTCAGATGTGGCAAGGTACACCGCGATGATCGTGCCCATCGTGAGGAGTCGCTGCGTGTATAGTGCGCTTGCCATGACCGAGAAACCACATTGAGGAATAGCTCCCCCCACCGCTGCGATGACAGGCCCGACGTGTCCCGCTTTCTCGACAGCATCGACGATTCGCTGCTGCCACCTCGCCTCAACATATTCCAGTATCAGGTAGACCCCAAACAGGATTGGTACCATGTTGAGCGTATCCCTGAGAGCATCCAGAATAACTTTCACCACAGGCCAATCTCCTCTCTACATGCAAATGACTTGCAACTAGACAACCCCCAGTATACTCGGGTGACTGCATCATCAACCCACAGACAGTGATTTCGACATCATCGGCCTTCATGCGATGGGAGGCAGCACGGCTGGCAGGAACACTGCATCTCCATCCGTCGTGTCCGCGCATGCGGGAATCCAGTCCTTTTATTGAAGAGTGCGGCGAAGGCGGGAACCCATTCCTTGTCTGCTGCGGTTGACGCAGTTCCCTCCGCGCTGACGCTCTGCGCCCTTTTGCGCTATACTGCCTCATATTGATTGACACAGCAAAAGGAGCTGGCATGGGAAAGGCATCGTCAATAGTGTCCGTCCTAAGCACCAAGCCCGGCATGATGGTCGTGCACCAGCCCGACATCCCCGCCCCCGTCCTCATCAACTTCCCTCTCCCCGCTTGGGCCACCCGTGGCGAAGAGGTCGACGACTAGGACCTGGACAAGGCAGCACGAGAGTTTGCAGGGAAGTTCTAGAGGCATCCGTGCGCCCAGATCCTGCAGCTCGCTGATCGCCAATCGAAGCTCCCTCAAGTGGACAGTATAATAACGCATCTGTGGCAGAATCGGGGACCGTTTCCCTGTTGGAAATGGCTCCTGTATGGCTGGGCTGTCGCGCTGGTTGTATCCGTATTTGCGAACCCCATTATCCCTGAGTTCGGCTATCGCCAGTACATCCTCCCGGGGCTGGTTGCAGTGTGGAGCATCATCTGGTTGGCCCTCAGATGTATTCTCCCAAGGGCGAAACATGGGAAGATTGGCATCGTATTGTCCATCGAAACGGACGGGTCCTCAGACGAGGCGCAAGTGCGTGGAGATCTTGTTCGACAGTTGCGTGAAACCATCGGGGAATCTGGACTGGCATCGAGGATGCAGGTTCTCGATCTGAATCCAGCACAATCACGTGTGGCCAACGCAGTCCTATTGTCCGAAGGCGAGAGAACCCTGGCCCAGCACGAAGACCCCAAGAAACCAGACGCGACTTGGCACTCTGGTTGGCGATGGCTTGCGGCTGGAACGCGCGGTCGCCTCTTTATCTGGGGAAGTGTCAGGCGGCGCCCCGATACATCAGAAGGCAAGTACTGGCTCCAACTAAATGCCACTGCTACACATTCCAGTGTGACACCGGAGATGTGGAAGACCCTCCAGAAAGAGTTTGGCTCTGTATGGCTCTCGAAGTTCTGCATAGGTCCGCAACGTGAGCTACCTGCAATCGAGGCCATGGGCAACTTGGTTGCTCTTGCGTCTCTATACTTGGTGGGACTAGCTGCATTTGTCTCAGCCGATCCCGAGACGGCCTTCGCTATTCACTCGAAGGTGTTCCCCAAACTCCCAGACGGCGAGCTGAAGATGCCTCAGCCCGTGAAGACACTGCGGGAGCACGCACGGAGTTATGCAGTTGACGAAGCATATATGCTCGCGCTGAGGGCTTATCGCCGTCAAGACGCGCAGGAGGCTCTGGCATATCTGAACAAAGCCCTCACAGTGAAACAGGACTACGTGCCAGCGCTACTCTTGCGGGCGATCGTGGAATGGTCGTTGCTCGCAGACACCGAGGCTGCCGTGCAGTCGATTCAGCTTGCAAAGCAATTCTCCAGCGCGAAAGACAATGCTTGGAGGTACAGTAATGCGTTCCTGCTCCTAGACCAAGGCAAGTACACTGAGGCTGTGAAAGAGTACAAGAAGATTGCCGCCGCCACACTCTATTCTGGAGAGGAGCAGGTGATTGCCGAAGTAGTCGATTTCCTCGAAGAACAGACTCGGAGACAGCCCTCCGTCTCCACGCACGAATTCGCCTTGGCCTTCGTTCTATATAAGAGGCAATACAACCTGCCGAACGCCCTATTCCACTTCGATGAGTTCCTCAGGAAATCGGCCGGTGACAAGTCTACGGGCGCCCTTCGAGAGCGTGCGTTGTCCTACAACAGCGAAATCTCACATGAGCTGAAGCTCCGCAAACGACGGGACAAACAGACCCAGTAACGCAGTCTTGTCCTGGTCACAGCTTGCTGTCCGCTGGCAAAGACACACTTGCGACAACAACGCCGCGCTCAACTTCCGACAACGACAACCAACCTAGATTGGGCCTTCCATTGACTAGAATTTCCAACCCTCGCGCTTGCACAAACCGTAAATGTCTACGCAGTCCTGTTCAAGAGCCTTGCACACCATGGGTATCTTGTGTGGACATGTGTCGTCTTCTAGTGTGATGATGGTTAGGTGCCACTTCATTGCGGTCGCTATCACGAAGACATCACCGGAAGACGAAGACTTGTTCTTCCTGAAGTCGACAATTCCGGGGTACTTCTCCAGTATTGCTGTTACCCGGAGCTGCACATTGTCGTCAATCGGAAGGCAGACGCATCCCACATTCCTAAACCAACTGTTGATTGCATCATCCTTCTGGTTGATTTCCTCGGACACTTCTGAACACGACACAATTACTTTGGCCCCTATCAACTGATCAATATTCTGCCATAGTGTCACGTTTATGTCGCGAGGGTGCTTCTCGCGCTTGTCCTTCTGAGAGATGGCTGCAGAAGTGTCAAGCAGGTACTTGTATGGGGGTGGCTTGTCGAACAGGGACTCACTCACCATCTACTCGCTTCTGCAAACAACGACGGAATGTGCTTGAGCTTGATTCCCAGGAAGTCGCCTACGTCCCGTTGACTGTAGATTTCGCGATCAACACCGTGTTGAAGGGCTCTGCAGACGCTTGCACCACTCCTGTCAAAAGCTGCCCTCGCCACATTCGGGCGGTATTTCGTGAGACTGGAACTCCTAGATTCGCGCTGTTCTGCTTCGTACTCGGCTTGGATGTTCCTGATCAGTGTCTCGTAGTCGTTCCTCTGGATTTGGCCCAAGTCCAGCAGTCTCCGGGCGATTACTTCCCGACTGACCGAGTATCTAGCAGCAAGAGCCCTTATGGCTTCTCCGTCGATTTCCGAGTTACGCACTTCTTTCTCTTGCCTCAGAAGATCAGCAGGAACAAGTACCTCCCCTGCGACGGCATTGCAGAACACTTCTTCTGGATCCCGTGTGAGGAGCGGCCCGATCTCGTTACACGAAGCAGACTGACGTTTCACAATATGCACCAGTTCATGAAGAATCGAAAATGTCTTTGCAGGAGGTCTGTCATTGGTGTTGACCCCAATGATTGGCAGCTCATCAAAGTAGAGTGCCATTCCTCTTGCTGCATTAGTGGGGACTCCATCAAAAGCCGCAACCATGACGCCCCTATTCTCAACGCTACTGCGAACGAGAAGAAAGAACTTCCTCGTAGAGGGGGCCATCTTCTGCATTTCGTACGAGATTCCCAAGTATTCGCGAAGCTGCAATGCTAGTTTGTGCGCGCTGGACAAGTCCCCCGAGAAGACAAACTGGGTAACAGGGTCTTTCAGCTCCGATCTGGTATCCAGCACGATGTCTCTTAGCCGAAGCAGATCATGCACAGCTAAGTTCAGCGCACTATCATCAACGACAGTGACAGCGCCCTGGTCTCTTAGCCGAAGCAGATCATGCACAGCTAAGTTCAGCGCACTATCATCAACGACAGTGACAGCGCCCTGGATTGTTCTCTTGTTGATGATCTTGGGCAACTTGTCTGTAGGGACCAAGGTCGGACTCATATACAAGCCGGCAAAAGGCACTCTCAGGCATTTGGCAATCGCCTTCGCTTGTCTGATCGTAGGCAAAGAGGGATCCTGAGGATCCTTCCATCTGTCTATCCTTGCCGCCTCGAACTTGGTTACACGACTGATGTACTCACTACTGACTTTCATGTTGTCGCATACAAGCTTCAGTGTGGTTTTGTTTATTAGGGCACGTTGTATACCCATCCGACTCACCTCACCCCGTCAAGTTTTGCCCCAATCCAATCCCTATCCTACGATCGTGTCTCAGAAGAGCATACCAGTCCAAGTTAGCATACCTTGAAACAGTCGAACAGCCAAGCCAGCTGTTAGGTAACACTGTCATGATACCCTACCTGAACCGACAGGCACACGGATGAGAAGGATGCCTCAGTCGTTGCATCAGGCGAAACCCTCGTGTTCCGGCACAACATGTCACATACATGGCTAGTCTGTTGCCTTGGATACGCAGAGAGGACCTTGAATACCATGCAGCAGACAGCTCGGTGCAGTTGGCCGCAAGGCTAGTGTCTCCTCAAGAGCAGCGATGCGTCGGCGGGTCCCCCGGACAGGTCCATTTTGGGATCATCTCGGTTCAATCCACGTTCCCGAGAAACAAGGCGCAGCCATCGATCTCTCTCTGAATCACAGACGTCTCCGCAAGAGCGGTGACGATGCGAGAGTAGTGGATGGTGTCGGCGCTGGTGAGGAAGCGGCCTTTGCGGTCCTTGAGCCATTTGGCGAGGACCTGATAGCCGCCGATCTGGTAGGTCCAGAGGTCGGGGGTGACGCCATCAAAGTACTGGGTTTGGTTGATGCTGACGTACCCGCGGCCGACGTCGTACTCGACCTTGGCGACAGCACTGTCGCCCTTGCCGCAGAAGCGGCTGATGGGGTTGTCAAGCTCGGGCGAACGCATCAGATGCAGGTCGATGAGCTGCTGACCAAGCCCAGTCAACTTGAGGAAAGTGTCCCGGTCCTTGGTAAACGGGATGCGCGGAAAATCGGTCTTGAGGAACTCGCCATAGCGAGCACGGTAGGCCGGTGAATAGAGAACAGCGTAGACGTACGCAAAGACGCGTTCTGGAATGCAAGCAGGACCATACCATTCACGTAACCGATCCAGCAGCACAGGGGAGATATTGCTCCCTGTCGTTTCGTCACGAGGTCCACTGAACAGCTTGGCAGAGTCCCTGCTGTTCTCGGTCTTGTCATACAGTGGAAAGACATAGGTGGCTCCCCGACTACTAAGGAGAGCCCGGTTGTCTACCAAGCTCGCAGAAACAAGAGCGTGGCTGAAACTGCCATGCATGGATGCCTCTCGGAGAACACACAATCCAATATTGTCACGGCGCATCGCCCGCATGGCACTGCCGCCGGGTCGGGAGTGCCAGCCTCCGGAACTACCCGTGAAGTAGGTGAATCGTGTGTCAAATGGGCGATACAGAATCGGGCTGACACCATCTTCACTAGGACCAGACTGCCTCAAGTCCGCCTGTGCTCCAACGACCGACCAGTTTTCCGTGTCCGGGCCCAAGTGGAAGTAGTCTCGAGCATCTTCTTCGTTCATGGAGGCCAGCCGTGAAACCGTCTGCCAAATTCCTTGTCGTTGAAATGCAACACACAAGTCGTCCTTGCGAGTATATACGCCAGAGCTACGAACTACGAAAACATCCGTCACGCTCGTGCAAGTGTGGTACTCGTCGGCCACAACCACGTTTTCTGGTCCCAGAGCATACGCGGGCGTTCTGGGTTCGACGCGAAGCCAAGGCGTGCTCGTTACCGACGTGCCTGACAGGGAGAAGTACTTCGAGCTCCTCGTTCCCCATAGGTCGGCGTAGCTGACGCACTTGGGCAGGCCTGTCCTCTTGACCGCCAAGAGAATCGCCACGCCAGCTCGAATGTCAAACACGTTCTCGTCCTTACCGCCCTCGGGACCGGACTCTCGCCTAAGCGAGTTTCCATGGAGATTGAGCACGTACACTTGGTCAAAGGATGCCATCAGCGACTGGCGCATGCCACGGAAGGTCGGGTTGTCCAGATAGCTGTGGTTGGTGATGAAGCCGAGAACGCCCTCACCCGCCTGATCGATCTTCCACTGGGCGAAACGGATGAATTTGACATAGTCATCTCCAAGCAGTTGCTTCTTCTCTCCCAGTGGTTTGCCATCTACCTGTTTGTAGTCATTGATAAGACCTGTGATCCACGCACCTTTGTTGGTACTGACACTGGAATACGGCGGATTGCCCATGATCACCAGGACCGGCTGGGTCGTCTTGACGGCCTCGGCCATGTGGGATTCGTCCGCCAGGGGCGACAGGCCGGGGATGGGGTTCTGCTCGGCCGTGCTGACGTCCAGCGTATTGGTGAGGTACAGCTTGAAGCGGTCATCGGAACTCATGGTGTAGCCCAGCTCAGTGAGCAGGGTGCCCATGCGCAGATGACCGATCGCATACGGGGCCATCATCAGCTCAAAGGCGTAGAAGTCGTGCAGCACATGCCCCTTGATCCAGC
>Ga0209226_10001320_pt1 | contig 11360 bp, 7 predicted proteins | sample BarGraNGADG00212_2_FD_184497 | JGI IMG/M metagenome (GOLD analysis project Ga0209226, IMG submission 184497) | Arctic peat soil microbial communities from Barrow, Alaska, USA - Barrow Graham LP Ref core NGADG0011-212 (SPAdes) (version 2) | ecosystem: Environmental > Terrestrial > Soil > Wetlands...
GCATTCAGTCGGAAACCGCTTCCTCACCTTCCTTTCCAACATGTTCACCAACCTGAATCTGACGGATATGGAGACCTGCTACAAACTCTTCCGGGCTGATATTCTAAAAAGCCTTTACCTCAGGGAAAACCGCTTTGGTTTTGAACCGGAAGTGACCTCAAAAATGGCACGGGTAAAAGGAATCCGAATTTATGAAGTGGGGATTTCCTATTACGGAAGAACCTACGAAGAGGGAAAAAAGATTGGGATGAAAGATGGATTCAGAACCATCTGGTGCATTTTCAAATATAACCTGTTCAGCCGACAATATTTAAAATAAATGATGGGAATGGACGATCATCAACCCCTGAATAAGCCTGGAAAGATACTTAACCATAAAACGATCATTGGAATAATTGTGATTATTGTCTGCTTACTTCTGCTGGCAGACCTCATCCAAAACAATTCATTTTTTTTTAGGAATACGACTTCTCTTTCGTTCAAGGCGAAGAATGGAAATTATGTGTGTTGTGATTTGGGGAAGAATGAGATGCTGATCGCCGATCGGTCCCTGGTTGGCACCTGGGAACGATTTGTCGTTCAAAAGCAGGAGGGTGAATATTTTACCCTCCTTTCGAGTGAGGGGAAAAGGGTCGGAACAGACGATCAAAATAATCTGAAAGCAATTTCAGGCAGAGATCTGTTCAGAACCTCCTGGAAGATTGAAAAATATGGAGACAGCATTCTTGTACGAAATAAAATTGGCCAGTATTGGCGCCTGGCGGCCAATTCCGGTATTGTGGCCGGTTCCCGTGAAAATGCGGATATTTTTATCCAGGTGAACCGGAACAGGATTGTTCCTTTTGTGGATCATATCCTGGTAGCTATTGGCTTTTTACTCCTGCTAATTGCCATTGTGTTCTTTCAAACCCGGATAAGACCGCGGTTTGCATTATTAATCCTGATGCTTGCTGCATTTTTTCTTGCTCTTTACAGCATTCGGATTTTCGATTTCCTGCTGGTTTGGGATGAGCAATATCATGTCCTGGTTGCCAAGAATATGATTTCGCATCCGTTTCGACCCATGTTTTACACGGATCCAATATTGCCCTATGATTATAAAAACTGGATCGGAAATCATGTCTGGGTGCACAAACAACCTTTATTCCTCTGGCAAATGGCCTTTTCTATCTGGGTTTTCGGCGCAGAGGCATGGGCTGCCCGTTTCCCCGATCTGGTCATGACCGTCCTTATGGTTCCTGTAATTTATCGGATGGGTCTGATAATAGTGGATAACAGGACAGGATTCTGGGCGGCGGTTTTTTTTACGGTTTCTCATATTTTATTCCGGCTCATGTCAGGATCTGTCTTTACCGACCATAACGATTTCGCCTTCATCTTTTATGTTACTCTGAGCCTGTGGTCGTGGCTGGAATATGAATACCGGTCGGGTAAGAAAGGACAATTGAAATTTGTCATTATCACCGGGGTATTCGCAGGTGCCGCTATCCTCGTGAAATGGCTTCCCGGCCTGCTGGTTTACTCCGGTTGGGGGCTGGCCATTATAACGTCCGCGACCGCCAGAAAAAAGTTACAATCCTATCTGCATTTATTGCTGAGTCTGATGATAACGGTCATGGTTTCTTTACCATGGCAGATCTATATTCTCACCCGGTTTCCGATGGAATCGAAATTCGAATTTCAATTTTTTACCAACCATTTTTCCCAACCCCTCGACGGACATAATGGCGACGGCCTTGGATGGCACTATTATCTAAGTAATTTCAGCGATATTTTTTCAGTATCCCTGCTGACCTGGATTCTTCTTTCGGTTATCTTTCTTCTCATTATTAACCGAAGACCGATCGGATACGGACTGCTTGGGATGGTGGTCATAGTTTTCACTTTCTATTCAATTGCCGCAACCAAGATGCCTGCATTTCCGGTCATTACAATTTCACTGATCCTCCTGGTTTATGCCACTTTGTTTGGCCTCTTTGAAAGGATAATACCACTTTTTGTTTCGGGAAGATTACTTCAAATACTGCTGATGACCTCCATCATTATTAATATTGCAGCTATTCACTACCGCCTGAACGAAAAATATTCCGGTTTTTATGCTGTCCAGGGAGATAAGGAAAGCTGCCTTGGTCAGCGGGAAAAATTTGCAGGATTGTACCGTGAAATGGGGACGATCATTTCTGAGTCAGAGCAACCCCGTTATGTCATCATCAACTGCCCATGGGAAGAAATTCCCCAACTGATGTTTTATACCTCTGTAAAGGCTGCCTATGATAAGGTTGACGACAGCCAGCTCAATCTCATAAAGTGTCGGAAAGATTTGAAGATCGGGTACATCGTTTTTTCTGACCAGCCCATCCCGGATAACATTAGAGAAGACACATCCATACTGAAAATCAGGTTCAGCAAGACTATCTCGCTCAACGATCTTGGCAAGTGCTTGCATTGATCCGGTTCGGAAAAACCTGGTACTAAGAAATGTTTATATTTGTCAGGGATTAATTATTTTGCAGATGATCATTGACATCATTGTATTTGGATTGTTGAAGCCGGCGTACGAATGAAGTTATCAATATTCTTTCGAAACAACTTTAGGAATAAAAGCGCCTTCCTGACTTTTTTTCTGATCTTTATCATTCTGTTCCTTGTTCATTGTTTCGCTACTTCCGGGAAATTCCATGTCTTTGAATATCTGGTTTATCTTGGGATTTTTGGTGCCGGACTATGGTTCATCCGGGCGACACTCCTGTTTTTTGTTTCAGAAAATGTTACATCAGGAACACTTATTCTCATTGTTTTCGGCTCAAATCTTTTTTACCTGGCCGGAGTAGAGCATCTCCTGCAACCAATTCTGCTTTTCTCTTTGTACGCAGGTGTCATTTATTTTACGACTTCCGCATACCGGTCACCCCGGATTTCAAAAACGGTCTTCCTGGCCGTGTTTTCCGGGCTTGCCATCCTGGCGCAGCCAATAGGGTATGTTGTTCTTCTTATTCCGCTTTTATGGGGTATTCATGATAAAAAGAGTGTTCTCGAAAATTGTTCGGGAATCCGGAAAAACGACCGGAATATTTTAATCTTTGTAAATATCCTCCTTCTCATGATCTTCATTGCGGTTGTTTTTCTGAAGATCAATCCGTCTGAAATCGGATTCCTGGATTTCCGGCTTCCGGGAGTCTTCTATTTAAATTTCCGGTATGTCTGGAATAATTTGTTCTCTTTTGATCATGGCTGGCTGACCTATTCTCCGGCGATGCTTCTTGCTGCCGTTGGCTTTTATTTCCTGGCAGAGCGCAAAAGGGAAATCTTCCTTTCAATTTTTGTCGTCTGTGTCATGGAGATCCTGGCAGAATCGTGCTGGACAAAATTAGGGAAAACAGAGGTATTCGGACAGATCGCCTTTGTCCAGCTGATCGCTTTACTTTCACTGCCAACTGCTTTTTTTCTGAAAGTTATTGCTGAAAAGAAGGGAATCACACGTTTTTTTATCGCTATAATTTGCGTCTGTTTTCTCGTACTGAATCTTTTTCAAACCTGGCAATACGATGCCGGGATCATCCTGAAAACCGATATGACCCCTGAGATTTACTGCAATGTATTCGGGCGTACCGATTTTAAGGAAACGGAAATACAACGAATGGCGGGATTTGAGCCTGGCGCAGCGTCGTTGCTGAAAGAAACACCGGGATACACCAGCCGGGTCCTGGCTTTTTATGATTTTGAAGATTCCACAATAAGTTACAAAGACCATCTTGAATCAGCCTATTGTAAAAGCAGTAAACTGGCCTTTCGGTTGAACACCACTTTCCCTTACTCACCCGGGGTCAAGATCCCTTACGCTGAACTTACATCGAAAAAAAATGTCATAGCCAGGATTACAGTATCTGTTTTTTCACCTGATGCCAGTGTGTTTGCCGATGGAAGTATCGTGTTTACATCGATTCATGAAGGAATTAACTTCCGGGTTACAACATTAAATCTGGGAACTCTCCGTCTGCACGGAGGTGAATGGTATACGGAAACGCTCGATTATTTGCTTCCTGCCTATTGTGACCCCGGTGATTTATTTGCCGCATTCATATACTATACGGGTAATTCCGCACTGTACATTGACGATCTAAAAATAGAATTGCTTGAACCTTAGGACGAAAATAAAAGATAAAATTCGTGAGGGAAGAATGTCTGACCTGGTATTCTTCATTCCGCTTTTTGCAATTTGCCTTTATCTTTCCTATGATATCAACTTTTTGAATCGTATAGGTGGATTGCCGGAGATCAGCTCCGACAAGGCACAGTATTATGTTTATCTTCCTGCGACCTTCATCTATGGCTGGGACATTCATAAGTTTCCTGCAGGCATAGAAAAAAAATGCGAGGGATTTCATCTCGATTACAAACGCAATAAATTAGAAGATAAAATGACATGCGGTGTCGCAATGCTTTGGGCGCCATTTTTCCTCGTCACACATTTCATTGCGGTTCATTGGAATCTTCAACCTGACGGATTCTCCGATTTTTATGAAAGGATGACCGTCATTCCCGGTGTATTCTACCTGGTGCTCGGACTTTTTTTCCTGAGAAAATTCCTGGGAAATTACGTTACGCGAAAAATTTCTTATATCACTGTGCTGTTAATCTTTGCCGGGACAAATCTCTATTATTACGGAATCGATGATGGATTGATGTCACATGTCAATTCTTTTTTCCTTTTTTCGTTGTTCTTGTTCCTTCTTAAAAAGTTCATTGAAAGGAAAGAAAAATCTTATGGATTGTTTCTGGGCTTGAGTATTGTATTATCACTTGCCATTCTGATCCGTCCGACCAACATTTCATTGTTTACCTGGATGATTTTTCTTGATATCCGTTCCTGGAAAGAGATTAGCAACCGGCTGATCCTGTTTTTGAAACCATGGTACATCTTCATTTTTATCCTTACTGCATTTCTTGTATTTCTACCCCAGTTTCTCTACTGGAAATACCTTACCGGTCATTTTCTCTATTATTCTTATCAAAGCGAAAGTTTTAGCAATTGGAATCATCCGCAACTGATCCGCATCTGGTTCTCAACGCTCAACGGTTTCTTCCTGTATACTCCGCTGGCGCTCTTCTTCATCGCCGGAATCATCCTCATGATTGTGAAAAAAATACCAAATGGTATCTTTATCGGTCTGTCATTCCTTATAACAAGCTATATTTTTGCTTCCTGGTATTGCTGGTTCTTTGGGGGAGCTTTTGGATTTCGCCCTCTGGTGGAATATTTCACCTTGTTTTCCCTTCCGTTTGCCTATTTTATTAACATGTTGTGGAGGATGAGGAATCTCTATTTGCAATCAATCTTTATTATCTTAATCTCATGTTCAGTTTATTATAATCTGCGGATGACCTATCATACCCGTTGGAACACTTCCTCGGTATGGGCATGGGATGATTATCTCAGATATATTGCGGAAACCGGAATGTACAATTGGCCAGGACATACCTATACCTATACCCAGGATTTTGAAAATATTGGAGTAACGGAGGTTTTTCCGGTACAGACCTGTGCGCATTCTCCTATATGGGCCGGCTATGTTGCAAAATCCGTTGAATTCAACCGGCTGTATTCCGAACGACTGGATCTTCTGCTCAAAAAGCCTGTAAAAAAAGTGAATACTGAAGTATGGATAAATCCTGGCAATAAAACAGAAACAGGGACTCGTTTTATTTACAAGATAGAAGACAGTCAGCATAATATATTTTATTACAAGGAAATCAAAATTGATGATTTTCTTAAGGGGAAAGGAAAATGGTGTAGGATTTCAGCTACATTTGAAATACCTGAATGGGTCGACCCGTCAAATTCAATCACATTCATGATCTGGAATCCTGCAAAAACCGATACAACTTATATTGATGATCTAAAACTGAAGTTTGAATAACCGTAACGGAACTTATGGATATTATTAAGAAGAGCCTTTACTTCCTGATTTTGATACTCCTTGCCTTTACGGCAATACAGGAGAATATTCATTTGTTTAAACCACTGCCGTTGAAAGGTTATTATACTACCTGGCATCAACCCGGTTTTTCCTTCTCCGGGTGGTTCCACGGGGTATATCAGGATAGCTGCACTGCTTATTTCAGAGAGAACAACGGGTTCAGGAGCGATCTGGTAAGGCTGTACAACCAGGTAGATTATTCTCTTTTTTCCGTACCTCATGCCGCCAAAATCATTCTCGGCAAAAAAGGATATCTCTTCAGTGAAGAGTACATAAATGCTTACACCGGTTCAAATTTTTCCGGAAAAAACCTTTGTGACGAAAAGGTAAAATCATTAAAGAAATTACAGGAGCTGTTATGGAATGAAAAAAAGATCTTCCTGCTAGTGATCCTGACACCGGATAAAGGGACCTATTACTCCGAATATATCCCTAACCGCTACATGAAGAGAAAAAAAGCGTTGACCAACTACGGCTATTATGCCGCCAAATGTAAGGAAGCGGGGATTAACCTCATCGATTTCAACCGGTGGTTCCTGAAAGCTAAAGATACGAGCCGCTATCCGCTTTATCCCAAAACCGGTATCCACTGGACCGACTATGGAGCATTGCTTGCAGGCGATTCTTTGCTAAGGTACCTTCAAGCACGACTTCACCTTCCCTTACCGGTCATGGTGGTGGATAGCATTGAAACAAGCAGCACTGCCCGCGATGTGGATGATGACATCGCTCAAACCCTGAACCTGATCTGGCAGATCCCGACGCCGGTATATGCCTATCCGAAATATCATTTCACCTATACGACCCGGGAAAAGCCTTCTGCCCTTATTATCGGCGACAGTTTTTACTGGAACTGGTATCCAGATTTAATCAAAAATGTTTTCAGCAATGATGAATTCTGGTATTACAACATGGATGTTTATCCTGAATCAAGAACAAATCCAAAACACGTTTCTCAGGTCGATGTTGCTGAAGCCATAAACAGACAGAAGATCATTATTCTTATACAGGTAAATGGGGCGAAAGGAAACCTCGGGTACGGTTTTCCGGATCTTGCGCTCAACGAACTGGATCCATCAAAAAGCAAAGAAGTTAAAAAGGTTGAGGATGAAATCCGCAGTCAACCCGAATGGATGAAGATGGTCGAGGAAAAAGCACTTAAAAATCATCTTACTATCAATGAACAATTGAAACAGGATGCACTGTACATGCTTGATTTGCAGAAAATGGATAAAAAACATAAAGTTCAATAAAAGAAATGGTAGTTAACAGTAACCTTTTTCTCTTTTATTTTCTACCCCTATTCCTGATCATCTATTACATGATCAAGCAGAAGTATACGAACTGGTGGCTGCTTCTGGTGAGTCTGTTTTTCTATGCCTGGGGGGCTCCGGTATTTGTTTTTGTGGTGATGGCTTCTGTTGTGGTCGATTTCTTCGTGATCCGGAAGATGTCAGCCACAGAAGGAAAAACGGCAAAAGTGCTGTTCTGGGTATCCGTTGCAATGAACCTGGGATTGCTGCTCTACTTCAAGTACATGAATTTTTTCGTGGATCAGTTTAACCTAATGCTGGGATGGACAGGGAACAAACCTGGAGGCTGGACACGAATCGCACTCCCCATCGGCATATCTTTCATCACTTTCCAGAAACTGGCCTATACTCTTGATGTTTATAAAAAACGACATTCTGCATTTCTGCATATCCAGGATTATGCACTGTATATTTTCATGTTCCCTCAGTTGCTGTCAGGGCCCATTGTCCGCCCAGGGCAGATCTCCGGACAGATAACCGACAGGTCGGACCAGGAAACCATCGATAACAGGTTGTCCGGTTTTTACAGGTTCATGATCGGACTTGCCAAAAAAGTGATCATTGCCGATACGCTCGGCGCCAGCGTAAACGAGATCTTCGCTCTATCTTCGGCAGGCTTGTCAACCGGCATGGCATGGATCGGTGCGGTAGCTTATACTTTTCAGATCTATTTTGACTTCTCCGGATATTCAGATATGGCCATCGGGCTGGCACGGATGCTGGGTTTCAAACTACCGGAAAATTTCAACAGTCCTTATGTTTCGCAGAGCATCACCGAATTCTGGCGGCGATGGCACATGACGCTGTCATTCTGGTTCCGGGATTATATCTTCCTCCCGCTGGCTTATGCAACTTCCCGGAAACTGCCAAAAGAAAGGTATGCAGGGATCCGGACCGAGAAGATCCTTTACCTGATTGCTACTACGGTCACATTTCTCCTGTGCGGTTTCTGGCATGGCGCTGCCTGGACATTTATTATCTGGGGCGTCTATATGGGCATTTTCCTCATTATTGACCGGCTTTTCCTGATCAGATATCTCAAAAAAGCAGGGAAAATTCCTTCCATCTTCATTACTTTCCTGCTGCTCACAATCGGCTGGGTTATTTTTCGTTCTCAAACCCTCGATGACGCCTGGTTTTTCCTGCGCCGGATGTTCCTGATTCAAGGAGGCGACAATGAGATCTGGCTCAATCCGAAATTCTGGACAATGCTGGTCATTGCAATTGTATTCTCTTTCTGGGGAGTATGGAAGAAAACTGAATTATGGATCGATAAGCTCTACCTGAACCCGGGAAAAACAAGCCTTATCGTTTTTTCCTTCCTTGCCATCATTTTACTGATCCTGAATGCAGCCACTCTTACATCATCCGGATTCAGCCCTTTCATCTATTTCCGTTTCTAAACAGCCAGCTCATAGTTTCCTGGAATAGATTTCAACCCACATCCAGCTTCCGGTAAATCGTTTCAGCAAAAGATAATTTTCGTTTCCTACAACCTTTCCATATTCAGGATCTGGTTCGATATTATTGAAGATGAGAAATTCGGGAGCATCCCTCAGGCTTACCAGAACCCTGGAAAAGGGTTTTCCTTTAAGAAATCCTCCTGGTTTATTGATAAGGCAATCATGCATCAGGAAGTTACAATAAATCCCGCGGTCGTACCAGCCATTCTCTTCACAGTATTGAACGGCATGTTTTTGAAGTGAAACAGCAGGAACATAACCGAGGTCGTAATCGCCGTTATTCTTTACATGACCAGCATAATAAAAAAGAATCCCGGCAACAAGAATACCAGCGAGATAGGATCTTCCGGGACGACCCCTCATGGCATTGAACAGGAAAAAACCGCAGAAAACAGCAAGGATCCAGGCAATACTCAGAAGGTACCTTGGAGAAAAGAAGTTAAAAGAACTGAACAGCAGGTAGACCAGAAAAAATGAGAACATCAGCGTCAGGGTACGTTTCGCGGAAGATTCCCATTCCCCTTTTCTAAAAATGGTAACGAAAAGTGCGGCGATGAGGAGGAATAAAAGAAAAACCTGTCCGTGAAGAACAAAAAGCTGGTTGACATACATCTCAAGTTGGTTTCTTCCGGTCTCCAGGCCTGTTATAAAATTTATATGCTCAGGATAAAAAAACCAGCCGTAAGTCCATTTCTGCAGTAAAATAAACAGGAAAAAAATAAATAATGGGAAAAAAAGGGTCGACAGCCGGAAAAGCTTATGCGGAAAGTTCTTCAGCATCCTGCCTTCCCTTATCATCAGAATCAATTCATAGACCAGGATGACGACAATCAAAAGGATACCGGTCTCTTTTGTCAATACAAGCAAAGAACCGCAGATTAAATAACCGACTATTTTATCCCGGATATAAAAATAAAATGTCAGTACGGTCAGCAGGGCAAGGAGCATCTCCGGAAGCATCATCGATGACTGGGCAAGGAACAACGACTGGAATGCCAGGAAAAGAACGGAAAGTGCTGCAACAACTGGGTTAAACAGTTTCTTTACGGTAAAAAAGAGGGTACCAAGCAATACGATTGATATAAGAAGTGCAAACGCATGTTTTACAAAAAGGGAAGCCCCGAATACCTTCATCCAGGTTGCAAATAGAAAAAAGAAAAAGAGCGGATGACCTTTTGAAAGTTCAGCGGGTGTAGCGGCAGGTGTAATTCCCAAACCATGATCAACCAAATATTGAACGGCAGGACTGTAAGACCAGGCTTCATCCCAGAAATGCGGCAGAAAAAGATGAGGGTATTTGAAAATCAGGATGAATAAGATTACAGCCAGGGTAAGCAGGTAACTCACGATCGTTTTTTTCATTTTACATTTATCAAAGTAAGGTCGATTCAGGTGTTGATGTCCTTCAGCTTATACTTCCGTTGCAGTGATGACTTTCTGCGGGATGTTGGCAACATCATAATGAAGGAAAGCCAGGAACGACTGGAACCCGAGAATGACAGGCAGACCAGCAAGAAGTACCGTGCCGGCAGTTGCCGGATGCAGTGTCTCAATACTTTTGATCCATTGGATCCCGCCAAAGATGAATCCGAAAGTAAAGAATAGAAATGCCAGAACCAGTTCCAGCGAACCGATATTGAAATCCCTGAGAAAATAATTGTAAAAAATCCTTTTAATGAGACGGTTAAGGTATTTGAAAGGGAACTTCAATAAAATTCTTGAAATCCTGACATTGCTTTTTTCATCCCCGTATTCTGCCGGTAAAGGAAGGTCCTTTACAACTGCCCGGATGGTATTCAGCCGGAACAGCATGTCACTCTCAAAAAAGAAACCCCGGTCGATTTTTTCCAGTGGCAAATATTTCAGTGCCGATGCGCTGATGGCGGTGAACCCGTTGGCCGGATCCATGATGTTCCAATACCCGCTGGACATTTTGCTGATAAACGATGCCATCGAATTACCAAAACGACGGATCCCGGGCATCTCTTTGAGAAAATAAAGATTATAAAACCGGTTCCCTTTAACATAATCAGCTTCCTTATTTACAATCGGATCAATCAATTTCGGGATCAGGGATGGAGCCATCTGTCCATCACCATCCAGTTTCACCATGATCGTACAACCATCATCAAGGGCTTTTTTATAGCCGGTTATAACAGCCCCACCTACACCAAGGTTTTTCAGGTTGAACAAAACTTCAACCCTCGGATCGGTACAATTTTCTTTAACAAACTCACCGGTTTTCTGAGGACAGGCATCATCAACAACATAAATCCTGCCGGCTTCAGGGCCGATTCCGGAAAGAACCCCCAGTATCCGGTCTTTGACTTTAAAAGATGGGATGATTACTGCTATCATATCTTTCGCGTTTATTGAAAGTATTAATTTTTCCTTTTTAAAATTAGCAAATCATTCTTCCGATATTTTACCTCATATTTATCATCTTTTAATAATTCATCTACCTTCTTTAAAAAATCCGTTTCATTTAATGGATAAGTTCCGCCATTGGATGTCAGTAAGACGATATATGTTGCATCCTTTATTACCGGGAATAAATATATTTTATCACGGAAAGCTACATGTGGTGATAACACTGAACTAACTGA
>Ga0209226_10001321_pt1 | contig 11351 bp, 11 predicted proteins | sample BarGraNGADG00212_2_FD_184497 | JGI IMG/M metagenome (GOLD analysis project Ga0209226, IMG submission 184497) | Arctic peat soil microbial communities from Barrow, Alaska, USA - Barrow Graham LP Ref core NGADG0011-212 (SPAdes) (version 2) | ecosystem: Environmental > Terrestrial > Soil >...
GCGGAGTCGCAGATTCACCCCGTAGTCATAAGTGTCCGCTCGAATGTATGGTTCCACGCCGGTGGCCTCGATGATGTCGCCGGTGATCTTGTGCGCTGCGTTGAGCAGTATCTGCTCCGCGGCCTGCCAGTTGGAGTCGTAGGTGATGCGGATAATCGCCTCATCGAGCATGTAAGGACTCTCTTGCAGCACAGTGTAGTTGATCACCACCTGGCTAAAGAGCAAGGGGTTTGGCACCAGGATATAGCGGCCTACCGCTTCTTCGCCAACGATAGTGCCACCCACTTGGTCGAGCATCGTATACATGGGGCCGATGTCGTGGACGTCGCCGGTCAGGGCCAGATTGGGGAACTGGATGCGGTCGCCGGGACGAAACGGGCGCTTTAGCGACACCATTATCCAGGCAGCGAACCCGCTGACCGGCGCCTGCAACGACCACCCCAGGATCATGCCGCCGAACAGGGCGAAAAACTGCCCGAAGTTCCCCGCCTGCCCGAAGCCGTAGGCCACCGTCATCACTACCGCCATCCACGCCACCAACCGGTAGATGCGTCCCAGCATGGCGCCTTCGACGGCAGGCCGGCTGGCCCGCGCCAGCAGCCCGTGACTGATGAGCACTGCCACTTCAGTGCAGGCCAAGATCGCGGCCATGATGGCTACTAAGCAAGGAATCGGCAGACCGGACTTCAGGTGCGGTAGGCCGCTAAGCGGCCGTATCAGTAAGGCCGCCACAGCCACCAGAATAATCCACCGGGCCAGAGCATACAGTGACGCGCGTACGTTCGCATTCTTCATGACTCACCTCGGACGTTTCTGGAGTATACCACGTTGCCGTTTCGATGCCAATACTTGTTGGTATTTGTTTGGGGACTTTAGTAGACACCAACCCCTTGACACCCCGCGGGCCATGTGGTATTCTTCGACTATTAGCCAAGTATCTAACAATGAACATGGACAAAGTCTACAAAGCCTGCTCTGACGCAACGAGACGGAAGATAATGCAGCTCCTGCGGGAGCGGGACATGACCGCCGGGGAGATCGCGACGCACTTCGAGGTCACGAAGCCCACGCTCTCCGCGCACTTCGCGGTCCTGCGCGAGGCCGGCCTCATCGGGGACACCAAGAGCGGGCGGAACATCACCTATCACTTGAACGCCTCGGTGCTGGAAAACGCGCTGCTCTCGCTGATGGAGGACTACGACTTTGTGTGGACGCCGCCCGGCGATATAGAAGCCGTCGCCGCCCAACTGGTGGAATCGCTCGTAAGAGGGGATTTCGAGGCGGTAATACGAGAGTTCGACGCCGAGACCGCGGCGAAACTGTCGCCCGAGCAGCTCAAGGAAGCGTGGGACCAGACCATTGAGATATTCGGCCCGTTCGTCAAGCAGTTGGAGTCGCGCACCGAGCGCTACTGGAAGTTTACGATAGTGATCGTAATATGCGAGTTCGCCAAGAAGAAGCTGGACATCAAAGTGACGTTCGGCCGGTCGGGCGGAATATCGGGCCTCTGGATCCTCAATACCCAGTAGAACGAAAGGAGACAAGATGAAAAGGACTATGATCGGAATCCTGCTCAGCACACTGTTGGTGCTGACGACCCTGCTGCTTGCATCGTGCGGCAAGCCCGCTACGAGTATAAGCAAGGCAGAGGGCGTCGTAGACTCATTGGCGAAATCAGATTTCGCCTCGGTTGTCACAACTTTCAACCCGAATATGAAATCCCTAATGCCCGCCGATAAGCTCAAAGTGGTTTGGGGGCAGGTGATCGCACAGGTTGGGCAATTCAAGGCGCGCACAAGCTCGCGAGAGGCGCAGGAACAGGGCTACGATATTGTCTACGTGACTTGCCAGTTCGAAAAGGCCAACCTCGATGTCAAGGTCGTCTTCGACAATAACAAACAGGTTACCGGGCTCTTTCTGGTTCCCAGCGCGGGGAGGTAATGACAATGCTTAAACGATGGACCCTAGCGATTCTCCTGACCACGTGCGTTGCGATCCTGGCAGGATGCTCCAGTGCTCGGAACGCATCGGCTTCGGGTGACAGGACTAGTCTCGCCCTTCAGTTCGTGCAGTCCATGGCGGACGGCAAGTATGCAGACGCTACGAAGCAGTTCGACGGCGCGATGAACCAGGCCATGTCCGCGGATCAGTTGAAGGCGGCGTGGGAGGGGCTGGTTGGACAGTGCGGTGCATTCAAGAAGCTCGGAGGAACTCGTACGGGAAAAGAAGGCGGGTTCGAGGAGGTCTTCGTTGCCGTGGAGTGTGAGAAAGTCACGTTCGATGTAAAGGTCGTCTTCGACAAGGACAGCAAGATCGGCGGGCTTTGGTTCGTGCCGCACGTCGCCGCATCGGCTTCGGGTGACAGGACTAGCCTCGCCATTCAGTTCGTGCAGTCAGTAGCGGGTGGCAAGTATGCAGACGCCACGAAGCAGTTCGACTCCGCGATGAGCCAGGCAGAGCCCACGGACAAGCTGAAACAATCGTGGGCAACGCTGATAGGCCAACACGGCGTATTCAAACAGCTCGGAGGAACTCGTACGGGGCAAGAACTCGGGTTCGAGGAGGTCTTCGTTGCCGTGGAGTTCGAGAAGGCTACGATCGACGTGAAGGTGATCTTCGACGCGGAGGGCAAGATCGGCGGTCTTTGGTTCGTGCCGCACGTTTCCGCAGCCGACGCGCAGTACTCGCCGCCCGCTTATGCGCACAATGACCGCTTCGATGAGCAGGAAGTGACGGTCGGCTCCGTTGAGTGGAAGCTGCCCGGCACACTGACCGTCCCAAAGGGCAAGGGGCCATTCCCCGCAGTGGTGCTCGTTCACGGCTCCGGTCCCAACGATCGAGACGAGACAATAGGCGCGAACAAGCCGTTTAAGGATCTCGCGTGGGGCTTGGCATCCAAGGGCATAGCTGTGCTGCGCTACGTAAAGCGCTCCAAGTTCTACCCCAGGAAGCTCGCTATGGTGAGGAATGTGACGGTAAAGGAGGAGGTGATCGACGATGCCCTCGCGGCGGTCAACTTGCTTCGGAACTCCCGGAAGATCGACCCGAAGCGAATCTTCGTGTTGGGCCACAGCAATGGCGGCTTGCTCTCTCCGAGGATCGGGAAGGCCGACCCCAAAATCGCCGGGCTGATCATGATGGCCGGATGCGGAACCCAGCCAATGGAGGATGTGCTCTTACGGCAACTCACGTACATAGCCTCGCTAAACGGGCCGATAACTGATGACACCAGGAAAGAGATCGACAAGCAAGTGCAGTTGCTCATGAAATCCGCGCCGGCTTCATACATTGGGGATCTCAATGACTATATTCCGGCGGCGGCGGGGATGGCAAAGTCGCTGAAACAGCCGATGCTCATCATGCAGGGCGCACGGGACTACCAGGCCACCACCGCCGATTTCAATATATGGAAGCATGTGCTCTCTTCGCGAACCAATGTCACGTTCAAGCTCTATCCTAACCTGAACCACCTGTTCATGCCGGGAACCGGCAAGAGCGCGCCCGAGGAGTATAACAAGCGCGGCCCCATCCCGCGGTATGTGATCGATGACATCGCGAAATGGGTTAAGGCGCACTAGGAGCATTATATGTGGACAACATTTACTCAGCAGGCCGGGCTATACCCACAACCGCTGGTCATTGGGTTAGCCGTGCTCTGCATTGTGGGAGGGCTGCCGCTGGCAATGAATCTCATCCCACCCAATCGCTGGGGCGGAGTCCGTCTTCGGAAAACTCTATCCGATGAACGCATCTGGTATCTCGCCAATTCGTATTGCGGCAAAGCATTGGTTCTGACCGGCGTTATCACCATTATCTGCGCCGTGGCTCTCCGCCTGACAGCTATGCCGCCGGCCACATACGGATCGATATGCGTTATTGTGCTCTTCGGTGGCATTGTGCTGATGGCCGTCACGACCCTGATCTACGTCTGGCGAATCTCGTAACTGAACATCAGCGTGTATGGTAGGAGGTAATGACAATGCTTAGGCGATGGACCCTGGCGATCCTCGCGGTCGCATGCGTTGTGACGCTGGCAGGATGCTCCAGTGCGCACAACGCATCGGCTTCGGGTGACAGGACTAGTCTCGCCATTCAGTTCGTGCAGTCGATGGTGGATGGCAAGTTCGCTGACGCAACCAAGCAGTTTGACCCAGCCGTGAGCCAGGCCATGTCCGCGGAGCAGATACTGCTCAACGCAGCGCACAAGATCACCGGCGACATCATCGAGGCCACCGGCGTGGAACCATACATTCGAGCGGACACATACGACTACGGGGTAAATCTGCGACTCCGCTACCAATGCCGCGTGCAAGACCGTGCCGAGATCCAGTATGAGATCACCAGACGCATTTTCAGTGATCTGCAGGAAGACCGATCCGTCGATTTGGCCATCCCTTATGTCTACTCAAACCAGGCAGGCGCTGACCAAAAGGAGGCCGGTCCGCGCGAAAAGGATGCCGGGCGCATCCGCGACATAGCGGCGGAGCTCATCCGGAATCCGAAAGCGCCGGAAAGCCCCGAAGTCATTGCTGAATTGGCCGCCAGCATCGCCGAGAACGGCCTACTGCAGCCGATCCTGGTGGTGCAAAACCCCGACGACGGCCGCTACGACATCGTCGCAGGCAACGCGCGCTACGAGGCATGCAAATCCTTGGGATGGAAAACAATCCCGGTGATCGTGAACGAATCTTCGGTTAAGCAGTAAAGCGCATAAATGGGTCCGGTGCGTTTCGGGATTTCCGTTCCGCCCCGCTCCACTCAAATGCCAAAACACCCAAAGCCAAAACGGGCCTCACAGACGGCTGCAACATCACCTGTGCCACAGAAGATGGAGGATCGGGGGACAACTGACACCGTTGACAGTGCCTTTGCGTTGTGTTATTATCCTTTTCCGTGCCGCTTTCCCCTCGGCATCCACCAGTTAGGAATCATCACAAGCGATTAACCGCTTCGCGCGGCGAGGTTGGTTGGAAGTAGGATTTTTACACAATGGCGAAAACGCTGATTATCGTTGAGTCTCCGGCGAAGACGAGGACTCTCAAGAACTTCCTGGGCTCGGGATATGAGATCGAGGCCAGCATGGGCCACGTTCGCGACCTCCCCAAAAGCAAGCTCGGGGTCGATGTCGAGAACCGTTTCGAGCCGCAGTATGTGGCGATCCCCGAACGGCGCGACGTGATTAAGAGGCTCAAGGACGCCGCAGGGAAGGCGGACGTGGTCTACCTCGCCTCGGACCCCGACCGCGAGGGCGAAGCGATTGCGTGGCACCTCAACGAGGCCCTCGGACTCAAGAAAGCGCGGCGAATTCAGTTCAACGAGATCACGGAGAGCGCCGTCCGTGAAGCCCTGGAGAATGCTCACGAGATCAACATCGACCTCGTAAACGCTCAGCAGGCGCGAAGGGTGCTCGACAGGCTGGTCGGGTATATGATCAGCCCGCTGCTGTGGCGCAAGATCAAGAAGAACCTGAGCGCGGGTCGAGTGCAATCCGTAGCGGTGCGGCTGATCTGCGACCGCGAAAGGGACATTCTGGCGTTCGTGCCGGTCGAATATTGGTCGATAACGGCATCGCTGACTCCCAAGGAAAAAGAGCACTTATTCGACGCGAAGCTGATATCCAGGGCAGGCAGCAAGCTCGAAATCCATAACCAGCAGGAAGGCGATGATCTGCTGAAGGCGCTGGAGGGCGCGGCGTATACGGTAGCGAGCGTGAAGAAGAGTGAGAGGCGCCGCAACGCGGCGCCGCCGTTCATCACCTCCACGCTGCAGCAGGAGGCCTCCCGCAAGCTCGGCTTCGGCGCGAGGCGGACGATGACCGTCGCCCAGCAGCTCTACGAAGGCGTCGAGCTTGGCCCAGCGGGACACGTCGGCCTCATAACCTATATGCGAACCGACTCGACCCGCGTCGCTAAAGAGGCCCAGGATGAGGCGCGTGACTACATCAAGAAGCAATACGGCCCGTCGTTTGTGCCCGAAACAGCCAGGCAGGTCACTCGCAAGGGCGCTCAGGACGCGCACGAGGCGATCCGGCCCACGTCCGTGTTGCGCCACCCCGATGAGATCAAGAACTACCTCGGCACTGACCAATACCGGCTCTATAGACTCATCTGGCAGAGGTTCCTGGCAAGCCAGATGATGCCGGCGGTGTTCGACGTGGTGAGCGCGGACATTGCGGCCAAGGACATGATCTTCCGCGCGACCGGGTCCACGCTCAAGTTTCAGGGGTTTATGAAGGTCTACACCGAGGGCAAGGACGACGCGGCCTTGGTGGCCGACGAGGAAATGCCGCCGCTGCCGGAGCTTAGTAAGGGCCAGGAGCTCGACCTGAAAAAGCTCAGCCCCGACCAGCACTTCACCGAGCCGCCCCCAAGGTTCACCGAGGCTACGCTCGTGCGCACGCTGGAAGACAAGGGCATCGGCAGGCCCAGCACTTATGCCGCGATCATATCCACGATCCAGGATCGAAAATACGTGGAGTTGCTTGAGAAGAAGTTCAGGCCGACCGAGCTGGGGTTCATCGTGACCGATCAGCTCGTGAAGCACTTCCCGGATATTCTGAACATCGAGTTCACGGCGGGAGTCGAGACGAAACTCGATAATGTCGAAGAGGGACAGCTCGACTGGGTGAAGCTTCTGTCCGACTTCTACGGGCCGTTCTCCAAAGACCTTGCGGCCGCGCAGGAAAATATGGAGCGCGTCAAGATCGAGCCGAAGGAAAGCGACGTCGTCTGCCCGAACTGCGGGAAGAAAATGCTGATCCGCGAGGGCAGGTTCGGCGAGTTCCTCGGCTGCGCGGGCTACCCCGAATGCAAGACCACCATGCAGATCACGAAGCCGCTGGACGTCAAATGCCCGGTCTGCGCCGAGGGCGACGTGGTCGAGAAGAAGTCTCGCAAGGGCAAGACGTTCTACGGCTGCAACCGCTACCCGGAATGCTCGTTCGTGAGCTGGGACAAGCCAACAAACAAGCGCTGCCCGAAGTGCAACGGGCTGCTTGGCGAGCGTCGATTCAAGGGCCGCATGATCGGCTACCGATGCACGAGCGCGGAATGTGATTACGTGCAAAACAGAGGAAAAGCGCAGGAAGGCGAGCCGGCAGAGGCCGCGGGCGAGGAGCAGGCGGAGGAGTGATTGCGGATTGCGGTTGTAATCGGCGGCGGATTGGCCGGGTGTGAGGCTGCATGTCAGATAGCGAAGCGCGGGCTCAATGTGCGCCTCTATGAAATGCGGCCGGGCGTGATGACGCCCGCGCATCGGTCCGATAAGCTCGCTGAATTGGTGTGCTCAAGCTCGCTGAAGTCCGACTCCCCCGGTACGGCGCATGGGCTGCTCAAGGAAGAAATGCGCGCGCTGGGGTCGGTTGTCCTCGAATGCGCGTCCAGGGCCGCTGTTCCGGGTGGAGACGCGCTGTGCGTGGATAGAGACGCCTTTGCGGGCATCGTGACCGAGGCCGTGGAGAGCAACCCGCTTATTGAGATCGTCCGCGAAGAGGTCGTTGAGATTCCCAGAGACCGACCGTGTATCATCGCCACCGGCCCGCTCACATCCCCTGCCCTTTCCGAAAGCATTCGGGAGATCACCGGCGCGAAGCATTTGCACTTCTTCGACGCGATTGCGCCGTCGGTCGAGGCCGAGAGCATAGACCAGACCAAGGTCTTCCGCCAATCGCGCTACGACAAGGGTGAGGCGGCGTATCTGAACTGCCCGATGACGCGCGAGGAGTATGAGGCGTTCATCGACGCGCTTCTTGAGGCCAAGATCGCGCACCTGCACCTGGAGGAGGAGAAGGACGCGAAGTACTTCGAGGGCTGCCTGCCCGTGGAGGAGATCGCGCGGCGGGGCCGCGATACGCTGGCGTTCGGCACGATGAAGCCCGTAGGACTGTCCGACCCGCGCACGGGGCGGCGGCCACATGCGGTCGTACAATTGCGGCAAGAGAACGCGGAGGGAAGCGTATATGGACTGGTCGGGTTCCAGACGCAGCTCAGTCAGTCGGAGCAGGATCGGGTCTTTCGGATGATTCCGGGCCTCGAAAACGCCGAGTTCGTGAGATATGGCGCGGTACACCGGAATACCTACATCGACTCGCCGAACCTGCTGGTTCCAGCGCTGCACACGGAGGTGGACAAGGGCTTGTTCTTCGCGGGGCAGTTGACCGGGGTCGAGGGTTACATGGAATCGGCGGCATCGGGGATCATTGCCGGGATCAACGCCGCGAGGGTCGCGCTCGGCGAGGAACCGGTCGTGGCGCCGAAGGAAACGATCATCGGCGCACTGCTGGACTACGTCGCGAACTGCCCGGTCGCCGACTTCCAGCCGATGAACTCTAACTTCGGCATCCTGCCGGAGCTAACAGAAAAGCACCACAAACGCGACCGCAAGGAACTCAAGATCGAGAAAGCGCGGAAGGCGATGGAGGAGTTCGTTGCGAGACTACGCGGGTAGACCAAGCGCCCTGCGTGCAGCCGTCCGGAAATCCCGGCAGCGCCGATGGGCGTCCAATGCCGACTCCCTATCCGCAGATTCCCCCGGATAGCGAAAGCTCACCGCAAAGTCCGACAGGAACGCCAGGTCGACACGATAAACTTCCCACATTGGCTCAACGGCCACGGCCTGGTCGAGAAGCGCAACCAGATCATGTATCTTCGCGAACTCCACACCCGCTTCCGCCAGCCTTGCTTTCAGATATTTCTCGGCGCACTGCTGTGCGTGGAAACAGACACCGTCATAGCTTGGATTCTTTCGAGCTCGCGACTCTCGCTCGACTATGGCAAAATCGCCCTCCGCCTTGGCAGCCCATTCAGACGCGATCGGCTTCATACAAAACCTTTCCGCCACCCAGGATGTCTCGCATGAAGGTGTCGCCCATTTCCAACCGCTGCTGCACGACTTCCGGGGTACGCACTATCAGGTCAACCGGGAACTGTGGCCGCAGCTTGAGTCTCATCTCCACGGACTTGTTCACCGATCTTCCCTCAAATGGCATAACGATGAGGAGGTCTACATCAGAATCAGGCGTGGGCTTGCCACCTGCGTAGGAGCCGAAGAGCACGATGCGCTCAGGACTAAACTCCGCGGCAATTCGCCGGCTGAACTCTCTTATGCTGCGCATGCTGACCATAACACAGGGATTATACCCCATCCATGAGCGGAAAGCCAAGCAGGCTTGACGCCCCGTTATTGCGCGGTTATTCTGCTCTTTGCTCCGGTATGGCCTATCAGGTTTGATTGTGCGCCCGTAAAGGTACGATTCATTGCGGACAACGAGTGAAGCAGGATTGGACGGAAGATGAGTGTTGAGACCATCGAAGGCACTTGGCCGACCGTGAAAGCGGACGGCGAGATCGACCTGTCAAACATCGACGAACTGCGTTCGGCGATTGACGCGGCAATCGGCCGGTCACCAAAGGCGTTTATCATCGACCTCCGCGATATAGCCTACATCGACAGCGCGGGGGTGGCGGTGGTGATCTCCGCGTATCGGCGCGTGAGCAAGGCCGGCGGAGTGCTGGCGGTGATCAAGCCGGTCTCCGAGGGTGTGCGAAGGGTGCTCGACCTCATCGGCCTGCGAATTCTGCCCGGCATAGTGGTCACCGACGACCTTGCCGCTGCCGAGGAGGCGCTGTCAGCCCAAGCGCCGAAGTCAAGCATCTGACGCTGCCGGAGTCTCAACAGCCCGCGGACGCGTTGTCGCTTGCCTGCCGAACAGGCAGATGCCGAGGCCGGACAAGGCAGAGGGCAAAGCTATCCCCATCAAGGTTCGAGCGGACGGGAACCCGAAAAGCAGCACGAACGCGCCGTAGCTCGCCAGAACCTGCGCAGCCCACACCGCAACAATCACCGGCATCGTGCGCACGAGTGAAGTAGTGAATGGCCGAAGCAGCGCGAACACCCCGCCCCCCAGCCCGCCGACGATTGAGAATAGCGTGAGCGACCTTCCCATAAGCGACAGAATGCTGAAACCGCTGCGAACCGCGTATTCGAGACATGTCACGGCCACGGACACAGCCGCACCCACCACAAGTCCATATAGCACGCGATCCAGCACCTTGGTGTCGGCGCGGATCATGCGCGTGAGGATGAAACCGATAAGGGCGCCGGTCACCACACTCAGCAACCAGCTTATCCACTTGGGAATGGTGGCTTGTCTCACCACCATTAAGCGTGTGGTGCGATCCGGCTTGCCGTAGGCCCGGATGACGTCAGCTCGCGTGCTGTCTTGCGTAATGCCTTCGCGGGTGCCGAACTTGTCTGAGACCATAATGATGAACACTCGGCCCCCGCGCGCGCAGACAACTAGTCTCCGTCCCCCCGAGAGCTCGTAGTCGTATTCTGTTTCGCCGGAACCGTAGCGGCCGCGAAGTCGCATAACATCACGCGATCGTACGTTCTTCAGCGTGTCGAGCGCCTTCTCCGAGTCGCCGAACTCCACACCATAAGCGCCTTCGCCGAACACGATATCGTCCTCGCCAACGCTTGTCCCAACGGCTGTAGCGGGCGAGGACAGCCAGATCATATGCACTTTGTCGCTCGGCAGCCGGATTTCGAAATTCGCGTTCAGTCGCTTGTATTCGAGCAAGACTCCGTGCTCAGGCTCCGCCGCCTGCACACAGCAAGCCAGCGCACAAACCAGAACAGCCGTCACCAGCATATATCGAGCAACCATCTTATGCCTCCATTCCCTCAACCCTCAACTCCAAACACTCAACTCCCTACATCTCCACGCCGTTGATGATCAGCTTGAACTTGTAGCCGAAGAAATCGGCGGCGCGGCGACACATCAGCATTCGCGTGAGAAATATCTCGAAGTACTCCATCACCGACGCCGACTTCTCGTCAGTACTCAGCTCCAGGTTGATGCTCTTGTTGTCCGTATCGACGCGCAGAGTGGACTTCTGCACGGAGAAGTTGACGCGGTCGTGGATGTCGAAAGTGAGCGGGTTCTGGTTCTGCACGCGGGAGTGGTGGACGTCGGACTTGTCGGCGATGATCAGGGCGGCGGATATCGCGCTTACGGGAGCGCCGAGCTCCTCCTCGTGGTTGCCTATCGCGGCTATGACCTGCGCAGACTCGCTGACCGGCATGCCGATCTCGGTCAACAATGAAAACGCTAACAGAGCGGACGTGTCGGGGTGGCCGAGGCGGTTTACGGCATTGCCGATGTCGTGCAGGTAGCCCGATATGGCGGCGAGCTCGGCTTCGCGAGAGCCCTGGCCCATGCTGGCGACGATGCTGTGGGCGGTCTCGGCGACGATGCTGGCGTGCCGGAACCCGTGCTCCGTGTAGCCGAGCGCGTTCATCTGCGTGTTAGCAGCCTCTATGAAAGTCTTAACCTTCGGGTCGTGCCGAAC
>Ga0209226_10001322_pt1 | contig 11346 bp, 6 predicted proteins | sample BarGraNGADG00212_2_FD_184497 | JGI IMG/M metagenome (GOLD analysis project Ga0209226, IMG submission 184497) | Arctic peat soil microbial communities from Barrow, Alaska, USA - Barrow Graham LP Ref core NGADG0011-212 (SPAdes) (version 2) | ecosystem: Environmental > Terrestrial > Soil > Wetlands...
CTCCTGGATTGGACCGACTCCGGCTTGACGGAGGCTGTTTTGCACTCCCTGGAGCGCGAAGCGCGCCGCGCCGGCGCCATTTTTCTGAAGATCGACCCTGACGTCCGCCCGGATGAGCCGCTCGGGGAGGCGACGTTGGCTACCCTGCTCCGGCACGGGTGGCGCTCCTCAGCCGAGCAGATCCAGTTTCGCAATACGGTCATCAACGATCTGTCGCCGGACGAAGAGAGCCTGCTGGCCGCCATGAAACCCAAATGGCGCTACAACATCCGGTTGGCCGAGAAGCGCAGCGTTTGCGTGCGTGGCGGCAGCCCGGCCGATCTGCTGCTCTTTTATGCGATGTACGTCGAGACGGGCAGGCGCGATCACTTTCTGGTGCGCCCGTACTCTTACTATCAGCAGATATGGGAGCCCTTCCTGGCGCAGGGACTTGCTCACTTGCTCCTGGCCCAGGTAGACGGGGCGCCGGTCGCAGGCGTGATCCTTTTCCGGTTTGGCACGACGTCCTGGTATTTCTATGGCGCATCGACCGCCCAATCCCGTCCGCTCATGCCGAACTACGCCCTGCAATGGGCGGCCATGCGCTGGGCGAAGGCGGCAGGCTGTACCCGGTACAACTGGTGGGGCGCTCCCGACGTGTTGGACGAGAGCGATCCCATGTGGGGCGTCTACCGCTTCAAGGCCGGATTTGGCGGCGAGTTCGTACAAAGCATAGGGGCTTACGACTACCCAACTCAGCGGCTGCTATATTGGCTGTATTGCGTGGGCATGCCGCGTTTGCTGGAGGCAGGCCGGCGCCGGCATAGGGTGACTTCGCCGGCGCCCGAGGGCGGGGAAGAACAATCTGAGTAGGCGAGGTACCCTGCTCGTGAGTTGGGCGCGCCGCTGCATTAAATGGGAAGTGCCGCTGTTCGTTGTGCTGGCCTTGGCCACCACGGCCATGGCTGCCTTTTTTCTGATCGCCGAGGATGTCTGGGAGCGGCAAGCCATGCCGCTGGATACCCTTATTCTGAATTTTCTCTTCGGGATCCGTTCTCCAGCCTTGACCGTCCTGGCGAACGTGATTACCGCCGGCGGCTCGGTGCAATTCGTAGCCGTCGCCGTGGTGCTAGCGGTCGTGCTCGGCTGGAGGCAGCACCGGATTGACGTCTACGCGCTGCTGGCAACGGTGATCGGCGCGGCGGTTCTGAACCAGCTTCTGAAGTTGTTCTTTGCGCGCCCGCGCCCGATCTTGCATCCTGCGTTGGTGCATGCTCTTGGCTACAGCTTCCCGAGCGGGCACAGTATGGCTGCGCTGTCCTTTTATGGGATCCTGGGTTACCTGGCCGGCCGTCACCTTCGCCCTCCTCTGCGCTACCTGATCTACTTCAGCACTGCTTTGTGGATCCTCCTCGTCGGCTTGAGCCGCAACTACCTGGGCGTGCATTACCCCAGCGACGTGATAGGCGCGTATGCCGTGACTCTCCCCATTTTGATCGCGGTCATCTACGCCTATCGCTGCGCCACGTCTGATGTTCTTGTCGGCGAGCACAAGCCGGGCACCGTCCCGGTACCGGAGCATATCCCGGACCAGGCGCGCTGAGCAGGAGGCGCTCCGGCAGGCGGCGCTCCGGCAGGAGCGAATATCAAAGACACCAGGTTTCGTTTGGAAACCCGGTGTCCGCCCTATCTATTCACCCAATCCTCTGATCCCGGCCCTCTACCGCCCCAGTTCACGCGCGATGATGACGCGTTGAATCTGGCTCGTGCCTTCGTAAAGCTGGTAGATCTTGGCGTCGCGCATCAGCTTTTCGACCGGGTATTCGCGGCTGTAGCCATAGCCGCCGAAGACTTGCACCGCATCGGTGGTCACCTTCATCGCCGTGTCGGCAGCGAAGGCCTTGGCAAACGCGGAGTTCATCGTGTTCGATTCGCCGCAATCCACCAACCAGGCTGCCTTGTGGGTCAGCAGACGGGCGGCTTCGATCTGGATGGCCATATCGGCCAGCATGAAGCTGACACCCTGGTTCACGATGATCGGCTTGCCGAAGGCCTTGCGCTCTTTGGCATACTTGGTGGCCTCTTCCATCGCCCGCCGGGCGACGCCCACGGCCGCTGCAGCGACCGGGGGCCGGGAGCGATCGAAAACCTGCATGGCAATCAGGAAACCCTCGCCCTCGCGGCCCAGCATATTTTCAGCCGGAACATGCGCATCCTCGAAGACGATCTCGCCGGTCCAACTGGCGTGCTGGCCCATCTTAGGGATCGGCTTGCTTACGCTGACGCCGGGTGTGTTGCGTTCGACGACGAAGACGCTCATCCCTTTGTGGCGTCCCTGTGGATTGGTCTTGGTGAAGACACAGAAGAAGTTCGCGACCGGCGCGTTGGTGATCCAGGTCTTGGAGCCGTTCAGGATGTACTCGTCGCCTTTGCGGACTGCGGTGGTCGCGATGCCCGCCACGTCGGAGCCGGCCCCAGGCTCAGTCAGGGCATAGGCCGCCATCTCATTCTTCTCGGTCAGGCGGGGCAAGTAATACCGCTTCTGTTCCTTGCTGCCCGCCAGGAGAATCGGCCAGGCCGCTAGGCCGTTGAGCATGAGTGCGGTCTGAATTCCCGAGCAGCCCCAGGCCAGCTCCTCATTGATCAGGCATTCCTCCAGCACGTTAAGCCCCGGGCCGCCATACTCTTCGGGGATATTGGCCCCTACCAACCCTGCCTTCTGCGCCTTGCGCACAACGGGCCACGGATACTCGTCCGACTGATCGTAGTGCTCGGCCACCGGCAGAATGTCGTTCACCGCGAAATCCCGGGCCATGTCGCGGATCATTCGCTGCTCATCCGACAGTTCGAAGCTAAGCATGGGGACCTCCCTGTGCTGAATATGGTACGAGGCTCTGCCATCCCTAAAGCAACAAAAGTATAATAACACACTGCGTCATAAAGCTTCTGTAATCGCGGCGACCAGATCGCGGCGTCCAAATAAAAAGACCTGCCCGGTTCCCAAGACCGGGCAGGCATGCTACGCGAGGTGTGAGACATCTGGCTAGTGCAGTTGCAAATCACATACTCGGCACTGCAGCTTGTCATGCTGAGCGGGTTTACCACTTCAATCAGCGCCGCAGCGATGCACCAGCGAAGCATCTCGGCCTGGTCACACCGAACAGGTGCCCTGTTTCTGCACTAGGTTCTCGATCCCAGCCAGGCTTTCAATTACTAGTTCTTCCTGAAGACCACGTCGAACGAATTGTGCCCTATCGTGTTGCCGTTGTTGCCGTCGCACTTCTCGTCGGGCCAGTAGTTTCCGTTCGGGTCACGTACAGTGCCGATCGGCGGCGTGACATCGGAGTTGTCGGGGTTGGTACCGTCGGCCGTTGGATAGATCATATATTGGCCGTCTTTGTGCAAGTCAAACTCAATCCAACCCGGACCCTTCCGGCCACTCGGCTGAACATCGAAAAGGTCACCGAAGCCCGCCGCCCGGAAGACCAGCATGACGCCATCGACCGGATTCCCGGCGGCATCCACCACATGGATCTTGGCCACATGGTTCCAGCCGTTTTCGCAGCCCGACAGGTGCTCGAACTTGATCAGTTCGTATTTCTTGCTCGACTTCGCCGCCGTTGGGGTCGGTGCGGCTGCCGCGGCTGCGACCGCCGGTGTGGCTGCCGCGGCTGCGACCGCCGGTGCGGCTGCGACCGCCGGTGCGGCTGCGACCGCCGGTGCGGCTGCTTTCACAACGGGCCGTGGGGTCGGCGGGACCGGCGTTGCGGTCGGCGGAACTGCCGTAGCCGTCGGCAACGGCGTCGATGTCGGCGGAGGCGTATTGGTCGGCGTGTTGGTGGGCGTGAAAGTCGGCGACGGAATCGCGGTCACGGTCGGCCACGGGGTATAGGTGGCCGGGACCTCGGTTGGCAGGTCGGCCGCATAAGCTACCAGGGCGGACGAATTCAGCAAGTTGCTCTGCACGCTCCTGGCGCTCTGGTGACTGCCACTGCTCAACGCGGCGTACACCACGGCGACCAGCAGCCACAAGGCGAGCAGGAGCACGGCGGCAAAGCGGACCTTGGCGCCCGTGCTGCGTGCGGCGAACCACTCGGTGGCCGCGTTGGCAGCCTTGTTCAGCCCTACCAACGCTCCTGTGAGTACAAGGGCCGCAGCGGGTGCAGCCTCCGGGCGCGCGACGAGCGCGCGTGCCGGTTCTACAATGGCGACAGGCGCAGGCACAACGCGGGAGGCGACGGCAGTCGCCTGCTCGTCGCTATCACGCAGGCGGTGGCTCAGCACCCGGCTGAGGCTGAGCGCGATGCTCGGGTAACGCACTATCAGCGCTTCAAAATCATCGCTTGTCAGCGCCCAGAGGCTGGTCGGGCCGACGGCGAACGCGTCGGCTGAGTGAGGCTCATTGGTTAGCAGGGCCGTTTCGCCGAAAAAGTCGCCGGGTTCCAGCGAAGCGAGAACGTGCACGCCGCTGTCAGGCATGCGCGTCTGCACAGTGACCTGCCCTTGCTCGATCAGGTATAGCGCAGTCGGCGCCATGCCTCGCCGGTAGACGGCTTCGCCAGGCTTGTACTTCTCCTCGCGCAGGTGCTGCGCCACTTCCCGGATCTGCTCGTTAGTGAGACTGTCGAACAGGGGCATGTGGCGCAGGTAACGTTCGGCGAAGTGTTCCTCGTCAGTGCCCTTCTCTAAGGCCAGCTCGCTCAACAGGGCCGCACGGATGGCCGGGTAGCGCTGAGCCGCCCGTTCCACGTCCTCGAATGTCAGCACCCAGAGGTTGGTGGGGATCCGTGCCTGGGCTGCGATGCTGTACTGGGCGCCTGCCAGCAGGCCCTCTTCGCCGAAGTAGCCGCCGGCCGGGATGTGAATCATCGGCTGGTTGCGCTGGTTCAGCAGTTCGACCTGACCGCTTTCGACCAGGTACATGGCGTTGGCGGGAGTGTTCGCCTCGAAGATGCGTTTGCCGGCCGGGATAACTTCCCAGTTCAGCCGCCTGGCCAACTCATTCAGGGCGATCGCCGGCAGCGACTGGAATATAGGGGTTGCCTGGAGCAAAGCGGCGGCACGCAATTGGTCGGCCGTGCTGAGGCCCGCGCGCAGCGCGCTGCCGAGCAGCGTACGCAGGTCGGGATATAGTGCGCACAGCTTCTCCATATCGCCGACTGACAGTTCCCACAGCCAGCACGCGGCGAGGGAAGTAGCGCTCATCGAATGGGCGCGCCCGGCGAACAGGTTGGGCTCGCCGATCAGGTCGCCTGACTCGAATTCCAGGACGACCCTCTTCCCATCGCGCAAGGCCACCTGGCCCTGTTCGAGGAGATACAAGTTGGCAGGCGCCTGACCCGCGGTAAAGAGCGACTCTCCGGCGCCAACCGTGTACACGCACAGTCGATTGGCGATGGCTGCCAGGGTGTCTTCGGGCACGTTCTCGAAGCCGGGCAAGGGACGCAGGCGGTGCTCGATCATGTAGCGCAGCAAGGGCGCAGCGGTGGCGCCGGCGGCCTTGCTAAGCTCCATGCCGATCTGCAGATCCTGGCTCACCACATCCGCCAGGTCGTCGGCGCTGAGCACCCAGGCCTCAAGCGGGGTGGCTACCCTGGCCGTCGTGCTGTAGCTCTGGCCGAGCAGGAGCTCGCCGTCTCCCAGCAGGCTGCCCTGACTGACATTCGCCAGGATCGTCCGTTGTTCGCTGATCAGGCGCACCCAGCCGGACTTGATCAGGAAAGTTCTGGTGGCCGGTTCCCCGCAGCTATAGAGCAGCTCGCCTGCTCGCCGGGTCTCCAGTACCATGCGTTCCCCGATCAATGCCCGCTGCGCCTCGGTCAGGCCGCGAAACAGGGGCACATTCTCGAGCATGGATACATTCACAGTAGATTGCTCCTCGTCCAGGGATTTTTTGGCTCATCACGTCCCACTTACACTTGGCGCACTGCACGCTATCAAAAGAACTAACTGCGGATGACCGCTAGTAGGTACGCTGGAAAACGACTTCGTACACGTAGTGGCGCGCCGCAAACACGTTGTCGTGGTTTTGCGCGTGGAGTAAGCAAGTAGCATCGTCGTAAGGCCCGCAGGTGCAGTACCCAGCGGCCTTTAGCAGATCGAAATCCGGCCAATCGTTGCTCATCGAGCGCGTGACCTCGCTATTGCGGTTGCCGTCATCGCCCAGGATCTCCAATTGGCCACCACCGTTGGGACCGGTAACCCACTCGGCAGTCCCTGGCCCTTTGCCCTGAGCGCCCGTCACAAGCGTGGTCTTCGTCATCAGGTCGTGCACACGGACGTTATTCAGGCCATTGCCGCTAGCATCCTGTACAAGGACCGTGATGAGGTAGTTGCCGCCATGGCAGTTTTGCCCCTGTGTGATAGAACGCAGACCCACGCTCTTGACAATGTAGGCCACCGCTGGCTTGGGCGTAGCGGTAGGGGCGGGAGGTACGGTCGGCGCTGCCGTGGGCAGCGGGGGAGGGGTGGGGATATTCTGTGTGATGGCGACGGTGTCGATTGGGCCTAGCACGTTGACGATCGTGCCGGCAACCCACGCCTGTCCCGGGCCGTCCCATGCCAACTGCCACCAGTCGCCGCTGGCGTTACGCCCGATGATGTCCAACGCCTGTCCGGCCTTCAACTGGCCGACGGTCGGATAGGCCGTGCCCGGCCCGCTGCGCAGGTTGGCCGAGTTCTCTGCCACCACGTGCGCCTTGGCCGCCACCGTCGGCGCCGCTGCGCCTGTGGGCGTGACCGTGGCAGTCGGCGCGCGAGTTGGCGTGATAGGCGTGATAGCAGACGTTGGGACGGCCGTGGCCGGCGCCGCTGTACCCAGCGCCGCTGTACCCAGCGCCGCGGTCAGGTCGAGCGGGATGTCCGTCGGGGACGCGCTAGGAATTGGCGTGGGCTTCGGCGCCAGGTAGGCCTCCAGGAGAGGGCTCTGCGCGCCGAGCGCACCGGCCAGGTCGGCCAGTTGCCGGGTGTCCTGCTGAGGGCGATTGTCGCGCATGCTTTGTTCGGCCGTAATCACGAGCAACTGCGCCGGGTTGGCAAGCTTGAGCTTGGCCAGCTCGTTCTGCGCCCGGGCAAGGTCCCCGTCGCGCGCATAGTCGGCGGCAATCTGCCGGAGCTTGGCGTCTCTTTCGGCCAGCGCAAGTTTGGCGGTCGAGCGCCCACAACTGACGCTGGTGACAGCGATCACGAACAGTATTCCTAGCAGAACCAGCCTGTAAAGATGCGAGCCGTCTCCTGCCTGGTCCGCGCACGTAGCATGAAGATGAGTTTTATGCATTTATCTGTCGTAGCCGTAGGGGAAGGGTGGGGGCTCGCGCAGATTCTTCCTCTGCAGATGCCCCTTGCCCGGTCTTCAGCCTATGCTGAGACCGAGAGTCGAAAGCGATCGGCGCCGGCGTTGCTGCCAGAACAGAAGCCTGGCTTATGTCGTCTTTGGCCGGAAATTCAAATGCTGCTATACTCTGACCGTATGTTGCAGCCGCAGGTTGAAGATCCTGTCTGCGAAGTCAAACGCTGATCTTCAACCTGAGACCGTCAACCGGGTGAGAGTGCCGAAGGTGGGAGTCGAACCCACATGGGGCATCCCCCAACGGTGTTTGAGACCGTCGCGTCTACCATTCCGCCACTTCGGCAAGCGTGGGTGTGTTAGTACATTAGTGCCAACTCTCCCAACTTGGCAAGGTTCGAGTATACCTGAAGATGCGGTTAGCGTCAAATTCATTGGTTCTGCAGACCGGGTGAGCTGATAATGTCTGTTTCATGGACCCTGAGATCATTCTGGTGGCGGCTCTTGAGCTTTGCCGTCTCCGCACGCGATGACTGGGGCGCGCGCTCGACGCGCCCCAGTCCCCCACGCCGGCCTGAGTTCGACGAGCCGGCCCTGATTGCGGCGGCCCAGCGGGGGGACCTGCCTGCCTTCAACCAGCTTATTCTCCACTATCAGGGGCTGGCCTACAACGTGGCTTACCGTATCGTGACCGACGCGGACGTTGCGGCCGATGCCACGCAGGACGGGTTTGTCAAGGCGTTTTCGAGGATCGGCCAGTACCGGGGCGGTTCCTTCAAGGCCTGGTTGCTGCGCATCATAACGAACACCTGCTACGATGCCCTGCGCGCGCGCAAGCGGCGCCCGACCACGGCCTTGGAGACGGACGACGAGGACCCCGAGCACGACTCTACCTTATTAGATAGGACTGAGCGCCCCGATGAGTATGTGCTGCGCCAGGAGCTGGCCGGCACGATCCAGGCAGCCATCGGCCAATTGCCGCCCGACCAGCGCACAGTGTTGATCCTGTGCGACGTTGAGGGATTGGACTACCAGGAGATCGCCGAAGCGACCGGCGCCGCACTCGGCACGGTCAAATCCCGGTTGAGCCGGGCTCGCGCGCGTGTGCGGGATATTCTACTGTCACAAAAGGAACTTTTACCTGCTCAATATCGTTTAACAGGCGGTTAGGTCAACAGTCCACGGACTGGCGGGCCGGCAGGCCGGCAAATGGCCTGGCCGGCAGGCCCCCCGATAAGGCTGATCCTGAATAATATGATTGCGAGACAATGAAACTACCCTCCCGAAATGCGCAGGATGCACATGTGAATGTGGACCTGCTGTCGGGCTACCTGGATAACCAGGTAACACCCGAACAGCGGGCCTACATCGAGCGACATGTGCGCACTTGCGTGAGCTGCCAGCTCGAGTTGCAGAGTTTGCGCCAGACAGTGACCATGCTGCAAGCGCTGCCCCGCGTCCCGGTTCCGCGCGCATTCACGCTCTCCGAGGCGCAAGTCGGGCGCCGTGCGCGCGGCGCGCCGGCGCCCTGGTTTGGCGGTCTGGCACGCGTCGCGGGCGTGATGGCCGCTTTGGCCGTGATCGCTGTCAGCGTTGCCGTCCTGCGACAGTCTGCATTTGCACCCGCGGCCCAGGTGGCGCGCGCGCCTTTACCTGCCGCAGCACCCAGTGCCATCACCGAGGCCCCAGCGGCGACGACGGCGGCCGCGGCTGCAGCCGCCCCTGCCGCGCCCAGCGCGCCCCAGCTATCAGTGCAGGAATCGCCGAGCGCAGCGGCGCAGGCGAAACAAGCCCCTGCTCAGCCGCCGGCAACGCAGCGGGCCGGCCAGTCGGCTGGGGCCGGTGCACCCGCCCCGTCTCAGGGCGCGCGCTCGGCAGCCGCCAATCCCGCTGCCACGACGGCTTCCGGGCAGGAACGTGCGGCAGCCAGCGCCCCGCCGGCGCTACAGGCCCCGGCAATCGCCAATACCGAGGGGCCAACCGCATCGTTTGCCCCTACCGAAGCACCGTTGATGGCCCTGTCTCAGCCAGCGACCGCTGCCGCTTCGGCCGCCGCACCTTCGGCCGCTGCCGCTTCGGCCGCCGCACCTTCGGCCGCTGCCGCTTCGGCCGCCGCACCTTCGGCCGCTGCCGCCGCCGCTGCTCCGCGGGGATTGGGCGGCGGCAATGCCGGGAGCGCAGACAGCCGCATGGCCGCCGTGCCTCCTCCGCCCCCTGCGCCGATCAGCAGCACCTTGCCGGCCACGGCCGCCCTGGCCTACGCCGACGGTCAAGGTGTCTGGGCGTTGGATCGCTCCGGCGGGGCGCGCAACCTGGTCGATCAGCCAGGCGCCAACATGCCCGTTATCTCGCCTGATAAGTCGCGTGTGGGTTTCTGGGTGATGCAAGACGCTGATCCTGAGTTATGGGTTGTCGGCTGGGACGGCAGCGCTCCACGCCGTCTGCTGGCTCAGCAAGAATTGCCCAAGGAGGGCCTGGACTCGGCTTATGCTGCTCCGCAGTTCGTCTTGCACGATTTGCGTTGGGTCCCGGGCACACACGTGCTGGCTTTTCAGACGTACGCCTCGCCGGCCGGCTCGCAAACGGAAGGGCGCGACGAGCTGTGGAATCTGGACAGCGATAGCGGCGCCTTGCACCAGGTGCTGGACGTCGGCATGAATACGGCCCTGGCTTATTCTGTGGACGGCAAGCAGATTGCGCTCATGCAGCGTGGCACGACTGAGCAACCGGTAGGCAACCTGGCATTGTACCGAGCGGATGGCAGCGGCAAGCGCAAAGTGTTCGATTTGCCCGCCAACCCCAGCGGCGCCGGTTATGACACTCAGTTGTCATGGCTGCCCGACAGCTGCAGCCTGTGGGTGGGAGTGGCGAATCCCTCAGCGGATCTGCCCGGCCAGATCACCAGCGTGACCCTGTACCGCGTGCCGCTCAGCGGATCGCCCGTCAAGGCCGGGCAGGTGCAGGCGCCGGATGTCTATTGGTCACCCGACGGCAAGCATCTGCTCTATACCCGACCCGTCACGGAGACCTTTGAGAACCAGCAGCTCGTCCTGGCCAATGCCGATGGTTCGAACGCGAAGGTCTACCTGACGCTCAAGTTCGGGATGTTCGCCGGTTGGTTGCCGGATAGCACGCATTTCCTTTATCAGAGCGACGGCAACACCTTCGTCGGCGCGTCAGGACGGCAGCCTCAGCCGCTCAGCGGGCTGATGAACCCGATGGCCGCGCGCTGGGTCGCGCCAGGACAACTCGTGTACCTGCTCGATGAACCCGACTCGAGCGTGTTGGTCTGGCAGCCCCTGGACGGGCCCGCAGCCAGCCTGAGCACCCTCCCTGCCGGGGTGACGTTCGACGCTCTGCCGGCAAAGTAAACTGCAGGACCGGCCATTGACGAGAAACCAGGTTCTGGCGAGATGCACTCTCGCCAGAACCTGGTTTCTCGTCGTTGAGAGCCTGGTTTCTTTCGTTCTTGACATCTAAACTATAATTGCTGCATGCCTGAACTACCCGAAGTCGAAACTACCGCCAGTGACCTGCGCCCGCAGTTGGTCGGAGCGCAGATCACGGGCGTTCACGTTCTCTGGCCCCGCACCATCGCCGCACCGGATCTGCCGCTGTTTGCCGCGTTGATCGCCGGCCAGACCGTCGCCAGCGTGGGGCGGCGTGGTAAGTTCCTCATCCTGGGCCTGGAATCCGGCGACTCTCTGCTCGTCCACCTGCGCATGACGGGCGGCCTGTTCGTCGAGAGCTGCGCTACTCCTGCGCCCGAGCACCGTTACACGCGTGCCTGGTTCGACCTGGCCGACGACCGGCGCCTGGTATTCAGCGACCTGCGCAAGTTCGGCCGTATCTGGCTCGTCGAGAGCGCCGGCGAAGTGCTGGGTGGGTTGGGGCCGGAACCCCTCAGCCCGGAGTTCACACCCCAGGTTCTGGCGGAAGGATTGCGGCGGCGGCGAGTGGCCATCAAGCCTTTGCTACTTAACCAGGCCGTGGTGGCCGGCCTGGGCAATATCTACGCCGATGAAGCGTTGTTTCTGGCCGGCATCCATCCTTTGCGACCGGCAGCCGAACTGACGGACGAG
>Ga0209226_10001323_pt1 | contig 11344 bp, 10 predicted proteins | sample BarGraNGADG00212_2_FD_184497 | JGI IMG/M metagenome (GOLD analysis project Ga0209226, IMG submission 184497) | Arctic peat soil microbial communities from Barrow, Alaska, USA - Barrow Graham LP Ref core NGADG0011-212 (SPAdes) (version 2) | ecosystem: Environmental > Terrestrial > Soil >...
AAAAGATACGATCAAGCCCGAAAAAAGCGCCCTCCAGACGCCGCCGCTAAAGTAAGATTTTTAGATGGCAAGATGATACCCGCTACAGTAAGGTTTTTAGATGGCTTGACAGGTCAAGTCCAGCTGGATCGTTGCCGAACACACTATCGGCGGACCTCATCGATTCATGGTTGAATATCGACTGACGTGGAAATACGACAGGCTGGACAACTAGGAGTACCGCAATGCGAATTGGGGAGGGCGGGTTGGACAACGTCGAGCAAAGGTCCTATACAGAGACTGGCATATATGAGAAGAATTCCGATATGGAAGCGTCTGGATGATGTTTGACGTTTCCGATTTGGAAGCGTCAATTTACCCATATGGCTGCCTGTAGAAACGATCGCCCCAACGATAGCTTTATTAGACATCTGACGCTTCCAATTTGGACGTGTGGCGCTTCCGATTCGGAAGCAAGATTCTACTTTCGACGCGGACTGACCAGGGCCATAATTGAAACGATCAGGAGAACTGCAGTCCAGCCAGTTGACATGGGAGCGGATGTCGTTATGAAGAGGGGGCCAAGGGGACGGGGAGACTCCCCAAACGAAGGAGGGAGCCCGTGATCCCCTTTCTTCTTGAAGTCCGCCATACATCAAGCCCAGCGGTCATACTTGGGAACCCGACTGCCATGTCGACTTTTGCGCCGGATCGACCCATTTAAAAAGCCAAAATGACGAAAGCTAAGGCGATCCGTAAACACTGCCTGGACTGTACGGAGGGTAGCTCGAAGGATGTTGCCTTCTGCACTGATCCCAAATGTGCCTTATGGGAGCATCGGCTAGGAACGGACCTTCGAAGCAATAAGGGAATCGTGATTATGGCGAATAATTGCCGGAAGTACCCGAAAGACTTTGCGGAACTGGATGGGTATGGAGTTGATTCTGCGCTATACTTGCCTCGGACTTCGCGTAGAATCGGTCCGATAATCCCAAACAAGGGCATTCAAGCCATTAAATCGCGTCGAAAGGAGCTGAACCTAAGGGGGGGTAGGGGGAACCCTCTGGCCCTTCCTGAGCAAAAACCATCACAAAAATATAGGGAAGGAATGATCGATGGCGACATCGAATTACATGAAAAGTTGATTGACACCAAACGAGAACCCACCCCGATTGCCTGCAGGGTCGTGCACTACGGTTATCCCGTTGCCGCCCTTTTCGGGCTCCGGGCCTCCCCATGTCCATAAACCTGACATAGCGAAGAGAGCTTACGATGGTTTGCTTCCTCACGCAATTTCTGGATTTTACTGTACGCGTGCCTTGATCGTTACATTTCTTTTATAGTAAAGAAAATCATTCTAAATTCGGGACTGTGATTCACCGTTCTAAAAAAAGCTATCCCAGTTTTAAATCCTATTTCTATTCGGTCTCCGACGCCTCAGAGATATATCGAGATCGCGCCTAAAGCGCCGCTGATGCCGCCACGATCCCCTTAGTAAGTATACTGCCAAGCCGCCCAATGATATTAGTGCAAAAAGTATAAAGATACGAATCGGAAAAGAGATTTGGAGCTCTTGCCATGGCACGCTTAAAAAACTGAATATAAGGGCTGGAACCCCAATCATAAATGTTAAAAGATCTATTTTCCTTTGCATTTGTTCCGCGCGATCAAAACTGACTCTTTCATACATCCGTTGGACTTCATCGCTGAGTTCATTATGTAGTTGAGGGATTTGAAAGATTTCCTGGCACTTTCGATAGCAACGGTGGTGATGCTCGCGTTGCATAACTTGAGCAAAATATATACGAGCGTCAAATTCTAACAATTCTTCATAAACGCGCTCAAAAACGCATGCCTTATCCCCCTTGGCTGTATTGAGCCATCTCTCAGCAACTTGTTCTTGAATATTTGCTAATGTGAAGCGTTGGTTTGTGCAGATAAGAAAAAGCAAAAAATATTGTTTCCTGATATGGTCAGGAAGGGTAGTGTTATTAAATTCATTCCTGGGCGCATTGAATGACACGAATCCGGCCCCATCAAGCGTGAAAAAAAACCATTGGCGGGAAGCATAGGCAAGCAAACTCGAATGATCATTTTTAAGATCTTCCTCGCACGGATTATTCGATTGATTGCTATGGTAAAGGCTTCTGGCTTTGAACAGATACATAGCCTGCTCACCTAAATCCTCAGACGCCCCTTCAATCATTAGGCACACAAATGGAATCAATTGGTCAGGGATAAACACGTCATGCCACCAGTTTTTATCTCTATTGTTTTGGACTGATGATAGCAGTATTTTAATTAATTGATCCAAATATATTTTTTGATTTGAATATTCTGACAGGCCCGAAATAGCGGAAGGAACGAAAGGGGACCATTCATCTTTTCCGGTCTTTTTGCGTGCGGTAAGATAAGGGGCCCTTTTCCCAACAAAAAACCGGAAACGGTGGATAAAATCAAGCCATAAATCTGGATCATCAGAATGCGGCCTTACTTCTATCGTTAAAAATCCAGTTCCCAAACGAAATAGAACCAACTCCACCGAAATCCATTCGATCTTAATGATTTCATCCTTAGAAAGATGGACCTCCCATTCGGCCTGTGCGCCCATTCCCCAGTTTATTGATTTTAGGGCGGGATCTTGAATCATCCAAAGATGTGCCGTGGCTTCTCGACAATCGCTATCTTTTCTATTGCCTCCATTAAGAAATCTAGCGACATGAGGCAATAAATCCTCTTCTGGAAAGTTCGAGTGAACCCAAATATAATGAGGATTATTTTCATCGCCCCAATATGCCCTGTTCGTCAATTCAACCAAATTCTCGAACCTAGTGGGATCAAATACGAACGGGTATACAAACCTAACAAATGAAGCCTTTGTCGCAGAACCCATATGAAGCCCTCCGTCTAATACCTTGTATATATTATAAATATATTGAGCACAACTTAATGTCAACAGATTGTTAACGTGCCCGAATCTATTTTTTTTGACTTATGGAATGACTCGATAAAACGTGCCTCAGCAGTTTCTTGAATAAGTTAAAGAAATTGTTATACATTAGATGCAAGCGGATTCATAAACGGAGGGAAATAATGGAAAACTTCAATCAAACGATACTTCATGAATATCCACACCCAATTGCAAAGTGCTATGAAAACGTCATGGGTGCGAGAGACGCAGTAGAACGATGGGAAAAAATTCGTCAGCTCTATGAGGCCACACTCAAATACTGTTCCTGTTTTGCGATTGCTGAATATCTGCAGACTGAAAAGGAAGACCAAAGAATAAATACTGCCCTCAGCTATTTAAGCAAGCCTACAATGGGACATTGGTTTAACCTTTTCCGTCTTTGCTCCGGCTACTGCCGCAACCAAGGCAAATCCCTTTTCCCCGAATCCGCATTTGATAAAATAAAGGATCGGCCTGATCTGATTGCAGGCTTCAATAAGATCAAAACCTTCCTTGAACCAGGGAAACATTTCCAATCCGAGGCTGTGAGTCTCTTAGCCTACTTAGAGCTCTGGGTCACTTATAGAAACAGAACTAGCGGCCATGGCGCGCCACAGCGTGCTCACATCGAAGAGCTAAACTCATTTCTCGAAAAAGCCTTTATAGATGTGCTGCTCAATTTAAGTATCCTCAAACAAGCCACCTTGGTATTCTTGTCAGATATAAGAGCCGAAAGGCAAAGCTTCGTTCATTTGCTCTATCGGCTAATGGGAACAAGCAAGATCGCCATTAGGGATTATATAACTTCAAAAGAAGATGCCCTCTTGGGACTCGATAAGTGCCTATTGATTTGTTCCCCGGAGAACGAAAAACCAGTTCTTTCCGTCCATCCTCTAATGATATTTTCGAACGATGATGTCTATTTATTGCATAGTAGTGATCTAAAACATAATGTTGAATACATTTGTCATCATAGTGGTGCATTTTATTCTGCCGATAGAATTTATGAAGATTTTAAGGAAAAGCTCGGGGCATTTTTCCCCGGCTACGCAGCTGAGACCGGGATCGACAGTGAAGGTATATATTCAAACGCCGTAAGGATGTCACTCCTTGATGGAATAATAGAAGAAGAAGAAAAGAGCTCGCTTGATGCCATGCGTCACCAATTGGGCCTTTCGGATGAGCGCGCCAAAGAACTAGAGGAGACTGTCTTCAGCAAATTAGGTATTCTCGCGGATTCAGCAATTGAACCTAAAACCAACCCGCAAGCTCCGATAATAATTCCCTATGAGCAAACATCAAGGGAAATCGGAATAAACAAACATGAGTTTTCGCGAATCCTATTTTATCCATATGCCTCCGTGAGATTGGGATTCTGGGCGGAGTTAGTAAGTCGATTAGCATCACAAGCATTTAAAAATAATATGGCTTTTTCAATGGTGGCGCCGGATCCATCCGCAGACTACGATTCATCAGCGATGATTGCCCTTCTGGCGAGCGCCGATGATATTATGAACATGTATCAACCTGATCTGGTAATTATGGTGCCCTCCTTTTCGCAATCTTTTATGGAGTTGTTTCATAAAAAGTTCCAAAAGATCTCGTGTTCTCTCATGACTGTAGATACGGAATTCTACGAATATGATTACTTTAAAGAGCACGGATTACCTGTTCCACCGGTAGTTCAAATAGATAACTATGAAGGTGGAAGGCTAGCAGCTGGTATATTAATGCGCAGCTTAATTAAGGAAGGCGCAGATATGAAGTTGCTTGTGATGCCCGGGATCGAGGATGCCCCGCATTCAAAGGCAAGAATCCAGGGATTTGAAGATGCAATCAGATATAAACATCCGGATGCGAGGATTAGGATGCTGCCTTCCGCGAATTTTCAACGAGAAAAAGCACGCCAAATTATGGATAATTATTGTGAGGATATCGATATTGCTAAATATCAAGGCATATTTTGTTGTAACGATGAGATGGCTCTCGGGGTGTACGCCAGTCTTAATCATAAGTTCGATAATAATTTGAATTTTGGCATCGTAGGATTCAACAATACCCTTGAAATGCAGCATTCCGTATTGATGGATAAAAGGGGTTGGCTAAAAGGGACAATTAGTCAAAATTTTCCTGAATATATTTCTGCGATTATACAAGTCGCAAAAAAACTACTGCGAGGTTCACCCGTTGAACAAAAATATTTGATCAAGCCAATTGAGATTCACAAATAGCAATCTAGAGAGAAATGTTCGATAACTGTGTCATGTCAAGTTGAGATTGGGCAGTCTCAATATCGATGGCCACGTGATACGGCCGTGATTCTAGTCCACCCCCTCCCCGATCCTTTCGGTCAACTCGGCGGGCTAGGAACAATTATGAGGTTAATTCTTTCTTTTGCCGCAGAATTGGTAAATGGCAATGGCAAAATAGAAAACTAATAGATTTATTCCACCAAGAGCAGGCGGATATCCATCACGTTCGTTCCGGTCGGACCGGTGTGGATCAGCCCGCCCGCCCGTTGAAAGAAATTGTACGAATCGTTGCTGGAAAGGAAGGCCGCCGTATCCAATTCGAGCCTGAGGGAGGCCCGATAGATTTCGGGCGAGGCCCATGCTCCGGCGGCGTCGGTATTTCCGTCGATGCCGTCCGTCCCGAGGCTCGCGACGAACCAGGCCGGCCCGCTGGAAATGCCGTTTTCGCCGCCCTCAACCTTTGTTCCGGGCCGACTCGCGGCTAGGACAGCATTTCGAACACCCGCCTGGCGGACATTGTTCATTATGCCCAGTCGTTCGAGCTCGGCAAGAAATCCCAGGACGAATTCCTGGTTCCGGCCGCCCATCCCGCATCCCGTCACCCGGACCGTCAATTCGCCACCCCCGAGCCAGCACATCGATCTTCCCTTCCCTGCTTCGCCGCGTTTCCGGACAAGATCCACGAGCCGCCCCGCATACCTCTTCGCGACATCCTTGGCCTCGCCCTGTTCTTCCGACATCAGAATGGAAACCAGAAAACCCAGGTCCTGGGCTTGCCGGCGGGCGGCGTCGAGCGCCAAAGCGTTGTTCCCGATAAGATACGCGGACGTTTTTTCGAAAACACTATCGCCTTTCTTTAGCGTCTCTTCGGTCCGTCCGGCCAGGCCATCCTCAACGAGCACTTTAGCCGTTCGGGGCGCACGGTCCCAAAGATCATATGACCTGAGAACACGGCGCGCATCCTCGAACGTCGAGGAATCCCAGTGGGCCGGACCCGAGGCGATGGAACCAGGATCATCCCCGACGACATCGGAGATCATAAGAACCGCGACCGCGGCAGGGAATGCGGCTTTCGCCAGGAGTCCTCCCTTGACGGCCGAAAGATGCTTGCGGACGACGTTGAGCTCGCCGATATCAGCGCCCCGAAGCATGAGATCCCCGGTCAGCCGCCTTTTTTCATCCAACGAAACCGGCGGCCGCGGCAGAGCGACCTGCGCCGAGCCGCCGCCGGACAGAAGAATCACGACCAGGTCATTCCCGCCGGCTCTGCGGGCAAGATCGAGCGCGGCCCGCGCAGCCCGGGAGCTTCTCTCATCGGGCAATGGATGCGGGGCTCCGAGAATCGTCATCCGTGACAGCGAGAGGGCCTGCCCGGGGAGAGAGACGACGAGGCCCGCCTTCACCCGATCTCCGAGAATGTCCAGGAAGGCGCCGGACATGGCCGGCGCCGCCTTGCCGAAAGCGATCAAATAGAGATTCTCGAAAACGGCGAGATCGTAGACGTTCGAGTTCGTATAGGCTGAGGGATGTTCGGATAAGGACGGGCGTATCGGCATGATGTTTTGGATTTCGAGTCGCTCCCCGTCAAGGTGGACAGAGCGGCGGATCAAATCCCCTGGCGCAACAGCGGACAGGGCGGCCTGCCAGATCTTCTCGGCCGCGGCCGCAAGAGTCGGAGGAATCGGAGCGGGCATCGCCCCTTATGATAACAAACTCGGGGACTTGAATAAAATCTGGTACAATACAGAGGATCCCGATGGTTCAAGATCGTTAAATCAGGAAAATGTACATGCTGAAGACAAGAGAAGAGACGCTGGAGGTGGCGGCGATGTTTTCTTCCGTCCCGATGCCTGGAAGATCCAATCGGAACGGAGCATCTCCAGCGGTCATCAGCCCGGTGAACCATTCAATTTCGTTCCGCCAATCTCGAACCGCTTCCCGTAATTCCGGTCAGCCTGGGATTCCAGCGAGGGGTAATATAATAAATTTGGTTTGGTCAGTATGCAGAATTGTTTATTCAGCAATCGGGGGATCGGCCCATCTTCAAGATACAAGGAGCCTTTATCATGTCCACTCTCGCTCAAACAATCAAAGATGAGATTCGGCGAATCTCCCGCCGGGAAATCGGCCTGGCGCTTTCGAAATTCCGCCGGGACCACATTGTTCTGAAGAAGAGACTCGCGGAGCAAAAAAACAAAATCTCCGCAATTGAGAAAGATAACAAGGAACTTTCAAAAAAGCAGGCCGCGTTTGGTCAAAATCAGCGGGTCAAAGCCCATTCGGAACCGGAAGCCGAACACGTCGCGGTCTATGCCAGGGGGATCAAGAGCCTCCGTCGGCGGCTCGGTCTCTCCCAGCTCGACCTAGCCACGCTCGTCGGTATGAACAGGATCAGCATCTCACATTGGGAGAAGAAATCCGGGAAGCTGACAATCATAAAGCCTGAAGTGAAAAAAATGCTGACGGAGCTGAAGGGTATGAAAAAGGCAGAGGTTAAGGCGAGGTTGGGGACGCCGAAAAGGCCAGGAAAGATAGCCCGTAAGGACTGACCGGCTCCCGCAAAAAAGCGCAGTCCTGTCTTAATCTTCCCGCAAGGTCGGCTACTTGAAAACCTGGGGCGAAGTGAAGAGGCGGGGAAAGCCGTGTCATCGTCATCTTTCTTGGTGAAGGGGATGCCAAGTTAGGCAAAATATTGCTTCATGATGAAAGACGAAGGAAGGAATACATAATTCTCATGGGCCGGATAAAGTATCGGAAAGCCATCGGACAGACGCCGAAGCGGGGCCGTCCGCCGGCGGGGCCAGCGCTATCGAGGGCGGACCTGGTTAAGCTTTACGTCAAGGAAAGACGATCCGTCAGGGACGTAGCCGCGGCGCTGGGCTGTACAAAGGACGCGGTCTATCGGGCGCTGGTCGCCGGGCTGGACCTTTCGACCTTCGGGACCGAAGAAGACATCGCCAATGTCATCCAAGGAACGTCTGAGGGGCTGACGCCGGGCCGTATCCATCGCCTATGGCCGTATATATCGCGCTAGGTTGACCGCTCCGGGCCGAAGCGGGAGAACGAAGCTGAACATGAACCAAGACGGGGCCGGAGCCGCAAAAACCACGCCTGGGATAGCGTCGACAGAAGCCGACGCCCAACGCGCCCTCGGCGTCGCCAGCCCCAGCCCCCTACCCCTCCTCCCCGAGTTTTCGGCGTCGACGATAGCCCGGCTCCGTCCCCAGGGGAAGACCTACCCCCAAAACCCCCCAAAAGGCCAGCGTGGGCTCCAAAACTTCAAGGGCGGCCCGGACGTCTTCAAGCGGACCCTCCAGGCCCGGAGGATGCGCCGGACCCGGATCAAGCAAGGCCAGGCCCGGCTCGCCGCCGGCCATACCCCGACGAAGTCGACGCTGGACCGGATCCGGGCCCTAATCTCCAAGGTCCAGGTTTACAAGGCGAAGGGACCCGACGGGGTTGACCCCAGGACCCTGACCCACCACCAGGCCGACGCGATCCTGGTCTATTTCACGGCACGGCAACCGGACGTAACCTGCGGGGCAATAGCGGACCTCCTCGACCGGAGCGTCAAGGAAATCAGGCGGAGGCGGGCCCGGATCATCCGGGAGGACGCCGCGGTCATGATCCCGGACCTGAACACACAAAACGCTTTCGCGGACCTGGTTTTCGTAAAGCAGACGGCCCAGGAAATGGCCCTGGCCGCCCATGATTATGAAACCTATTGGGACATCGAGCGGGAATATAGGGAGGAACTGGTCAATTTGGGATTCATCCCACAAGCCCCGAAGCGGATCGACACCCGGGATCTCCGGATGACCCTGACGGAACAGATGGCGGAGTTTATGCATGAATTCGGTACCCCAAACCCAAAGGAACTCATCGCTCGGCTTCGAGCCCAGAGAAGCCTGCCGGCCGCCGGGCCGGCCCCCCAGCAGCCGTCGGACGCTCCTGGGCGGTCCAGCCCCACGGAACGCAAGCGAACGGTCGGAACCTAGCAGAGGCCAGGTACCTCCCGAGGGCCCCCAGCTCCCGGCCTACCCCCCAAACGGCACCAGGGATGGCGAGCTTTTACGGGCGGGCTAAGGCGGAACCGGGGCAGCCTCCTAGGAACAGCCCGGCTCAGTCACCACCCTAGCTTGCGGGCGGGCCTTCGATGAAGTAGAGGCGGGGGAATTTAATTCGCCGGGCTGATGAGGTCCGGGCTGGACTTGACCGCCTAGAGTAAGTTGCTAATCAGCTGCAAGGCGAAACCAGCAATCAGCAATCCGATTCCAAGCCTAGTAATACGATCAAAGCATTTCGCCTTCTCGATCTCGGCTTCGTCAGTCCCCTCCAAGAGCAATGCGCTGCTGCCCGTTCGACTGATCTTTTCAGGCAGACCAAATCGAAAGATGAGTAGCGCGCCAAGGATGTCTAAGATTAGACCGATCGAATTCACGAGTTTCGAGAGAGGGATCGTCAGACCAAATACCATGATCGTCATATAGTCTTAATATGTTTGAGTTTCGATATTGTCAAGAGGCTGGGAAGGCCCGGAGCCCGGACGGGACGGCGGCCTTAAATAGATCGAACGGCGGGCGCGGTGGTAGAACCGACCCGGGACGGCCGCAGCCTTGGGCAAATAATCCGTTTTTGGCCCCTAGCCGGTGCGCGGCGGGGCCGGACAGGCAGGGAAGACACCCACACCACCAGGCGCCCCCTCGAGGCCTCCCCGCCGGTCCCCTTCGAAGGCAAGCCCCAGGCGTCCTGAGCAAAAAAACGCCACAACAATGTGGAGAAGGAATCATCGATGGTGACACCGAATACATGAAGAGTTGATTGACGCTAAGCGTTTTCTCGTTGGGCTAGTACCCAGTTGAGCAGCGAGGTTTCGACTGGCTGTGTCTCGTCTGTTCCAACTGGTTGTTACGAGCCCACATGATATCTCTAGTGGCCCGCGAGGATCGCAGTGACGTGCTTCCGAAGGCCCTCTTCAACACGACTCTTGCCCCCTATCGAGTCTTCATAGAAGAGGACTCGGAAGGGTGCTACGTCGAAGGGGAGCGCCGTGCCCTTCTTTGCGAGGAGGATGATCGGCTTCTGCATTGCTAGCGCATAGCCGACCTCAAAGTAAACATTAGGGTTCCGAGGCGTGACATCTGCGATCACTAATTGCGCCCGAGCAATCTGCTTGGCAATGTCGCCGATGATTAGGCCAGGACCATACATCTCATCAGCCCGGAGGACCTCTACCTGGTACTCACCACAAATTCCTTTGATTACTTCGGAGTAGAGCTCGTCAAAAGATGCGCCGAACTCCATGACCACAAAGGCGCGGGGCTTCTCGCTTTGGACCGTGAAATTGCGGACATAGATGTTGGCCCGAGAAGCGCACCAGACTCCGGCCTGACGTCTTTGTGGAAGAGGCTCCGGTAGAAGTGCGGAGGCTACCTCTACGCCATCGATCCACAGGTCGATCCTGGAGCCAAGGACCACCGCCTCCAAATGGTAGGAACGGTTAGGCTGGAGCGTCTCACGACTGCCGCCAACATAGTATGTGCGCCAACTCGCCTGCTGCTCTTGGGTTCCGGGCGTCCATCCGTGGATCTCGAACATCGACCCAAGCGCACCGCCAATGCCGGCGGAGATCTCTGAACGGGAGCTGACGTCGTAGGCCAATAGCAGTTCACATGCCGCTTGGCTGTCCACCGTGGAGAAGATGACGTCTGCAGATACTCGACCATCTGAAAGAATCTGATCGCAAATGGCCGCGCCGAAGAGCGGAAAGGACGTTGGGACGATCAAAGGTGTTTCAATCGCTCCCGCCGGAGCAGCAGAGGGTGTAACTGCGGGCATATCACGGCCGATAAAGGTAAGGTCGGCAGTCGCTTCGAACTGGCCATACAAAGTCACCCAATTCATTGATCCCCTCCTGCTAGGTCAATCACGAGGTGCGCATAATAGGGAATTAACGAATTCCCCCTCCCGGCGTTGAATCTCCACGCTTAACTATGTAGATACTGTATCGCCGGCCGCAGCCGGCTGTCAAGAACTCGAATCGCGCCATCTATAATCTTACTGAAAGGGCATATGTCTTGCCATTTAAAAATCTTATGATCGCTGGACGCGATCAAGGAGCTCTATTTACTCTGATCTTCTTTGGGAAGGAGGTCAGAGCATG
>Ga0209226_10001324_pt1 | contig 11344 bp, 12 predicted proteins | sample BarGraNGADG00212_2_FD_184497 | JGI IMG/M metagenome (GOLD analysis project Ga0209226, IMG submission 184497) | Arctic peat soil microbial communities from Barrow, Alaska, USA - Barrow Graham LP Ref core NGADG0011-212 (SPAdes) (version 2) | ecosystem: Environmental > Terrestrial > Soil >...
CAGCGGCCGCACGTTGCCGCACGAGTGGAAGAACAACTTTGCGTCGGGGGCCAACGCGTGGATGCGGCCGAACAGGGTCGCCAGGCGCGGCTTCATGATTTTGCGGAACATGCGCGGCGAGATGAGTTGTGACACCTGCGTCCCGTAATCGTCCGCTTCGGAGATCACGTCGACCACGTCTCGCAACTGCGGCAGTGCCATTTCCCAGAATGCCAGTTTGAGCTCCACCATCTTGTCGAGCAGCGCGCGGGCCAGCGCCTCGTCGGAAGCCAGGTCCATCATGAGCGCCGCCATGCCGCGCACGCGCTGCGCCATCTCGAAGATGCCTGCCAGCACGCCCTTGATCATCACTGCACGGCCTTGAACCCGGTAGGTGGCAGCCAGGTCGTGGAGTCCGGTGATGCGGCGGCGGCTGCCCGTGTCCGGCCAGGGGTACCTGGCGACATCGTCCACCGTAATGGCGCCATCCAGGGGGTGGCGGACCGCGGTAAAGTAGAGACCGTCTGGGTAGGGGCGGTGCTGGATAATGCCCCACTCATCGACAAACGCCTCGACCTCTTCGCCTTCGCCCTTGGGCTCCCGGTGAATGCGCGTCTCGACCGCATCGTTGTGGCTGTTCAGCGGAAACAGCCCCCGCACATCCACCCCGAGCCGGTCCAGCAGATCATCGTCCGGCAGCGCCAGCCCTTGGACGTCGTCGCAGAGCGTCGGCGTGACCAACGGCAACCCCAGCCGGTCGCGCAGCGCACGATACGCCACGGTGTGGATACCCGTCACCTGCGTGCTGCCCATGTCGAACGGCACGCGGTCCGGTTCGCGATGATTGAGTGTCGTGAGCAGCCGCTCTCGTGAGTTCATGATCTCAATACCCCAGGCGTTTGTCTACCACGTTGCACAGCGGTTGGCCCGCGCGGTAGCGGCGCAGATTGTCCAGCAAAACCTCGAATGCCCCCGTAGTGGATGCGGCCTCCCGCACCCGGTCGAGCTGTGCATCGGACAGCACACCCGGCTTGAACCCGATCAGGATCTTGGGCATGGTGACTCTCGCTCGCCGCTCAGGCCGTCCATTCCAGGCTCGCCGCCGATTCCTCATCCAGGTACAGATGCGCGTGGGGCGTCTGCCGCAAGATCGAACCTGGACAGTCTTCGGTGACGGGGCCCAGCAACGACTTTGCGACGGCTTCCGCCTTGCGCGCCTCGGGCACGATCGCCAACACCCTTTTCGCCGCGAGCAGCGCCGGAATCGTCAGGGTGATGGCGTGGGTCGGCACCTCCGCCAAGCTGCCGAAGTGGCCTTCGCCCACCTGCTGCCGCCGGGAACGCTCGTCCAGTTGGACGACCTTGACCCAGACGGGATCCTGGAAAAACGCGAACGGCGGGTCGTTGAACGCCAGGTGGCCGTTCTCGCCGACGCCCAGCGCACAGAGGTCGGCCGGGTGGGCGCGCAGCAGCGCCTCATACTCCCGGCACGCGGCCGCCGTATCCGCCGCAGCGCCGGGCACGGGGAAGAAGGCACGCACTCTGACGTAATCCAGCAGGTGCCGGTGCAGGAAGGCCGGGAAGCTGGCGGAGTGGCCGGACGGCAGGTTGACATATTCGTCCATGTGGAAGACGTTGACGCACTCCCACGGCAGGCCGGCCATGGCGCGCAACGCGGCCAGGAAGGTGAGCTGTGAGTTGCCGGTGGCGACGATGATGTTGGCCACGCCGCGCTCGCTCACGGCAGCCCGGATGACCTCGGCGGCTTCGGCCGCGGCCGCGGTGCCCAGGGCTTCGTTGGAAGCGTAGACACTCACCGGGAGCTGATCGATTTGGGTTGTGTGGAGCGGTTGGGTTGACATGGGACTCCTATTGCGTACTACGTGCTGCGTATTGCGTATTGCGTATTGCGTGCTGCGCACTACCGCGGCGCCTTACCATCCTTGATTCGCTGATTCGCTGATTCGCCGATTCGCCATTTGCCATTCGCTGATTCGCTATACCCACTCTCCGGCCAGCATCACACGCTGCGCGACGAACGCCTCATCGAACACCACCAGGTCGGCGCGCTTGCCCGGTTCCAGGGAGCCGATCTCCGCCGCAACGCCGATGATGCGCGCCGGTGTGAGGGTGACCATGCGCACGGCCTCCATCACCGGGATGCCGACGACGTTGAGCAGCACGGGCAGCATCTGAGGCAGCAGGGTCGTGCTTCCCGCAAAGCTCGAGCGGTCGAGCATCATTCCCACGCCGTCGCGCACGTCGTACGACATGCCCCCCATGGTGTACACGCTGCCCTCCGGCAGCCCGGCCCCGCTCAGCGCATCGGAGACGACGCACAGCCGGTCGGGCCCCAGGCACTTGTAGGCCAGCCGCATGAGAGTCTCCGGCAGGTGCCGGTTGTCGGCGATCATCTCCGCGGTCAGCCCGTCGAAGGCTAGGGCCGCTTCGATCACGCCCGGCTTGCGCCACGGTCCCTCGCGCACCACCGTGGACATGGCGCTCCACAAGTGGGTCACGTGGCGCAACCCTGCACGCATCGCGGCGAGCACGTGGCTGTCGTGCGCCATGGTGTGGCCCGCCGACGGAACGATGCCGGCGTCGTTGATTGCCTTGACCAGATCGAGCGCGCCCGGCAGCTCCGGCGCCAGCATGAACACCCGCAGGATATCGGCGTACTGCAGCAGCGCGCCTGCCATGCCGTCATCCGCCGGGCGCACGCACGAGGCGTCCAAAGCCCCTTTCTGGAGGACGTTGATGTAGGGGCTTTCCAGGTAAGCCCCCAGCACGCGCGCGCCGTCGTGGCGTTCCTGCATCCACTGGCGGCAGAAGGCCAACCCCGCCTCCAGGTCGGGCGTGGGCGCGAAGGTCGCCAACAGGGAGGTGGTGCCTCGGCGCAGGTTCTCACGCGTGATGGCCGCCCAGGCCGCGGGATCCGGCTCGTTGAAGGTGTGCCGGAGCGCGCCGTGCGTGTGGATATCTAGCAGGCCGGGCGTGATCCAATCCCCGCCGACGTCAATGCGTTCGACGTCCGATCCCAGGTCTGCCAGGTCGGCGAGGCCGGCGATGCGGCCGCCCTCGATGACCAGCGCCCGGCCCGTCTCGACGCGGTCGGGCAGGACGACGCGGCCGTTGACCAGCGTCGTGGGGGTGTGGGGGCGTGCAAGAGAGCTGTTCATACCGGATCCTTTTGAAAATCGCGTGTCCGCAGAATGTCCCACTGGAAGCCGATCCGCGTCGTGTGCCCCAGGTCGTGCCATCTGATCTCGATGATGTTCGGTGGCATGTGCCCCTGGCCTCGGCCTTTGCCCTTATCTCCGGCCCCCATGTGCGTTAACTTAGCATGGGCACCTTGACAACTGACAGACGATCAAGCCAAGCACGCGCGCGGGCGAGTTCTTGGTGACGCCGGCGCGGTGTATCGTAGAGAAAGCGTTGCAACTGCGGCAGGTGCGCTTGCACGCTGGTCCAGGTGAGGGTGCCGAGTACCACTTGACGGACTTGCTGGTAGGCCAAGGCCGTCAAGCGCCAAGGGCTGACCGGGCGCTCGGCCGATGTGAACCAGTCGAGCACTTGGGTCATGACAGCGCTGGTCAGGGCATTGCACAGGACCACGAGCACCAACTTGCCGAGCAGACAAGTTTGGACCAACTGCGGGTCGTGAGCTCGCAGATCGGCCCGGGTGAGCAGACCTTTCCAGCGGCGGAACAGGACTTCCACTTGCCAGCGCAGGCGATACAGGTCCAATACCTGGGTGGCGGACCATTGATAAGTTAGCGCATATGCCTCCGGCCCCTCTCCCACAAGCGGGACAAGGGCCGGGGCGGCGGTCATTTGCAGAGCGCGTGGATGTCGCGATAGAGCTGGTGCTGTGCGGCCGGATCTTGCTCGTACGTGACCACGATCAGCCGCATCCCCGGCCCCCAAAGCTGCCGCACGCGTGCCAGCACTTCATCCGGGTCGCCCACCATGCGGGCGTGGACGACGATGCCCGTGCCGGCGAAGGCGGCCAGAAACGCGGCCGCGTCGTTGTAGTTCGGGTCAGTGCGCGGGGTAAACGCGGCATCCACCATAGTCAACCGCGGGTTGCCCTTCACGGCCTCCACCCACCTGGCCCAGTCGCCGCAGGAGTGAATGGCCGTCCCGCCGAAGGCAGCGCCGATCCGGGCATCGTTCTCGACGCAGAACTGCCGGTAGGCGCGGGGGGAGATCATCACCAGGTTGTCGGAGCTCAGCCCGATGCCGGTGCCGGAGCACGCGCTCGCGAAGCCGTGGCCGGGGCGAACGAGGCGGTCGCCGATGCGGCGGCTCTGTGCTTGCGTGAAACGGATCACCTCGTCGGTGAGCGCTGCCAGTATCTGGCGTACCATCTCCGGCGCTTCCACGAAGCCCAGGAAGAAGCCGGAGGTATCCACCAGCTCCGTCGCTACGTTGAGCGGGTTTTGCAGGTCCGACCACGACAGCGGCACCCGGCCGTGGGTTTCTTCCAGGAAATAGTCAATCATCGCCAGCACATGGCGCATGATCGGCGCCTGCTCGGCCGGCCGGGCGACCAGCGCCGGCACCTCACGCACGGCCCGGTATTGCGGCCGCGCCACGGGCGCCTGTCCCTCCGGCCATTCGTATTCGGCGCCGAACGCCGCTGCGGTCACGCCGATGCCGTACCACGGCTCAAGGTAGTTCGGCGCGTCGGTGAGATAGTCCATGGCCTTTGTCAGACCGCCGAGCTGCCAGCGCAGCGACGCAGCCATGTCGCGGCAGCCGTCGCGGAACACGTCGGCCACGCGCACACGCTGCCAGACCGCGATGCCCTCGGGCCGGCGCATGAACTCGGCATAACGCGCGTCGGCCTCCGCCGCGTGCGCCTCGTAGCGCGTCCCGTTGAAGTCGGCTGGCGCTACCGGCGTCACCGGCATGGCCTGGGCGTCCTGAGTCTTGATGTCGAAGGCGGCGGGTGCCATCGTCAGGCGAGCCTCCTGCTCTCTACCGGTCATATCGCCTCACTTATTGCGTCTGACGCTGGCGAAATCCCAACCCTTGGCCGTGCAGACACCGCGCACGTGGTCGTCCCAGGTGGGTTCGTCGGTGGGCCGGGCGCCAGGGAAAGCATCGATGCTCAGATAGCGCACGGGCACGCTGCCGTCATTGGCGATCATATGCAAAGTCTCCGGCGGGATGCGCACCACATCGCCCGGTTTGATCCGGAAACGTTCGGCCGCCTCGGGGCCGATGCGAAGCTCAGCTTCACCTTCAAGAATGTAGAACACCTGCTCAGTATCGGGATGCTTGTGGAGCGGCGGGGCTTCGCCGGGCTCAAGCACGACGATGAAAGCCTCGGTGACTGTCGACTCCGACCGGTCGAGCACGAGCTCGTTCACGTGGGTGGGGAAGCGGTAGCGAACGGTATCCGTAGTGCTGAAGACGTATCTCATTGTACTCCTGCCAGGCGATGCAAGTGTCGGATAAAATGGCGCTCGAGCACGTCGTAATATCTCTCTTCGTTGCGCATCAGACCTGTCATCAGTCGGTCTTTCAGCGCGGGCGTTGTCAACACGGAGCCGAAGGTGACATGCAGCACCTGCCGGGTGTCGAACTGCTCCAGCAGAAGGGGCAGGTCAGCGTCGGCGAGGGTTTCTGGGGCCGGCACCCTCTCGAGTTGTGCGGAGACATGGTAGCTGGCTTTGTCGGTATCATAGCGATCACGGGCGAACGTCAGGATCTCGCGGAACAGCGCCGGGTCAAACGAGGCCGTGGCGCGCAGCGCTTCGAGGTAGCTGGTGCCGGCCGTTTTCAGGTGCACCAACCCACGCGTCAACTCGGCCGCAATGCCATAGATGCTGAACTTGTCGGACCCGGAGTGGAGGCTGAGCTTGTACGGCCCCAGCGCCCGCGCGATGGCTGCATGTCCGGCGAAATCCGTCTCGAACGCAGCCAGGTCGCCGATGTACTCCACCCCCTTCTCGAAGCGGCCCACGTAACGCGGGGCCAGACTCACCCAGCGTACACCCAGCCGGCGCAGTTCACGCGCGATGAACAGATGCTCGGCGTGGCCGGTGGGCGTGTCGGTCTCGTCGACGGAGATCTCCAGCTCGAAGCCGCCTGACGGCCCCACCGACACCAGGTGCCGGTACAGCGCGGCCACGTGCGCCACTGCGCCGCCATACTTCACCGCCGCGCGCAACAACGTTTCGTCGTCCACCGTGAAGGCCCGGTCCTCCACATCGATCCGTTTGCCTACATACGCATTTCGCAGGTCACGCGCCGTGGTCGCGAGCGCGGGCCACGGCAGCGCCGCGTATTTGGCTCGGAGGACGGGTTCATCGTCGGTGTCGGCGGCCGGATCGACATACGCGCTGGGGTCGATGGTGAAAAAGGTGAAGCCGGCGGCCATGCAGAGATCGATATCGTCTGTGGTCTTCAGGTGATCAGCATCGGCGCCCGCGCCGTCGCGCCAGCCCTCCTGAAACATGCCCCAGGTCGCATCGTCCATCACGTCATCCGGCGACCGCCCCGTGCGGGTCATCTCGCGGATGGACTGCTGGCTGAAGATCATCTTTAGGCTGCGCTCGGGCTGCGCTCCCCCTCGGCCTTCAGCCGACCGAGCTGCCGTCGCACGCGCCGCCCGCACATGGCCCGGCGTGGCGAGGCCAAGCCGGTCACCGCAGCCAGCCGATGTTGCGAGACCCAGCGGCTGGGGGCGAAGCCAGGGGAACACCTCACGAAGCGCGACCGCGTTTGCGTGAGTGAGCGGGCAGAGAAGCAAGGTCTTCCCGTTCCGCTCACTCGCCTCACCAGAAAATGCCTCCGAAGCCAGCGCGCCCGCCTCGGCCAGTAAGCCTAACCGTCGGCCGGCAGGCGTGGAAGCCAGGAAGAATATGACCCCGTCCGCATCCGCCGGGGAGCGGGGATAGAGCGGGACGTTGATATCGTACAGGCCGGGTGACACGCTCGTGCGTTCGTTCATTCCTTCCTTCTCCTCTCAAGGGCGGCCACACACTTGCGCCGCACTGCGTGCAGCGGAGTGCAGGTGGGGCCGCGCCCCTACTGGGTCGCAAGGACCAATGCATCGATGTTTTCAGCGGTTGTTCCCGGGCTTACGCCGCCTCCTGCGGAAAGGATTAGGTTGCGCCCGCCTGTCTTGTCGACACACAAGCGTGCCCAATCGGCCACCTCACCGGGTGTGCCCCGTGCAAGGATACCTAGCGGCGGGACGTTCCCCATTAGCGCCTTGGCTGGGAGGCTCTGCTGCACCACAGCGATATCCATCTCGTGGCTGAAGTTCCACACTTCGAAGGGCAAGGCGCCAATGCGGCTCGCCAAGAATGGGCAGGGCGTGTCATTATGATACACCCGAACCAAGCCATGGAACGCATCGAAGATACGTGTGAGGTAGGGTGCAGCCATGTCATCGAAGAGCCTGGGCGAGAGCATGCCCGGGATGTCATCAAGCAGCAGGATGCCTTCAACTCCACCCACTGCAGCGGCCTGGGCAGCCAGCCAGCGAATGATCGTCTCGGTCAGCGCATCGAGCAGACGCGCGCACGCGTCGCGCTCGACTGTGAGTGCCACCATGAGTTCGCTAACACCCAGCAGCCATCCTGCCACAGCCAGTGGCCCACGCGCTGCGACCATCCGGATGGGTGCGCCATGAGCTGTAAGCCGTGCCTGGGCTTCTTGATAAAGGTGGAGCGCAAGGGGCATGAAGCCGTCCTCATAAGGATCGGCCGGCCCGATCCCGTCGAGCGCCGCCAGACCGCCGCGCACCGGCGCGATGGACGGCGGGCGATTGTGATGCCACACGACCTTGGCCCCAAACGCAGACGGTTCGGCGGCCATACCGTACTCCACCCAGAAGCCAGGAATCCACGCCACATCGGGAAAACGCGTCAATAATTGGAGGTTGATTCGCGTCCAGACTTCCGGCAACAGGAAGTAGTCGAGTGTGTCGATGCCGGCGTAGGACGGCAGCCAGGGGCTGTCGACGATCAGGGCGACCGGAACTCGATCCACACTGCCGCCTGTTGCAACCTTCTTGAATTGCTCCCACGGATTCATGTATTACCTGGAAGTAAAATAGGATTCTGACCACAATCAGCATCCAGTTGCGGCGCGTTTGCACGTACGATCAGTTCGATGCGAAGGACACGTCCTCACGAGGTGGCCGTTATCGCTCACGGTGTCGTTGATGGAGAGTATAAGAGGGATTGGCACCCTTGTCAACTGCGCGTTCCGTACCAACAGCCCGGCCTTCTAGGTCACTCATCCGCCTCGTGGACCTATTGCGTTCTCCCGGCAATTCGTGGTACGTACATTGACAATCGGGCGGATGTTTGCGTATAATGATTGTGAGCGCTGCCGTGAGCGATCATGGTGCCGCGCTAACCCTCACATTTTGTCGCGAGGCACAAGAATGTCGTTTCGCCCCACCATTGCTGATGTTGCATGTGAAGCCGGGGTATCCCGCCAGACGGTTTCGCGCGCGCTCAACAACAAGGGTGGAATCAGCAGCGACACCCTCAGTCGCGTGCGTGAAGTCATCGAACGGCTCGATTATCGTCCCAGCAGCATGGACGCGATCATGTGCCACAACGACCTGGTCGCGATCGGCGCGCTGCACGCCTGCGCTGAGCTCGGCCGTAGTATGCCTATGACGTCGCGGTCGCCGGGGCAGACGACTTCCTGCTCGTCGCCCTCATGACGCCGTCACTCACGACGTTGCGCGTCGACCGGCAGGCTTTCGGTGCAACAGCCCATACTTATGTTGCTCGATCACTTACACGGCGCTCGGGACCTCTGTAACCCCCACGTTTTCCAACCGGAGTTGATCGTGCGCGCAAGCGCGCCCTGACAAATGCCGGTTGTGCGAACGGTCAAAGTTGTCTTTCAATAAGGAGGGGTATCGCATGAATTTGCTCATCAAAGGCGCGGGATTCCAGGAAGGCTACGTAATGATCGCAGGGCCGGGGAACGGCCACTTGCGGATGCTGGAATTCGGTCGCCTCGGCGTCGTTCGAGGCCGCCCATATGAAGGCGACACCGGCGACCGGGAAGCGGTCTTCGACATCATCTCCGGCGTTTGCGGCCTCGAAGTGATGGGCGGCCGGACATTCGGCAAGTTGGGCGGGCGACGCGACCCGTTCTCTGCCGGTCCGACTCTGATCTGCCTGCCGCCCGGTATGAGCTACCGTTTCACGGCGCTCAACCCCAACCTCGACATGGCCGTTTCGCTTACGCCTGCCGACCCTGGACTGCCCGTGGCAATCGTCGGCCCGCAAGATGTCCCCGAGCAACGGGCCGGCGCGGCCAACTGGACCCGCACGCTCCGCCCTGGCACCAGCGTTGCCCCCACCACCCGGCGCTTGATGATGGCCGAAACGATCGTGCCCCCCGGCAACTGGACCTCATATCCGCCGCACAAGCACGACGTCGAGAACCCGCCCGACGAATCGGTCTATGAGGAAGTCTACTTTTATCTCTTCAAGCCCGCAGGCGGCTACGGCATCCAGCGGGTGTACGAGCCAGGGGACGACCACAATCGCCTGAACGAAGTGTACGTGGTGGAAGATGGCGATGCGGTAGCGATCCCGAGGGGTTACCATCCGCTCGTCGCCGCCGCCGGCTATCAGTTGTGTTACATCTGGGCCCTGTGCGGCGTGAACCGTGTCTACGGTGCATGGAGCGATGACCCCGCCCATGTGTGGATTCGTGGCGCCGAGGCGATTATCAACTCTTGACAAGTTGAGCGTTTCAACCGACACTTCAAGGCGACATTTTGATGCCAAACCACCCAGATAACAGCTACTCAACCGCTCTGACCAACGGCCGAATCGTACTGCCTGATCGCCTCGTGACCGGGCAGGCGTTGTTGATCGAGGGTGACAAGATCGCCGGCGTGGTCCGGCAAGACGAACTGGCTGAAAACGTGCATGTGCTCAATGTAGGAGGGCGGTACATCTCGCCCGGTCTGGTCGACATCCACACGCACGGGGCGGTTCATCGCTCCTTCAATGAGCCGGACGCGACGGCGTATGAGGCCATCACGGTTGAGAACGCGCGGTGGGGTGTAACATCCTTGCTCGCGACGCTGGCCGCCGTCGCCCCGATCTCGGAGTTGTGCGCCTGCCTCGACTTCTGTCGCAGTTGGATGGCCGGTCAGCACGATGGCGCCCAAATCCTTGGCGCGCACCTGGAGAGCCCGTTCATCGACCCAGCACAGTGCGGCGGGGTGAACCGGAAGGGGCTGCGGGTGCCCGCGGACGGCTCGGCCGAGCCCCTGCTCGCCTACGGTGATGTGCTGCGCATCTTCGTGCTGGCGCCCGAATTGCCCGGCGCGCTCGAGTTGGTGACCGCGCTTGACCGTCACGGCATCATTCCAGCGGCCGGGCACAGCTCAGCCCGCGACGCTGACTTGGCGGCGGCCATGGCGTGTGGATTGCGGCACATCACCCACATCTGGAGTGCGCAATCGAGCACGATTCGCGTGGGGCCATGGCGTAAGCCAGGGCTGCTCGAAGCTTCGCTCGTTTTCGACGGACTGATGGTGGAGATGATCTCGGATAACCGGCATCTACCACCCACACTGATGGCGCTAGCCTACAAGTGCATCGGCCCCGACCGGCTGTGTGTGATCTCCGATGCCACCAGTGGCGCCGGCTTACCAGAAGGATCGCCCTTTACCATCGGTGGCATGGCGTATGAGGTCCGCGAAGGGGTGGGAATGTTGATCGGGGACGATACCACGTTCGCGGGCAGTTCGACGCTGCTGAACCAGATGGTGCCGGTCCTGACCGACGCAGTGGGCATTCCGCTCGTCGAGGCGGTCCGCATGGTGACCTTGACGCCCGCCAAAGCCATCGGCAGGGCGGACCAGAAGGGCAGCCTGGAGCCTGGAAAGGATGCGGATGTGGCGATCTTCAACCCCGACTTCACAGCGTGGAAGACCATGATCGGCGGACGCTGGGTCGTAACAGACTGAGTCCAGTCAAAGAGAGGCTCCGGATGAAGCTAGCATGCTGTTGGATGTTCGCGATCGGGAAGTACGGGTTTCCCCCCAGCCTACCGAACATGCTGAAGGCAATCCCCGAGATGGCCGCGTTGGGGTTTGATTACGTTGAGCTGGAAGGCGTTGGGTTCGAGAATCTGCGAGCGGTCATTGATAACCGAGAACAGCTACGACAGACGCTGGTGCAGGCGGGCGTGCAGCTGTCAAATTTCGCCCTCATCCTGCCGGAGGTCGTCAACGAAGATCCGCAGGTGGCCGAGCCGGCTATCGCCATCTTCGAGGAAGGGGTGCAGACCGCGGTAGCGCTCGGTTCGCCCAATGTGTGGGTGGACAGCTACTTCCCGCCCGTGGAGGTCGTCAGCG